>Ga0181585_10004896_pt1 | contig 11625 bp, 10 predicted proteins | sample 071ome_29_FD_132469 | JGI IMG/M metagenome (GOLD analysis project Ga0181585, IMG submission 132469) | Coastal salt marsh microbial communities from the Groves Creek Marsh, Skidaway Island, Georgia - 071407BT metaG (megahit assembly) | ecosystem: Environmental > Aquatic > Marine > Intertidal... | reverse complement strand
TGCGCGAGATACCCCCACGCTACCGCCCCAGCTATGGGTAAAGGTCACGCCCCGCAGTTGCGGAAACAGCGAAAGGGCAACTTTCTCTCGGTGCCTACGCAGTGCATCGTCGTCTGAGAGTGAGTGTTGCGGTAGCCCACCCAGCTGATAGTGTCCTCGAGCACCCACCACCAGGCGGTTATCAGCGGTGCGTTGGAGGTAAGTAGCGGCACGACTAAAATCGGCGAAGGTTTCCCGCTGATGCAACCCAAGTTCATCCCACTGCGAAGCGGAAAGTGGTTCGGTGGCGACCATACCCGTTTGGACGGGCACAATGCGCCGATGAAGCGGGCTACCGTGCTCGGAGTAACCCTCTGTCGCGATCACGATATGGTCTGCATGAATGATGCCGCGATCGCAGGTCACCCGTCCAGGGGAAAGGTTGTTAGCGCGGGTATGCTCGAATAGGCGGACCCCCAACGCTTTTACAACCGTGGTCAGCCCGGCTACCAATTTGGCCGGTTGCACGCGGGCAACATGCGGCGTGTAAATGCCGCCGCCGGGTTTGGCCACCGATACCCTTTCTTTCAGTCGTTGTGGCGACAGCCATTGGTAGTCTTCATCGGAGAAGCCGAGCCGCCTGAAATGTTCGAGTGCCGCACGCGCGCGTTCCGTTTGCGCGTCGAATCGTGCCGCCGCCATGAGGCAGCCCCCGTGGTAAAAGTCGCAGTCGATGTCAGCCTCGGAGAGTGCCTTGCCAGCATCGGTTACCAGTTGATTAAGCGTTCTTCGTACAGGTTCAGCGAGCGCTCCATCGGCGTTCGCAAACGTGGACAAGCCCTCGAGAGAACCCATCAGCCACCCGCCATTTCGTCCGGAGGCGCCGTGCCCTACCTGTTGGGCGTCTACCAACACGATGTCTGCCTGCGGTTGCCTTTGTTTTAGGAAATAAGCCGTCCACAGTCCGGTGTAACCACCGCCTACGATGGCGTATTGGCAAGTGGTTTCGGTTTCCAGAGGCGGCTCTGGCGCGGGGCGAGTTATGCCATCCCACCAGAGGGCCGGGCTGGCGAACTCACGCTCCAGCGCAGTCATCTGTGCGGCCTCGAGCTAGCGACGCTTTCAGCGGTTGAGCCAGCGTTCCAGCTCAACGTGGAAGTGGCGCAGACGCTGCTCCTGTTCGCCCCAGAGTTGGCCCTTGAACGCCTTACTGCGCATGCCTTCCTGAACGGAGGGGAGGAAAGCAGCATCCTGACTCAAAACCAGCCCGAGGCCGGGATCTTCGTCTATCAGAAACTCCTCGGTGTCGGGGCGCTTCAAACCGGTTACGTCGGTGCCCTCGGGTAGGCCCATCCACGCAGGGGGGCAGTAGTTAGGATCATCCACCGGGAACATGAGCGTCATGGTGTCGTACCAGAAGCGCTCCGGATCAGTATCGTGAGGGATAAAGCGCATCAAAAAGATGGCCTCTGGGTGGCAGCCGATTTGCACGTTGGGAAAGATCCCCGTCGCCCAGCTGTCCGAGAGTTGACCATCGGTGAATCGCTCGTACCCTAATCCCAGACGGTCGGATCGGTCCCGTTTGGCCTGCTGAATAGCGGCACGCACGTCAGCCGCGGTACCAGTAAAACCGGCGGGGTCCACGCCGGCCTCCTGGAGCATCCACTGAAGACCCTCATTAACCGTAGTTTGATCTGCCTGCCGCGGGCTAGGTTGCCCCAGGGGCACGATCATCCGGCTGGCGCCGTTGGGGTAACAGTCGTACTGCACATTCAGGTCACCCATGACGCCCCGGGTTTCGGGGTGCACGGCATGCAGGTGATAGCTTTCGTAAAACGCCTCGACACCCACTTTCCAGTTGGAGCCCCACTCGCTGCGCACGTGGCGCACGACCCGCATCTGATCGATCTGATAATTCTCGAGGTAGCCCTGGGGCAGGCCTATAGCCTCAGCAAGGGGGAGCGGGTCGTCTGCCATGCTGACAAAAACGAGGCCCGCATGCTCCTCGCAGGCCACGGGCGTGAGACCCGGTCGATGACAAATCACCGCGTCTTGGAAGGTCTCCTCATCGGTGATAGCCCGCAACTCGCCGTTATTGCGGAAACTCCAGCTGTGGAATGGACAGACAAAGACTTTCTTGTTGCCGCGCTCTTCGGTGAGGAGTCGGGCACCCCGGTGTGGGCAGACGTTGTAAAACGCCTTTACGCCTTCTTCGGTTTTGGTCACGATGATCGATTCACTGCGCACGCGGAATAAAAAGTAGTCACCGGGTGCCTGAAGGTCGCTACTGACACCGGCGATCAACCAGCTCTGAGTCCAGACCTTGTCCCACTCGCGCTGCATGTGGTCCGCACTGAAGTAGCCATCTTTGGTGTAAATTTCTGTGCCGTTATCAACCGCGGGTTGTTTGGCCTCGAGGCTCTCGGCGGGGGCATCGGGATTAATCACGGCGATGGGAATCATCTGGCTGTTCATGGTTTTCTCTCTCGAGTTCGGCCCGCGCTCAGTTAGGTTTGCTATCCGGTGCGGGATGCAGGCGAAACACGGGTAGTGTGATGTCTTCTGACCACGCGGCAAAGTCCACGCTGACCGCCAACCCGACCGCAAGGGCCTCGGGCTCTACATCAATAATCTGGCTCATCATCCGCGGTCCCTCCGCGAGATCGACCAGCGCAATAACATAGGGCGCCTCGAAATCGGCGGACACCCCTCGACGCACAACGGTATAGCTGGCAATGGTGCCTGTGCCACTGGCGGGCTGCCAAAGGAGCTGATCGCTCTGGCAGGCGTCGCAGTGGGTGCGAGGATAAAACAGCACGTGGTCGCAAGCCTCGCAATGCTGCAGCACCAGTTCATGCCGCGCGCAGGCGTCGTAAAAGGGCTGCTCGGTCGGCGTAGGTTGCGGAGTCGGCTTCGCCACGATTAGTCCTCCACACCGAGAATGATGGTGGCGTGACTCGACATAATGCCGCCCTGCGCATGGCAAAGCGCGGTTTCGATATTGGCCAACTGTCGCTCCCCAGCAGCGCCGCGCATCTGGGTGATTGCCTCTGTAAGACCAAACATCGCGCCAGGGTTACCCGGATGACAATAGGACAGCATGCCCCCGTGGGTATTGAGCGGTTTGCTCCCGCCAGGTCGACCAATGCCGCTCGCCAACCAGTCGCCGCCCTCTCCTTTGGCGCAAAACCCCAGATCCTCCAGTTGAATGAGCAGTGCAGGGGTAAAGCAATCGTAGAGCTGCAGAAGATCGATGTCTTCTGGGGTGAGCCCTGCCGCCGCGTAGGCGGACTTGCCCGACTGCATCGCAGCCGAGGCCGTGAGATCTTTGGCCTGACTGATGTGCTCATAGGCATGGCCCTCGCCATAACCGAGCAAGGTGATCGGTTTATGGGGCCCATCCATCCCACGCTCTTTGCGGGTGATGACGACCGCGGCACCGCCATCCGATACCAGCGAGCAATCCAACACTTTGAGAGGGTCGGCGATCGCGCGCGAATTCAGTACATCATCTACCGTGATGGGGTCGCGCATCTGCGCCTTTGGGTGTTGACTGGCCCAGGCGCGACAGGAAACCGCGGCCTCGGCAAATTGTGCCTCGGTGGTGCCGTACTGCGCCATATGAGCTCTGGCAATCAACGCGTAATAAGCGGGCACTGTGGGGCCGTAGGGCTGCTCGTAGTGGGGGTGCCCTGAACTTGATTGCACCACCATGGCCTGCTCTCGGGTCATGAAGCTCCGCAGGCTGTCGGCCATTGCCACCACAATAGTGTCGGCCATCCCGGCCTGAATAGCCGCAGCCGCCATGTTCAGTGCCATGAAGGTGGTGCCACCGCCGGTATTCACCGTCACGCAATGGCGCGGTTGCCAGCCAATATATTCGGCCACAGCCTCGGCGTGATACATGATGGGCTCGGCGAAGGCGTTACAGGTGATGAGCCCGTCGACATCAGCAAGCGTCAGGCCAGCATCGTCGATGGCATCGAGGGTGACTTGCACACAGAGCTCTCGCGGGCTTCTGTTGGGTACGATACCCACATCGCTCTCGGCCATGCCGATCAACGCGAACTCACCCCCCAGTCCCGATACGCCCATGGTGATCAACCCGTCCGATGCAGCTTTGCGGTGATCACGCCGGGTGTGAGCACCTCGTCGCGCGCGTTCTTCACGAATACCTCTAGCCTCATCTCGCCGGTGCCCTCGTCGTAGGCCTTGATGGTGCCGCCCGCGGTCACGGTTTCGCCAACGTAGGCCGCTGCGCGATTGGAGTACTCGATGCCGGTGATCATGCCCGCTTGTCCCAGCCACTCATCGACGACTTGGTGTAGCCAGTCGCCCATCAGAGGACCGGCTACGACAAGGCCGGGATAGCCCTCGACCGCGGTAGCGTAGGGTAGGTCAAAATGGATGCGGTGCCCGTTCCAGAGTGAGGCGTTGTAGAGCATCTGCTGTACTTCATCGCAGTAGTGCTGTCGCTCTGGGATGGCCATACCGACCGTTGGCGCGGGGGTCATCGCAAAATCCTCGTGGTCTTTTCGGTAACGACTAATTCGTCGTTATCGTCTCGCACTTCCATCAGGACCTCATAAAAGATCAGGGGTCCACTGCGGCCGGACTTTTCATAGATATCGGTCAAGGTGCGGGTTGCGGTGAGCCACTCGCCGGGCCTAATCGGCCTGTGGTAGGTGATGTCCAAGCCGCCTGCCATCGCTTTTTCCAGCGGGAACCTGGGCAGCAGCGAGTCAATGGACACACCGTCGGGAGAGAGCTCATTGAGTGGCACCACATCCCAGAACAAATGTAGATGAAAGAGCGGTGGTGCCACGTCACCATCGAGATATTTTGCCTGTCGATTATCGGTGGCGATCGCGTATTTGCGAATATCCCGCCGCGTGACGATCTCCCGCTGAGGCTCACTCCGTCTGCCTATGTGGGAAAGGACTTCCTCGGATAGCAAGCCGCTCATACCTGACGGGTCTCATCCTGCCAGAAGGGGTCGCGCAACTCTCGTTTGAGGATTTTACCGGTGGGGGCCTTGGGTAGTGCATCCACGAAGTCGACCGATTTGGGTTTTTGATAGGAGGCCAAATGCTTGCTGGCCTCAGCGATGATTTCTGCTTCGGTCGCGGTCTGCCCGGGCTTCAGCACAACCACGGCTTTGACCGCTTCTCCCCAGACGTCGTCGGGTACCCCGAACACAGCAGACTCCAGCACGGCGGGATGTTGATGAATCGCTGCCTCGACCTGAGTGCTATAGATATTCTCGCCCCCAGAAATAATCATGTCTTTGGCGCGGTCGACAATAAATACGTAGCCGTCTTCGTCCCAGGTCGCGATATCACCGGTCCACATCCAGCCGTCCCGCAGGGTTTTTTCGGTGAGGTCGGGCCGCCGCCAGTAGCCGAGCATGTTGGCTTCAGAGCGCACAACGATCTCGCCTGCCGAGCTCCCATCTCTTGGTACCGGATTCCCGTCAGGGTCGACCACCATAATCTCTGAGACAAACCCTTCGCGGCCGCAAGAGGCCAGTCGCTCAGGGTGCTCACCCGAGATTGCTCTTTGGTGATCTTCTTGGGACAGGAAGGTCATCGTCATTCCTTCAGTCTGGCCGTAGCCCTGGATCATGGTGCAGGGGAAAGCGTCGAGCGCTGCCTCGACCACGGAGCGGGGCATGGGGCCGCCACCGTACTGAAAGTTACGCAGGCTACTGAGGTCGTAATCCCCGAAGCCGTCGACGGCCATCATCCAGTTAATCATCGTAGTGATACCCAGAAAAGCAGACACGCGCTCCTGCTGGATCACGTCGAGTGCCAGTTTGGCCTCAAAGTTAATCAAGACAACCGGGCAGCCGTGGGCCATGTAGTTCATCGCCAGCGCAACCGGAATATGAAACATCTGCCCTGTCAGCATATACACGTCTGTGGGTACGATCCGCTCCGCGATGGACTGGTTGAGCATGCCCATATACAGCGAGTGATGGGAATGCAGTGCCCCTTTTGATTCGCCCGTTGTCCCCCCCGTATAGAGAATCAAAACGGGATCGTCCCCGACAACGCTTGCCGCCGCTGCGGGTTCAGTATCGCTCGCTGACGCGATCAATTGTTCGTAGTCGCAGTCGGCGGCGTTTGTAAACACCAGCGTTTTGGCAATGCCGTTTTCGGCGGCCAAGCTGCAGGCCAGCTCGGCGTATTCCTCAGACGCAATTAGCACACTGGGCTCGCCGTCTTCCAGAATTCGAGCCATCTCCGGTTCGCTGAGTCGCCAGTTAAGCGGCTGGGCGATAAGGCCACAGCGCGCGCAGGCGTAAAACGTCTCCATATACGGGATGCAGTTCTTAGAAAGAATGGCGACGCGATCAGCTTTCTGCAGCTTCAGCTGGTCACAGAGGCCGTTCGCCAGCCGCCGGACGCGCTCATCGAGAGCGCTATACGTCATGCGCCGGTCGTTGGGAATGTCGATCAGCGCTTCGCGTTCGGGGTCTAGCAACGCGGTTTTGGCGGGGATGCGGCCCAGGTTCATAGGGGGCTCAGTAGGCGCTGTCGAGATCGATATGGCGGCGAGTGATTTTCCACTCATCTCCTACCAGCGCTAACTGATCGCGATAGACGCCGGTGGTCAGTAACTTGGTCTCACCATGCTCGGTCGCGAACAACGTCAGATACGAGATCACCGAGAGCGTATCGCCAGATGCGTCGAACATGATGTTGGTAATGTCATGTCGGCGGACGTCGGTCTGGGTCGACTTGGCACCCCGGTACAGCTCCATAATGTTATCGCGGCCTTCAAAGGGTCCCACCATATCGCCGCCGGCGATTTGCATACTCATGATGGCATCGTCGGCGAAGCAGGCGGCGAGCGCTTCGAGGTGCCCCTCGTCGTAGTAATAGGCCATTTGGTTCAGTACTTCCGAAATGGCGAAACGGTCTTCGGCTGATGGCATAGATTGGGTCCTCTCGAGACACATGTTGATTCCTTGTCGGCGTAATTTGGCTCAGCCACTTGTTCCGAACAAGTATCCGCACTTTAGGCTATCAGGCCTGTGGGGATCAACTGAGATGCGGGCGTGCCCCTCGGTCTAGGTGGCGGCGATACCGTGAGCTTCGAGCATGGCGTCCGGCACCGGGCAGTCCATAACGGCCCCCATGGCTTTCACCAGGGTCAGCTCATCGTCACTGATCACCCCATCGTCGCCTGCCACAGCTGCCATGGCCCGTAATACCGACACCTTAAGGAGCGGATACAACTCGGCCAGATTGTCCACGGCAGTGCCAAATGTCGTGATTTCCAAGCCCGACAGTGGCGGCAACTCGAGGGGCAGATCCAGTAACTCTCTGCCCCGGGCGAATGCCCGTTCCGTATCTTCTGTGGTCAGGTACGCGAGGGTTGCCAGCGCAATGCTAAGGTCACTTGCAACGGCGGCAAGGCTTTTGTGGCGAGGTTCTGGGGGGCGTGTACCCAATAACTCGGGGTCGAGGTAGTGGCGTACCATTTGGAACAGGCACCACTCACCCAGCACCGTTTTGCCGTCTGCGCTGATCCAGCGCAATAGCCGGGTGCAAAAGGCTTGGTACTGTTGCGTAGAAAGCCCCCGCAAGGTGGGCAGGCATAGCTCGAGTAGCGACAATCGTTGGGCACCGGTGCGAGTTCGCAGTGGTTCGCACCAGCGGCGTGTGGTCTCTGCGAGGCCCGTAACGGCCTCGGACTCCAGCGCTTGCCACTGCGCCTGCTCATGGAGCGGGTCCCACACCATTGCCAGCACCACGGCCATGGCGCCCAGTGGATTGCGGGTCTCTGCCAGTAATCGCCTGTTCTCGTCCTCGGCTGCCTCTGCCTCTTCTTGATTCGTCTCGCCCGTTTGAGGAGCGCCCGCGATTGCTACCGAAGCGATCGCCGCCATTGCAGCCTTGTGGCCGGGATCGACCTCTTCGGCGTCTGTGTCGACGGACTCTTCGGGTGAGGGCGCGACGAGAAACTGACCGTCCCAGCTCGGGTCGATGCGTTCAATACGCTGATCAAGCGGTGGGTGGGTGGCAAAACCGCTCCACAGGCGATGTTTGACCTGTCCGAAAAACAGATGCGACATCTCCTCGGCACGGGCGCTGTCGACGAATGTCCCCGATGCGTGCCCACCGATGATTTTCAGCGCATCACCGATACCTTCGGGGTTGCGGGTGAACTGTACCGCCGAAGCATCCGCCAGATATTCTTTTTGTTTGGAAATTGCGGACTTGATCAGCCCGGCCATCAAGCCGCCCAGCAGGCCGACAAGATACAGGCCCAATCCCAGTGCCAGCATGGCACCGCGACCATCATCCTTATCTCTGCTGCCAAAGCGGCGTCGGTGGGACGAGCTGCGCAGCAGAATACTGCCAACGTCGCCGATAAACGTAATGCCACGCAGCATAGCGGCCAGGCGAATACTCAGCCGCATATCGCCATTGAGGATATGGCTGAATTCGTGCCCAATAACCCCCTGCAATTGGTCGCGATTGAGCGTAGTCAGCGCTCCCCGTGTGACCGCGACCACCGCATTGGCCGGGCTGGTGCCGGCGGCAAACGCATTGATGCCGTGCTCTTGTTCAAGAATGAAGAGCGAGGGCACGGGCATGTTGGCGGCTAACGCCATTTCTTGAACAATATTTGCGGCGCGTCTTTCGAGGCGGTCTTCCGTGCTCGGTTGCACTAGAGTGCCGCCGAGGGCGTTGGCAATTTGCTTGCCGCCGCGGGCAAAATTGAACCAATTCACCAGCGCCACGAGACCGACAATCAGCGCGACCACCGCGCCGACCGCGAAGAATGAGGGCCAATCTATATACGCGATGAGGTCACCGGCGCCATGTCCCTCTGTCTCGAACAACAGGAGCCCCAAGAATAGAAGGTTGGTAATAGCGATTAACGCCAGCACTGCCAATATAAAGAGCGCCGTCAGGAGTCGGGTATTACGCCGCGCAATATCCTGTTCGCGGAAGAAATCCACGGGTCAAGAATACTTCAGGAAAAACTCACGTCGGGAGCTGCCTGAATCTCTGCGCTGTCCTCAAATTCCAGCAAAGCAGCGTCTTCGGAGTGCCCAAACTGGTTGGCAATAAGAATATTGGGGAAGGACTGCCGGTATGTGTTGTAAGCGGCCACCGCATCGTTGAAACCCTGTCGCGCAAACGCGACGCGATTTTCTGTTGAGGTCAGCTCCTCACTCAGCTGCTGCATATTGGCGCTGGCTTTCAGGTCAGGGTAGGCCTCCATCACCACGTTGAGCCTACCCAGCGCGCCGGTCAGAGCGCCCTCGGCACCCGACAGCGTTTTAATGCCGCCGGCGGTGACGTCGCCACCACTCAGATTACCCAACGCCGTGGCAGCTTCATTACGCGCCAAAATGACCGCCTCAAGGGTCTCGCGTTCGTGACTCAGATAGCCCTTGGCCGTCTCAACCAGGTTAGGGATTAGATCGTAGCGGCGTTTTAGCTGAACCTCGATCTGCGCAAAGCCGTTCTGATATCGATTGAGCAGTGAGACGAGCTGGTTATAGATAGCGATCGCCCAGACAATCCCAAGGGCGATGATGCCGAGTATGATCCATGTGCTCATTTCCATAGCCTTCCCCTGCGTTCCCGCTACGTTGTGTCGAGGCGCCGGCTGATTGCGCCCTCGATTTGCAATCCATGGGCAAAGCTTGCATTCGGCCAACCGCGGAGAGAATAGCATTTGGCACTGGCGTCGATAAGTCCACCCAGTTCGACGTCGCCTGTCGTCGGATGCGAGGCAATGTTTGAGTGACGGTAGATCGGTATTGGTGCTGAATTCGGCGGCAGTCGCGGCTGAGCTGCACTGCGCTGCGACCCTGTGAAGAGGCCTAGAACATAACGAGTGCCGTGGGTAATTCCGAATGGTGTAACCGGGGTGTAGCGAGCCAAGGATAGGACGACCTCGCCGCTTCGGGTTATTCCGGTTGCGATCGCACGTCGGTCACGTCCACCTCTACTTCGATCTGACTGGCCTGTCCACTGACCGCCGAGACTGCCGCTGCGATTTCTCCCTCAGTCGGTTCCCGGCCTTGGGCACGCGCAGCGTCGACAACGCCACTTATCGCGTTTGCCAACGCCTTACCGTTTGTTCCGGCATCGATTTGTTCATCGTCTACCCTGACCATAATGACAGTTTTGTTGTGGTCAGTGTCGTCTGATTCATCATCCATGACGATGCGCATCTCACGATGAATCGCCTTGTCTTCATCGCCGAGTTTTTTCATGACCCACACTTTATGATCGCCATGCGGCCCCTGCAGCCCCTGCGGCGCGTTTTCCACAGCCATTGCCATGGGTCCGTGGCGAGGATGAGGCCGGATGAAGTCATCCGCGATGATCGCCCCGCCGATGATCAACCCAAGTACGATTGCCGGGCCATAAAGATTTTGCATCAGTTCATGTCTCCCAGTGGCGCATTCGCAGTTCGAACGCTTTGCTTGTGCCGTTAGCTTCTCATTGCGATTAATGGGTTGCCAGACTGACTTGCTACCCGAGGTGGGGATTGGAATGAGAATGCATAAGTGATAGTAAGGGTGCGACACGATTGGAGGAAACAATAATGCACTTATTTCACAGGTGGGTATTGCTGGCACTTCTGGCTCTTGCGGTCGGATGTTCAGGGGGTGGCAGTTCCAGTTCCCCGCCAGCACCCATCACCGGTGGTGGCGGCTCGGGTGGTGGTGACGGTTCGGGTGGTGGTGATGGCTCGGGCGGTGGCGATGATACGAGCGCTTGTGACGCGGCAGCACAGATTGATTTCGTGGAAGAGGTCATCGATAGCTGGTATCTCTGGTACGACGAAATGGCCGACGCGAATAAGTCTGACTATGACAGCGCTCAGGCGTACCTCGACGCGCGGTTGGCACCCCTGATAGACGAGCAGCGAGATTTGTTCTCGCGGATGACAACGATTACTGAAGACGAGACCAGCATTAGCTCGGGTGCTTACATCGGTTTTGGCTTCCGTTCGCTACTGACCGAGACCGCTTCACAGCTTTTTATCATCGACGTCTTTGAGAGCGGCCCAGCTTATGCTGCGGGGGTTCGACGGGGGATGGAGCTCATTGCCGTAGACACGGGAGCCGGTTTCGAAACGTTTGAGGAGCTCAGTGCGAGAGGCGCCTCAAACGAGGAGATTTTTGGCCCCAGCGAGGTTGGTGTATCAAGGATATTTCGGTTTCTCTACCAAGAAGAGGAGTTGGAGATCGAGGTGGTGAAAGAGGAGCTTTCGCCTCCAGCACTGGCGGGGGAACCTTTGTTGATTGAGCGAGCGGGACCCTATCCCGTGGGTTACCTGCATTTTAGACAGTTTATCGACGCGGCATTGGACCCCGCCGACGGCTACTTCTCGCTCTCTGATGCGACTCGGTTATTTAATGAAAAGGGCGTTACCGATCTGATTGTAGATTTACGCTACAACGGGGGTGGACTGCTTAGCGTTGCCGATACAGTGATGGATCTGCTCGCGGGTATCACCGCGGAAGGCGACCCCTCTTATAAAGTGCAAGTCAACGATCAGCATCCCGATTACAACGAGGACGAGAGTAAGTGGGGAATCTTTGACCGATTGCCAGACACGGCCTCTCCCATTCGCATTGCTTTTATCACGTCTGGTGGCACTGCA
>Ga0181585_10004894_pt1 | contig 11627 bp, 16 predicted proteins | sample 071ome_29_FD_132469 | JGI IMG/M metagenome (GOLD analysis project Ga0181585, IMG submission 132469) | Coastal salt marsh microbial communities from the Groves Creek Marsh, Skidaway Island, Georgia - 071407BT metaG (megahit assembly) | ecosystem: Environmental > Aquatic > Marine > Intertidal... | reverse complement strand
ATTGAAGAAATTATAATTCTTTTTGGAAGATATAGAAAGGTATAAGGTCCATTTATGGGTTATGAAAAAATGTTAGAAAAGATGCTAATAATTTCAGATGTTCTTTGTAAAGGTAAATTTATTTATTTTAAATTCCAAGATGGTTCTTCTTTGTGGTCAACATTAGGAATGTCTGCAGCATGGCAGAAAAAAGAAACAAAGCACTCTAGATTATATATTAAAACAACGTATGGAAACGAAGTTTATTTTAATGATATTCGTAATTTTGGAACTTTAAAGTACGTTGAATCCTCGGAAGAACTAAATAACAAACTTAAGTCTCTAGGGCCTGACGTATTAAGTTCATACGTTGATACAGAATTGTTTAAAAGTCGATTAGATAAAAAACCTAAATGGTCAATTGCAAAAGCTCTTATGAATCAAACAGTTGTTTCTGGCATAGGAAACTATTTAAAGGCTGAAATACTATATGCAGCTAAAATATCTCCACATCGTCTATGCAAAGATTTGTCTTTAAAAGAAATAGAGTTAATTGCAGAAAAATCATTTGAAATTACAAATGCTTCATATCAGTCTGGCGGTGCAACAATTATGACATACCGAGACGAAAATAATAAAAAAGGTTTGTATAGTAGAAGATTCATGGTGTATAATCATAAAACTGATCCTTTAGGCAATAAAGTATTAAAGGAAACAACTGAAGACAAACGTTCAACTTACTGGGTTCCTGAAATCCAAAAATAGGAGATAATATGAAATTAAACGATGAAGTCATTTCACACATTGCAAAGCAACTACAATTAGCGATTCTTACCGGAACAGATATTGTTGATAATCTTCGAATGATTCAATTGCAAGAAGAAGGAGGACAGCTATTTTTAAATCCTGAATATGCAAAACAAGCAGAAGAAAATGAAAAAAGAATGCTTGAAGAAGCAGAAAAACTTGCACAACAGTTGGATAATTAATATGAAAGCTTGCAAACTTAAAGAAATGTTTGACTTAAGAGAATCCTTTATTAAGAGGATGCAAAAAGAAAGGCCAGGTTCATATCCAATTCCTGTGCCTTTAGAAAATCTTTCAGATAAAAAATCTCAACAAGTTTGCAGAGATCTAGCTTTGCGAGGTGTTGAAGAAATGTTTGAAGCACTTCAGCATCTTAAAAACTGGAAGCCTCATAAATTAACTGAGGACAAAGAATTTAACAAGGAAGAATTCTTAGAAGAAATTGTTGATGCATTTAATTACTTTATGGCATTGTTAATCGTAGTTGATGTTGATGAAGAAAAACTATTTAAAGCATACCTCAAGAAAGATCAAAAAATTAGAAAAAGATTAGACGAAGGATACTAATGAAACTCGAAACCCTATTCCAAATGCAAAAAGACTTTCAAGATAAGCACGTTGATTTAAAAGGCGACATTGAAGAAAGAACACAAAAACTGGCGTTATGTGCACATTCTGAATTAAGTTCCATGATGGAAGCTGTTAATTATAAAATGCATCATAAGTATAGAGATATCCAATTAAATGCAGCATCAGATAAAGTAATGTACGAAGCTGTTGATGTTGTACGCTATATGATTGCAATTATGAATAATTGGCAGATAACACCAGAGCAATTTGCGCTAGCTTTTGACAAAAAAGATACGTATCTTAAAATGACTGCAGAGATCAATGAAAAAAAATGGAAACAACAGCCTGTTGTTATTGTTGACTTAGACGATGTTGTTGTTGATTTTCGAGTATGTTTTGCGAATTGGCTCGAAGAGATGTATGGTCTTAAAATAGATGTAGAGTCAGAAGAATATTATTTCATATCAGCACTTTCATCAATTGATGTAAATTCTGAAGTAGTCTTTGAAAAATTTATGAATCAAGGAGGATTTGCACGCCCTGACATTAATCAAGGCGCATATCGATATCTTTGGAATCTAAAAAATGAAGGTTATTGGATACAGTATTTAACAGCGCGCCCTGGTGATAATCTTCGTTGTGTATACGATACTTACGACTGGATTGCAAAACATTGCTTACCTTATGACGGTATTGCATTTTCAACAGAAAAATTTAGATGGTGTGCTAGGTCAGAATATTATAAACATATTAAGTTTGCAATTGATGATTCTCCAAAGCATGCATTAGAATATGCTAAACATGGAATTGAATGTCACGTGCCTATTAAATCTTATAATAAGCAAACAATTGGAATAGATAATATTAAACGGTATAAAATATTTTAAACGGAGAAACACATGTTAATAATATTATCAACACTTTTACTAGCTGAAGAACCTAAAGTTGTTTATAAAAAAAGGACAGAAATTGATTTTGAAGCAGTTGACGTTGAAGGTACACTTAAAAAACCGAATCAAGCATTAATAATGGAAAATGATAGAGCAATTTTTAATCCTCTTGTTCAAATTAGAAATTCATGGTATGTTGAAATGATTGGATCAATTGAAGACATACAATAAAATTAAATAATTTAATTTTTAAGAGCTTGTAAAAGCTCTTTTTTTTTGTTAAAATAAAAATAAAAAGGAGAAAATATGCCACAAAATAAAAATCTTACACCTGTTAAACTACCAATGGAACTTAAGTTTGGTCAAGAACCTAAAACTGAATTTTATAACAATCTTAAACATCTTAAAGTTGAATTAGTTGATGCGCCCACCAGGTCCCAAGCGCTTAATGTTGCATGGCAATATGTAAAAGCAACATGGGCTGATCATCATGACGAAACAAATCCTGCAACTGCTTCAATGCAAGAATTATCTGCAAACCTTGAAGACGTTCTTAATTTTCGTGCTCTTCCAACACCAATGGAATGCTTAGGCTTTACTTTTAAATTGTCTGGTCTTTCATTTCAAGAAGTAACACATATTATTCGTCACCGCGCAGGTTCTTTTGCTGCTCAATGTACTGGAGATCGCGATCTTCGAGATGATCCTGCAGTTATCCCAGAAGCAGTTGAAAATTCACCTGAGTTTTTGGATCGTTATAGAAAAATTGTTCGTGAATCAAAACAACTGTATGCTGACATGTGTGATTCAAAAGATGTTTCGATGATGGATGCTCGAATGATTCTTCCAAAATGCATGACATCATTTTATTTAATGCGCCTTAATCTTAAAGATCTTCTAGGTTTTATTGCACAAAGACAAGATATGCAAATTCAACCTGCTGCTGATAATATTCTTGCAGCTTATATGGCACGTGAGTTATTAAAGGTTTTGCCGGAAGCATCAACACGAATTAATTTTAGTAAGCCTGACATGCATTATATTAAAACCTTTCGAGTTCCAGACGGTAAAGGTGGCGAAACATCCCGAGGTACAAATCTTTACTGGCCTGAACCTAAAAATGATAAATTTGAATATCACCCCAATGATACAATCTATCAAGCTCGCCGAGAAGATATTAATGGTACAAATAATCCAGGTACAAAAACAATATTCACACAGCTTTGGGAAGAAACACTACATGAAATAGCAGGAATACAAATGGCATATGCACAATTTATGGGTAGAATTTAAAAAAACTAACGTTCTAGCCTATTTAATATTTGTAATTTATTTAAAAAACTTTGAGGTAAAATAAATATGAAATTAAACAGGCTAGAATTAAGATCTTTAATAGAAGGGATAATAAATGAAAATCCTACTGAAGAAAAATCAAAATTGTTGAAAAAAGCAGAAAAACAATTTCCTAAAATCAAAAAAGATGAACAAGCAAAAGTTTTAAATTTTCTTAAAGGGATTGATTTTGATCCAACAGTAGGCCCAACAAAAGCCGAATTGGAAAAAGCTAAAAAAGCTTATAAGTCTTTTAAAGATGAACAAGATATTAATAGATTTTTTAAGGCACTAAATTTCGATCCAGTAACTAGACCTACCAAAGAAGAACTATTAAAAGCGCAAGCAGCATATAAAAAATTTAAAGATACACAAAAAGCAGACCAGTTTATGTCTGGCTTGGATTTTTCCGGAGAAGGAGAAACAGGGCCTGATTTTAAAGTGTTTAAAATCCCAAAACAAGAAGGTTATTATTACGGAGAACTCGAGGACGGCAAATACAACTATGTAATAGGTAAAGACTTTCTAGAAAAGGGATATGATGCTACATTTAAACCTTTACCAAAGCGCGCTTATAATAAGTTAAAAGAACTAATTAGTACATATGGAACAGAATATTTAAATGATGATGAAGTCATGGCGAAAGCAGAAAAAAGAGATTTAAATGAATCTTTAAGTAGAGGATCATTATATAGGATTCGATATCACGGTAGATACTAAAATACAGTATAAAAATTTTAAAAGTAGCTTTAAGCTGCTTTTTTTTTGTATAAATTAACTTTATTGATTAAAATAAAATAAAAAAGGAGCAAATATGAATAAATGTTATATCGCTAGCGGTTGGTTTTCACCAGAATGGCTTAAAGAATTAGAATCAATTAAAACAATACTTGATGACCTAGATTTAAAATATTTTTCACCTAAAGATGAAAATCTTTGCAAACCAGATGATGATGAAAACACACAAGATCAAATCTTTAATGGAAATATTCGAGGCATGGAAGAATGTGACTGGATGATTTGCAATACTCGTAACAAAGATATGGGAAGTATTTTCGAAGCCGGCTATTTTCACAAGCTAGGTAAGCCAATTGTCTATTTTTGCGCAGGCCTTCCTCCTGGTGCGCAATTTAATCTCATGCTAGCCGCTTCTGGTCTTGCTGTATGTACTTCTTTAGGACAGCTTGAGTCTTATCTTCGTGATTGCAAAGGTACAGAGCGTTTATTGGAAGCTCGTTATCAAGGTAAAATTGAATAAAATTTAAAGATAACATTTAAAATAAGTCCTCTTTCAAATATTTAATTAATAAAGCCTATTTGAAAGAGGATTTTTAATGCAAGAAAAGCAAATAAAAGTTACATCAAAAAATATTTATGATCTTTTGTTAAAATTTAATTTAATTAAAAAAGAAACTGGTGTCATTGATAAAGCATATGAAAAAATATTTGGTTCTGCTGATCAAAATTTATTTTTTGTCGACGGAGCAAGACAAAAATATTACTTAATAAGTCCATCAAAAAGCATTATTAAAACAGGCAAAGTAAGTACAGGTAAAAAAGGTTTTGGAAATAAAGCAAACTCAGGAAAAACTTCAACTAGACTAATGAAAGTAAAAAAAATAATAGGAAAAGGAGTTAAAAAAGGAACTGTTTTTATTTCTCGAGTGCCAACAGATGTTGTTTTAGGAGATCATCAAAAAAGCCCAAGAAAAGTTAAAGGAAAACCTCACGTAGCAGAAGTAACTACACGCATAGTGTTATTAACAGGTGCTGATCGAGCTCGACATAATTCTCCTTATACTGGACCGGGGGATCGTCATATATACATACACGGCACAAATAGAAAAAATTTTTTAGGATCAAAAGCATCAGGCGGATGTGTAAGAGTTAGTAACGATGATGTAATTGATTTAGCAGACAATTTATTGTCAGAAGGTGATTATGTTTTTATTGCTGAAAAAACCTTATATTTTCCTAAAGATATAAAAATATACGATAAATCAAATGGATTATAAAGATGAAAAATAAAATTAGTAAAAAAACAATAATACGTATTATAAAAGAGGCAATTAGAAACAATACGGTAGTTGATCAAGAAATTGATCAAGAAACATATATGTTAGATGGTAAAGCTGTAACTACAAAAGAAGCAGCCGCGTATTTAGAAAAAATGACAAAAAAATTAAACGACTCAGATTACATTCGTGCTTAAAGCATTAGGAGAAAAAATGAAAAAATTACTTAATGAAAATTTAATAAAGCCACCTGACGATTCAGATGTTGCTGAAATTAAAAAATTCAGAATCTGGTTTAATAAAAACATACCTAGAGCAGAACAGCTTAGACTCTTTAAACCTATTGCGCGCAAATACAACTTAAAAAATAAAGATGGCTCACTAGATACTAGATTATTCAGTGATTCTAAATATGGTTATGGTAGAAGCTATCATTTCCAAGCTGCATGGGATAAATATGCTGTCCAATATATGGGAGGATCATTAAGCTCGCAAGGAATACAAAGGGCTAGCACAGTAGAGAAAGAATCTTATATTGTTGATGGTGAACCTGTAAAGCGCGATGGAACACCAATAACTGAACGAGAAGGTCTTTTATTTCGAAAATGGGCCCGTTTTCATTACCCACAAGTAAAAAAACACCCATATTATCTTAGTAAGAAAGGTGTAAATACTTCTAAGTCTTTTAAATTGGCATGGCCAGATTTTAGAGAAAAATATTTTAGTTGGAAACTAAAACCTGATTTTAAGTCTCGAGATAAAACAGCTTATAAAGGCATAGGAAAATCAGAGACGTACGGACTTTTTAAAGATTTTGAAGATAAATATCCTGGATTTTATATTCATTATTCAAAAACTTTACCTGAAAGTTTTTTACATGGAATATCAAAAGTTGCTGACCGACTTCTAGCAGGAGAAATAGTTAGACTAGATAAAGGATCAGCTCGATTTGGAATTGATGGAAAAGTTATTAGTGGGTGTGCAGGATTTGTTAATCAGCTAGTATATAGACATGCAGATGCATGGACTATTTGGACCAGAGGAGGATTCAGAAAGTCCGGACAGTCCGGAGGAAACGGTTATGGTCGTCCATTAACGTCCAACGAAAGAATGATGTACGAAGAAATGTTTAATGCATTCGCTAGTAATCCTAAAAAGTATCTTAATACTAATAAAGATAAATATCTTGAAGTGATTAGGCAAGGTTCTTCAGATTCTACAGTATCTCCTGCTGACATAATAAATCATCTTGAACTTGGTGATATTGTAGGTATGTATCACGGCCCTAGCAAATTTCATAAAAAAGCATGGTTTTCAAATGCAACAGGTCATTTTATGCTAGGTAAGAAATATTTTAAACCGGGCAAACTTTTTAACTATTCTCCGACAGGAAGAAATGCTTGGTTTGTAGATCAAAATGGAGAACCATGGAGTCCTCAAAAACACGGCAAAAAAGAATACAAATATAAATTAAGCAATTCTAGGACTAATGCAATTATTTCAAATACACACGTAGGTATATATGGCGCTGTGATAGGTTACAAAGGTAGAAGAAGAAAAATAATTATTCATAATATCGGTGGTCAAATCTACTTAACGCCCACAAAAGCATTAGGCTTAAGCCCCACAGATGATCATATTGTATTTATATGCCCTTCAAGGCTGTCAAACCCAAATCAGGTAGAAAAAGTCAGTATTGAAAATTTCATGTCTGTTTACGTAAATCAATTCGACGATGATGGTCTTCTTAATTACGATGTAGGTAAAGAATGAAAAGAATATTAACAGAACAACAAATAAGAAAAATAATAAGAGGCAATCTTCTATTGGAAAACCCTCTTCTACTGGGTTTAGGTGTGATAGGTGCTACAAGTATTATCGCAGGTTTATCTTTTTTAGGTGGCTGGGCCCAGACAGATTCTCCAGAAGGCAAACCCAAACTCCTAGCTCTGTTTGTAGCAGCATTTGTTAAAGAAAATTTGGAAGAAATTAAAAAATCGTTAGGTATAAATTTTTCAGAACAACAAATAAAATTAATTATGCTAGCTGCTTATTCAATCCCAAATAGAGAGTCAAGAACTGGAATGGATTCAGGATTAAAATACGGAAAAGAGAATGCACCAATAATAACGTCAGATTTTGCAGAAGTATTAGGATCTGAATTGTCATCAAAACTTGAAAAAAGTTTTAATATTGATTTAGGAAAATCAAAATACGTTAATCCTTCTATCGGAATTGCACAAATAAAGAGAAAAACTGCTGAAGGATTGCCTTCAGACTTTCTAAAATCTATAGATTATTCAAGCCCCAAGGATATTGGTGGTACAATTAAAAAAGGCGAAAATATAGAAGCGATAATAGGCAGATATGGTACTCATGTTAGGTCTGTCTTGGTTGTATTCGCGCTGCTTTGTCTATATATTAAAAAAGCTATAAAATCAGGCAACTATTCGTGGGATGTAAAAGGTCATGCAGATTTACCTAGCGAATTCAAAGATAAACGTCATCCAAATGCAAAAAAACGTTTTCAGTCGACCGGTCATTCATGTTTAGATATAGCTATTGCTGCATATAACTACGGAGGAGGAGATCCAAGAATGATGACGCCGGATGTTATTGAAAGAAATAAAATGGTGCCTCAACAAGCAGCAAGAGCAAAAGAATTAAAACGTACTTCTAATTACGGTTTAAAAAGAAAATCTAGAGGTAGGTGGGGAAGCGTAAGATCCCCTCTAGACGTTATGGTCGAGCCTCCAAAAAAATACAAAGAAGACACTTCTTATAAAGATATATTTAAAGATAACAAAGGAATTAAGCATTATATTCCGTGCAGAGGTCCTGATTGTGTGTCAGGAAATGAATCAGGAGTTGACTCTACGCTAATCTATGTTAAAAAAGTAAAGACTTCAATGTACTCAGGCAGAGTAAGAATTATACAATATTATGATGAACTAGATATTAAAAAATTAGAAAAGTCTATGAAAGAAGTAAAATTACTTATTAAAAAAGTAGATAGCAAATTGAAACAAATTGAAGCACACCCCTGTTATCCAACAAAAAAAGCTGCGATAAAATCTTTTCGAGCTTTTTGTCAAGAAAGCAACATTAAATTAAAAGTACAAAAAGCATTAAAAAAATATTTTAGTGCAGACGCTGTAGATCCAAAATTTCAAGACGTAACTTTATCACCAGAAGGCGGTGGAGGTATATACTTGACCGTAGCTTTTGGGGCAGCAGGAAAAGATTGGGTGGCTTCATTGACGCCTGAACAAAAAAAGCTTTTCAAATGCAAAAGCATAAAAGACGCCAAACCTGCAGATAATAAATATGGTTCTCACCCAATCAAAGATGAACATATTGAATACAGAAAAAGACAAGATCAAACCGGTTTGATGGGGCCAGTAAAAGGTAAGCATCAATTACCTGACTCAGATAAAAAGAAAATTGAAAAATATTTGAAAACATCTGACTCAGATAAAAAGAAAATTGAAAAATATTTGAAAAGTATTGAATAAATTTGTGCAAGTATTTTAAAAACTTATTATAATATTAATACCAATTAAAAGGAGTTTTTAAATGAAATATTTATTTTTTGCCAGCTTATTAGGACTTTATTCTTGTCAACAATCTCAACAATCAAAATTAGTTGAAACTTATGAAAATTATTTTGTTGAAAATAATTGCCTCTCAAAAAATGCACAAATTAAATTAGCAAAAAAAGGTTTACCGAAAAAAGGTGTAAAACTTTTTGCAGAATCGCTTAAGGGAAAAGAATGCTCAGATCAAAAAAATCATATTTTTGTTGATTTTAATAAACCAAGTAATAGCAATAGATTTTACGTAATTAACGTGTCAGATAAAGATGCCGATATATTGCTTAAAGCAACAGTTGCGCATGGAGTAAAATCTGGTGGTAAATACGCAACTAAATTTTCTAATAAGCGTGGTTCAAATATGTCTTCTTTGGGCATATATAAAATTCAGAATAAAGTTATCAGAACGACAGGTAAGCCTAGCTTACCTGTCAAAGGATTAGATAAAAAGCATAATTCAAATGCGTGGCGTCGATTTGTTACTATTCATCAAGCTCGTTATGTAAATAAGTGGACAGCTGGCAGATCAAAAGGTTGCTTTGCAATTTCTAGCAAGACAATACAAAAGCTTTATAAGCTCAACGTAGAAGGCGGATATCTTTTTGCTTATCACAAACAATTAGACACTGACAAGCTAACAAAAAGATAATTTTATTAGTCTACTAATTTAACGAAATACCTTCCGCCGTCAAGGCTGACTTCTTCGTATCTGTGTTGACATGCAGGAGATCTTAGCGCACCTAATAGTGCTGCTGATTCGTGCCTAGTCAAGCTGCAGTCTTCCAGGTCGTCCGTATAAGCTTCAGCGCTTCTTGTTAATTTTCCGGCAGCTTTTAATTTGTTGTAGTTGGCAACGTATATCCCAGTATGCGATCTCATTCCCATTCCTATCATATTGTCGTCAATTGTTCGATCTACCCCGGGAGTAGGAAAAGTACACGCAATGAATTGCCCTCCTTTTCCAACGGCATCAATATCATTTTGAACTGATAAACCTAATTCTGCGTTTTCACTTAATAGCCTTCTTGTTTCGTTTAATATTAATCTCCTAAGTTGCTTTCTTGACAATCTCATTGTTTCTCCTTTCAAAAACTGTTGTAAACTTAACTAAGTATTGATTATAATATCAAAAATACTTAAAATTAAAGGAAAAAAATTGAATATATTCATAACAGGTGAGCGAGGTTTAATTGCTCAAAACATTATCAAAGAAGCAAAAGAAAACTTTAAAAATTTTAAAATCATAACAGGTGCCGTCGACTATCTTAATATGCATAAGCCAGGTGAACCTTGTGTTTATAAAAACTCAATTGATCAATGGGAATTTTTTTTACGCTTAAATAAAATTGATGTTATCATTCACAATGCAGCTGTTGTCAATACAGAAGTTGTTGGTATGAATCTTGAACGTGCAACTCGAACTAATGATGAAGGAACATATAAGATGTGCATGGCAGCACAAAAATGTGATATCCCAGTTTGTTACATGGGCACAACAGTAATCTATGATGCATTCAAATATCAAAACGAAAAAATAACAGAAAAATCATCATATGGGCCTCATACGCTTTATGGTTGTCAAAAATTAGCTGCAGAATACATTGTTAAGTCTCATGCACCAAAGTGGATGATCATTCGTCCACTTTTTGCATATGGTGGTGATGGTGACATGAATTCTTTAATTGCAAAATCAATTTATGCCAATCTCGCAGGAAAACAAGTTGATATGCGCCTAGATCCGACAAAGTTTAAAGATTACATGTACGTTTCTGACTATGCCAATGCAGTATTGACAGGTATCAACCAGCGTCTCTGGAATGACGAATGGAACATTGCAGCTGAAACGCCTCTTGAAACATGGGAAATTATTGAAACAATTGAAAAAGTTTGCGGACTTGACATGTCAGATACGATTGTATGGAAACCAAAATCAGACTATACAGGCAATCATAGATTAGATTCTAGTAAGTTTAGAAATGCTACTGGATGGAAGCCTAAGGTAACATTAAAAGACGGAATTAAAATGTCTTACGAAACAATTCTGAACTCTAAAGATTATAATCCTCTTATCCACCTTGAAGAAGCAAACCAGAAAAATATTAATATTGGAGATTTTTTTAATGAAGCAAGAATTGCAAGAAAGTCTATTTAAAACATACCCAAAAATATTTGCTAGAAGACATATGTCAAAAGAATATACAGCAATGTGTTACGGTATTCAGTGTCCGGACAAATGGTATGATTTAATTGATACGCTTTGTGCAAAAATTCAATCATATGCAGATCAAAAAGGAATAATTTGTGAAGCAAACCAAATTAAATCAAAATTTGGTGGCCTAAGATTTTACGTTACTTATTCTGATTCTTATATTAAAGGTTTAATAAATTTAGCGGAATCATTGTCGCTTAAAATATAATTATATTTGTATATTTTAAAATTT
>Ga0181585_10004892_pt1 | contig 11628 bp, 8 predicted proteins | sample 071ome_29_FD_132469 | JGI IMG/M metagenome (GOLD analysis project Ga0181585, IMG submission 132469) | Coastal salt marsh microbial communities from the Groves Creek Marsh, Skidaway Island, Georgia - 071407BT metaG (megahit assembly) | ecosystem: Environmental > Aquatic > Marine > Intertidal zone... | reverse complement strand
CCAGATTAGCATCGCGCGAAAACATTGCAGGGCTGGAGTTTCTGATCGGAATCCCCGGCACTATTGGTGGCGGCCTACGCATGAATGCTGGTGCCTTTGGCAAAGAGTTCCGGGATGTTGTCATGACAGCGACCGCAATAGATCGGCAAGGCAATTGGCATGAGGTCACACCAGCGGAAATGGGGATGGCGTATCGTCATAGTAATGCCCCACTAGATTGGATTTTTGTTTCTGCCACTTTGATTGGGGAAAGCGGCAAGTCCGAAGACATTCGCGCCGCAATGAAAGCGATTATTGCCACCCGTTCAGACGCCCAGCCGCAAGGTGTGCGGACAGGAGGTAGCACCTTTGCCAATCCGGAGGGGCATAAAGCATGGCAATTGATTGATCAAGCTGGATGCCGGGGGTTAGCCCATGGCGCGGCGGAAGTATCTGAAAAACATTGTAATTTTCTGATTAATCGCGGAAATGCCAGCGCCGATGATATCGAAACCCTTGGCGAAACTATCCGCGATCGCGTGAAAGCGACTTCTCAGGTTGATTTGCGATGGGAAATTCGTCGGATTGGTAAGACTGCATCAGGAGGCAAGCATGAGCAAGACTAGCGGCTTAACTGCCTTTTTGATGGGGGGCTGGACAGATGAGGCTGAGGTGTCGCGGAACACCGCTAAAGCCTGTTTTGATGCAGCGATAAAGGCCGGATGGGATTGCGAGTTGATCGAAGTCGATCGTAATATTGCAAACCGCCTGATAGAAAAACGCCCTGAGCGCGTCTTTAATGCTTTGCATGGCCAAATGGGGGAAGATGGCAATATCCAAGGGCTCTTAAATCTTTTGGATATTCCTTATACCCATAGCGGCGTCATGGCATCAGCTATCGCCATGGATAAACTGATGACAAAGAAAGTGCTAGCCAATTCTGGCATCATCTTTGCCGAGGATATTGCCCTTAGCATCCATTCGGACAACACCATTACCGCGGAAACATCCGGTGCAATTGTGATCAAGCCACGCAACACCGGCAGTAGTTTTGGGGTGAGTATTGTTCAAGAAGGCGGCAAAATGCCAAAGGCTGATCACTGGCCCCAAGGCACAAAATTAATCGCTGAACGCTTTATTCCCGGGCGCGAATTAACTGTAAGTGTTCTGCATGGTGAGCCACTGACCGTCACCGAGATCAGCCAAGAAAACGCATTTTATGACTATGAGGCAAAATACGCTGCTGGCGGATCAAAACATCAGCTCCCTGCTGATATCGACAGCGCCACCTTTGCCACAGCCATGGCATGGGCAGCCCTTGCCCATAACGCATTGGAATGCCGAGGGGTGAGCAGGTCAGATTTTCGCTTTGATGACGAAACCGGCGCCCTTGTCATGCTGGAAATCAACACCCAACCCGGGATGACATCGACATCACTTGTCCCAGAACAAGCCCAATATAAGGGCATAAACATGACAGACCTGATGACATCTTTATTGGAGGCGGCACAATGCGACTAGCGCTCTATAAAGAAACATTGGCCCCTGCCGCCAAACCATCTGGCTTTAGACGGCGACTAGGACGATATATCCGGCTTAGTCTGGTGGCTAGTGTTGTGGCGGCTGGCGGCGCAGGATGGTGGTGGAAAGAACCCATCATTGATCAGTTCATTCTTCTGAGTGCAGAATCTGGCCTAAAGCTTGAAAATATCGTTGTTTTTGGCCGTATTAACACCACCAATGATCAGCTGTTTGATGCGATTGGCATGAAGCGAGGTGATCCCATGATTACCGCTGATCTGAAACAAATTCGCAACAATATAGAGGCCCTTGGATGGGTTGAAGCAGCAAGAGTTGAACGCCATTTCCCCAAAGGCCTAGTCATCCATCTTCAAGAACGCCAAGCCTTAGCCCTTTATCAAAGCGCAGAAGGACATCAGGTTATTGACAGTAATGGCGAGGTCATTCACGGCGTTAAAATTGAAGATTTCCGTCATCTGCCTGTGATTAGCGGAACCAAAGCGGAAACTAAAGCCAGAGGCATTATCGCCATCTTGGAAACCGAAGCTGATCTTTATAACGAGGTATGGTCGCTGGCCTATCGTTCTGAGCGGCGCTGGGATGTGTATCTAGGTGATAACATTCGCATCATGTTGCCAGAAGAAGACCCCTTAAGCGCTTGGCAAAAACTGGCTAAAATGGACCGCCAGCATAAACTTACCCAGCGCAACACCGTTGATATTGATCTGCGTATTCCTGGCCAAATTATCATCAAACCCGATCAGCCTATTAAACCAAAAGGTAGCCAGACATGAGTCTCATGCCGCGTCTTTCCAGTCTGCTAAAAACCAACCGTCATCGCAACGGCACTGTCGCTGTCTTAGATATCGGGAGCAGCAAGGTTGTCTGTATGATTGCCCAGAGTGATGGCGCATCACAGCCTGTTATTCGGGGCATTGGGCAACACGCGTCTCACGGGATCAAACGCGGTGAAGTGGTTGATATCTCTCAGCTTAGCAATGCTGTTGGCAAAGCGGTAGAAGCTGCTGAACGCATGGCCGGGGTTTCCATAGACCAAGTTGTTGTTGGGGTTTCAGGTGCAGGCCAGCGATCAAGTATTCGCCGCCATCATGTTGATGTTGCAACAGGCGAAGTCATCGAACGCGATATTCGGCGGCTGTTTCGTCTCGATTTTGATTATCCTGAGGCTGAAGGTAGAATCAACCTGCACCGACTGCCTATTCAATTCACCCTGGATCAGGTGAGCGGGATCCGTAACCCCCTTGGCATGTTTGGTCAAACCCTTGGCATCACTATTTGTACCATCAGCGCTTCGGGTACAGCATTACGAAACATTCAAATGGCGGTGGAACGCAACCACCTGCAAGTCGAAGATTATGTGTCAAACATCTATGCTTCTGGCCTGTCTTCCCTGCTGGAAGATGAACGTGATCTCGGCGCAACTGTCATTGAAATTGGGGGTGGCGTCACCAGCTTAGGATATTTTGTAGATGGCCAGCTAAATTATCTGGACAGCGTGCCACTGGGCGGCTCCAGCATCACCAATGACATTGCCAGAGGATTGTCTATCCCCCTTGATGAGGCCGAACGGATTAAAACTCTCAAAGGCAGTGTTCTCGCAGCCACTGGTGATAGTGATGAAATACTAACCCTGCCTATGTTGGGTCATGATAAATCCATGCCGCTTTCTGTAGAAATTGGTGTGCTAGGTGAAATCATCCGCGCCAGGGTGGAAGAAATCTTAGAATTGTTATTGATGCGTCTGGAAAAGGCCGGTTATTCCGCCGCCGCTGGACAGCGCATTATGCTGGTAGGTGGAGCTGCGCAACTGCCAGGAATGAAAGAGTTCACCGCCACTATGATTGGACGCTCTGTCAGAATTGGACACCCATCAGGGGTCTTTGGCCTTGCCGAAGCCACAGGTGGGGCGGCCTTTGCATCCACGATTGGACTTATCCAATACAGCTTTAATGATCACCTGCTTGAACCCACCCTAGCCGATGCTACCCCCGCCGGACGAACCCGGCGATTTGGACAAATTGGCAATTGGTTCAAGCAATATATTTGGGACGCCGGAAGCCGATGAAAAAGTCAAACTTTCATCTTCAGCCCATGACTGATCCGGCTCTTTGTTCGGGAGTAGCGTGTTGCAGGCGTTCCCGAGCGCTAACAGTACCGTTGCTTATTCATGGAAAAGCAACATTAACATCATCAACCGATGAATGAGGAGATCATACCATGACTCTTAATATCTCAATCCCCAGCTCGACTGAGGAACTGCGCCCCAAAATCACCGTTATTGGTGTTGGTGGGGCTGGCGGCAATGCCGTTAATAATATGATTGAAGCCCAACTAGAAGGTGTTGAGTTTTTGGTTGCCAATACCGATGGACAGGCCTTAGCCGCATCACTGGCACCGCGCAAGATTCAGCTTGGCCGTGAGCATACCGAAGGTCTAGGTGCTGGCTCTAAGCCTGAAATTGGCCGCCTTGCTGCCGAAGAAAGCCTAGAAGAAATCATGGCTGAACTGGCAGATAGCCACATGGTGTTCATCACCGCAGGTATGGGTGGGGGAACAGGCACAGGAGCAGCCCCAGTGATTGCCCGCGCCGCCAGAGAGCATGGCATCCTTACCGTTGGCGTTGTCACTAAACCCTTTGATTTTGAAGGCAGCCCAAGAATGCGCCTAGCCAATGAAGGCATCGAGGAATTGCAAGCCTATGTGGATACGCTGATTATCATTCCTAATCAGAATTTGTTCCGTCTTGCGAATGAACGCACTACCTTTACCGATGCATTTGCTATGGCTGATAATGTCCTTCATCAAGGCGTATCTGGTGTTACCGATCTGATGATTAAACCCGGGATGATAAATCTGGATTTTGCTGATATCCGTTCTGTCATGACCGAAATGGGTAAAGCGATGATGGGGACTGGCGAAGCGTCAGGTGAAGGTCGGGCAACCAACGCAGCCGAAGCCGCCATCCACAATCCACTGTTGGATGAAACCACACTTCACGGGGCACAAGCACTGTTGATCAACATCACTGGCGGATCAGATATGACTTTATTTGAGGCGGATGAAGCCGCAAACCATATCCGCAAAGAGGTAGATAGCGACGCGATTATCATCTTTGGCGCCATCATAGATGAAAGAATGGAAGGCGTGATGCGTGTTTCCGTTGTGGCAACAGGGATGGAAGCCGGAAGCCAAGCGGCACGCCCCCCATTTCATCACCGCATGGCAGATGCAACGAGCACAACAACCGCAAAGGTAAGCGAAAAAAACCCTGCCCCTTTCTATCTTACACGCCGCAAGGAAGGCGTTGTTGAAAGTGTCATTGAACCAGCAGCAGAGATGGTAATGCCCTCTCATACCTCTCCTGTTGAGCAGACCACACCAATGAGCGAAGCCGAAGACACAACGGCAACCCAACCAGAGGCCAATGACAGAGGCTTTGCTTCACTTTTAACCGCTTCGTCACTTCCTACCACAGACTATCCTGATGCGATGGTTGAGGCGGAAAGCTCTGCTCATGATGACCATATGAATGATATGGCAACAGAAGAAGATGACAACCAGCTCAGCATGATGACGTTATCGGAGCCTGTGTCAGAAGCAACAGCCGAAACGGACACTTCAGCTATTGAAACCTCGTCCTCTGATGAAATAAACACAACGGCTGAGGCTTTTGTCCCAACTGAAGAGCAAATAAAGGAAGAGCCCTTCACCCTTGGCAAAACGGTTGATATTCCTAGTGAAGACTCACCTCAACAAGCTGAAAGCACTAGCCTGATGCGGCATATTACCCGGATGTTCTCTTCTAAGCCTACAGAAGCGAAAACGGATCTGAAAGAGGATTCAGAAGCTAAAGTGGAAACCATGCCGGCACAAAAAATTGACCCTATCGTAAGCTGGGCCGATGACAAAACGATGCCAGCCTCAGAAGACGAAGAGCATCAAGCAACTCAGGAAAGTCATGATCAAATTCATTTGAACACGGACGCTGAAGAACCTGAACTGGATATGAACAACCAGAACAGTGAGTTTGATCTCGAAATACCTGCGTTTCTACGCCGTCAGGCAAACTAAATAACGCTTTGGTATGATCATCATTATTGATTGGTTACCGATCTGCAACAATCGGTAACCAATTGTGATTTGCCCCTCTCACGAAAATCCATATTTTGTAATAAGAGCAATGGGATAGATCGTGATTGAATTTCAAAACACCATAAATAAATCCGTGACGCGCAGTGGTATTGGTCTGCATTCCGCTAGACTTGTTGATCTTACCATTCATCCTGCACCAGCAAACACAGGCATAGTATTTCGGCGCAGTGATCTAACCGGCATCGATACCACTATCCTTGCCCATATTAGTAATGTCGCGGATGTGTCGTTAAATACCAGCATATGTAACAGTGACGGGGCGGTTGTTGGTACCATTGAGCATTTGATGGCGGCCTTTGCTGGATTTGGAATTGATAACGCCTATGTGGATGTTTCTGGACATGAACTCCCTGCCTTTGATGGAAGCTCTTTGCGGTTTTGTGAAATGCTAACCGAAGCGGGAACAACCGTTCAAAGAGAAGAACGCCGTTATCTCAAAGTCATGAAACCAATTACTGTTAAAAACGACGTGTCAGAACTTAGCATTACCCCTGCGGATATGCTTCAGATTTCTGTTAAGATTGATTTTTCCGATCCCTTGATTGGTGCTTCGCAATATTTTTATGTCCATGATGATAACAGTTTCGGTAATGAGTTGGCGTCAGCCAGAACCTTTTGCCTTTATGATGATATTTCCAGAATGCGCGCCGCAGGTTATGGTATTGGGGGATCTTTGGAAAACGCCATTGTCGTTAAAGATGGCCAGATGATGAACGAAACACCCCTTCGTTACACCGATGAATTTGTTCGCCATAAAACCCTTGATTGTTTGGGTGATCTGCGACTGGCTGGATATAGTCTTATTGGCCATGTCACAGCTAATCGCCCTGGCCACCGAATGAACTCCGAACTTCTAAAAGCCTTATTTTCTGACCCTGACGCTTTGATCCTAGTCACTAAGTCCGAATTGAGCGAAGCGATGGAAAAAGTCGCTTAGGCCTTTGCTAAAGATTTTTTGAATGTTTTCCCTGAATGTGCTTTGATTGCGCCCGTCATCATCGTAAGGTATACAAGGCTTATCTTTGAGGAATGGAGTGTGTCCTTGCGTCAACAGCTCAAGAAAAATGTATTGCTAGTCTGGCTCGGTTGTCTTTTGATCCTTGCGGGATGTGCCAGTGGCCAAGACGACCTTGAACAAGTGGAACGCCCTGCCGAGGAGCTTTACAACGAAGCCCTTGATACCGCGGTAAATGGAGATCCCCATAAAGCTGCCCCCCTCTTTGACGAGGTTGAGCGACAGCACCCCTATTCCATGTGGGCAACCCGATCACAATTAATGGCCGCGTGGGCGCTTTATCAGAGCAATGATTACGGCGCCGCTATTGCCGCGCTTAACCGGTTTATTGAACTTAATCCGGCGCATCCAGATGTGGATTATGCTTATTATCTTCGTGGGCAATCTTATTATGAACAGATCGTCGATGTTGAACGTGACGCTAGTATGACGGTTGAAGCTAAACTGGCCTTTGAGGCCTTGCTGAACCGTTTTCCAAACAGCACATATGCTCGTGACGCGCAATTAAAAATAGACCTAACTTTGAGCCATTTGGCAGGGAAAGAAATGGCCGTGGGCAGATTCTATCTCAAAGCTGGTCATTATGATGCTGCCCTGCGCCGGTTTGCTAAAGTCATTGACGAATACGAAACCTCAAATCAAGTACCTGAAGCGCTATACCGAATGGTAGAAGGCTATCTGGCTTTAGGATTAGATATCGAAGCAGAACGCTCTGCTGCGGTGCTGCAATATAATTTCCCGACTTCAGTTTGGACAGAACGTATGGCGTATCTAATCGAAAACCCATCTGAGGATTATAATCCCTCATTGTTAAGGTCAATTTATGGCCGGGCAACTTCTTGGTTTTAATTCATGCTGACGCTTCTCGCTGTTCGCAATGTTGTGCTGATTGAAGCGCTTGATCTGGAATTCCGATCAGGCTTGACCGTACTGACAGGCGAAACTGGGGCAGGAAAATCTATTCTTCTGGATGCGTTAGGCCTTGCTCTTGGAAGCCGTGCTAATTTTGGCCTCATCGGGCCTGCTGGAAATAGCGCCGAGGTAACAGCCATCTTTACCCCGCACCCACACCATCCTGTCTGGGATAAATTAGAGGCGGCAGGCATTGACGCCAACAGCGATGAGCATCATGAGTTGATCATGCGGCGGCGGTTGCGTGATGGGAAATCAACAGCACTAATTAATGATACGCCCGTTGGGCTTAATGTGATGCGAGAATGCGGTGATGCCTTGGTTGAGATTCAAGGCCAATTTGAAGGCCGGGGATTGCTGGATTTAAGCACGCATGGTGTATTATTAGACCGTTTCGCAAACCACAATGATCTGTTACTTGCCTGCCGCAACACTTGGCAAGGATGGCAAGACGCCGCCACCCAGTATGAGACCGCTGCCGCTGCCCGAAAAGACGCCGAAGCTAATGCCGCTTGGCTCAAAGAAGCGGTTGAACAGCTTGATCAGCTTGCTCCTGAGGACAATGAAGAAAGCAAGCTGATGGAAGAACGCGATGTGTTGGCAAATGTCACCCGAATTGCTGATGCACTCAGCCAAGTAGATCATCTGATCAATGGGGATTCTGGCGCCCTCAGCCAGATTGCCCAATCTAGCCGCCAAATCAGTCGCATAAGTGATGTTGCTGGTTCTCTGACTAATGATATCGAAGCCGCGCTTGAACGAGCAGAGGTAGAAATCAGTGAGGTGGAAAGAGCCTTATCAACCGCCCAAGCTAATCTTGAGGGTGATCCTAATCGTATGATCGCTGTGGATGACCGTTTGCATGACTTGCGCCAACAAGCCCGAAAGCATGAGGTTGAGGCAGATCATTTACTGGCCTTGCATGATGATCTGCGCCAGCGCCTTGCTTCATTAGAAGACAAAGCTGGGGATTTAGGCAAATTAGCCAAAGCACGCGATGATGCTGCCGCAATGTATAACGCTGCTAGAGAGGCGATTAGCCTTTCACGCCAGAGTGCGGCCAGCAAGCTAGATGGCCTAATCATGGCGGAACTGCCGCCGCTTAAACTAGAACAAGCGCGGTTTATCACCAAGGTTACGCCAATGTCAGAACAGCATTATGGCCCACGCGGAGGTGATGCCATCCGGTTTGAGGCTAGCACTAATCCTGGCATGGCCGAAGCGGCGATTGACCAGATCGCATCAGGAGGAGAATTAGCCCGTTTTCTTTTAGCGCTTAAAGTGGTGTTAGCAGATAGTGAAGCCCCAGCAACGCTTATCTTTGATGAGGTGGACGCCGGAGTTGGCGGCGCAGTGGCGTCATCCGTGGGAAGTCGCCTAGCCCGGCTGGGTGAGCAAACCCAATCTATCGTTATTACCCACTCCCCCCAAGTGGCCGCTAGAGGCAAGCATCATTACCGAATCAGTAAATCCGTAGCAGAAAACGGGGCTATATCAACAACCGCCATGCTGGATCAGGATGAGCGTGTTGAGGAATTAAGCCGGATGCTGGCAGGTGAGAAGATCACAGATGAAGCCAAGGCCGCAGCGCGGCGTTTGTTGGAAGGTTAAGATGGTCATTTCGTCTAAACCTGTTACGGATTTAACAGAGGATGAAGCACGTGCCGAGCTGGAACAACTGGCTCTTGATATCCATTATCATAACAAACGCTATCATAGCGAAGATGCCCCAGAGATCGCAGACGCTGATTTTGATCTGATGGTCAGACGCAATCAGGATATTGAAACTATCTTTCCGCATCTTATCCGACTAGATAGCCCATCACATCAGGTTGGTGCCGCCCCTGGCGCGCAATTCACTAAACACCGTCACCATGTGCCGATGCTATCCCTATCCAATGCCTTTGACGATGCTGAGGCCAGAGATTTTGATCATCGCGTGAAACGCTTTCTTAATCTGTCCCCTGAGGAAAACTTCGCATATTCGGTTGAACCAAAAATTGATGGATTGTCCATTTCCCTTCGCTATGAAAACCAGCAATTAGTTGCTGGCATTACGCGTGGTGATGGAATTGAGGGTGAAGAGGTCACAGCCAATATCCGCACCATCAGGGATATTCCCCAACAGTTGCAGAATTGTGATCTAGAGATTGCCGAAGTTCGTGGTGAGATTTTCATGACAAAAGCGGATTTTCAGGCGTTAAATATGGCACAAGAGAAAAAAGGCGGCAAAGTTTTTGCTAATCCTAGAAATGCGGCCGCCGGATCGCTTCGCCAGAAAGACGCAAGCATTACCGCTGATCGTCCTCTGCGTTTTTTTGCTTATGCTGCTGGTGAAATGAGCGCATGGAAGGTTACCAGCCACCATGACTATCTCGATCAGCTCAAACGCTGGGGTTTTATAATTAACCCTTATTCTCATAGGGCAGAAACCATAGCAGAAGCACTTGAGCATTATCGGGTCATTGAGTCTGCTCGCCCTGATCTGGACTATGACATTGATGGCGTTGTCTATAAAGTCGATCGTCTGGATTATCAAAATCGGTTAGGACAAGTCAGTCGTTCACCGCGCTGGGCCATTGCCCATAAATTCCCTGCAGAAAAGGCGGAAACCCGCATTCTAGGCATTGATATTCAAGTGGGACGAACCGGCGCTCTTACGCCCGTGGCAAGGCTTGCGCCGGTCACTGTTGGCGGTGTTGTGGTATCTAACGCCACGCTTCACAACGAAGATTATATCAAAGACAAAGATATCCGCGTTGGTGATTTGGTTCAGATACAGCGCGCGGGGGATGTTATCCCCCAAGTCTTAAGCGTGAATGCTTCAATCCGTAATGGACAAGAAACTCCTTTTGTCTATCCAAAGCTTTGCCCGTCTTGCGGATCGCCTGCGATAAGGCCAGAAGGTGAAGCGGTACGGCGATGTGTGGGGCAACTGTCCTGTCCGGCCCAATTGCTGGAACGCTTAAGACATTTTGTTAGCCGTGATGCCTTTGATATCGAAGGCTTAGGGGCAAAAATAATCGCAGAATTGCATCAAGATAACCTGCTGAAAGAGCCTGCCGATATCTTTCGCTTATCAGAACATAAAGCTGCTTTGTCTAAACGGGCAGGTTGGGGTGAAGTCTCTGTTAATAATCTTCTGGCAGCAATTGAGCAAAGGCGACAAATCCCGCTTGAACGGTTGATTTATGCCCTTGGCATTCGTCAAATTGGTCAAGCCACAGGGCTTTTGCTAGCCAGGCATTTTGGGTCAATAGATCAGTTAATGGCAACCGCAGAAGCAGCTATTGGCCAAGATAATGCAGCATGGGAAGAGTTCATTGGTATTGATCAGATCGGGGATAGCATGGCGCAAGATCTGATCCGATTTTTCCATGATGATCATAATCGCCTTGCCTTGATGAGGTTATTGGATCAGATCACAGTGATCCCACCAGAAGCGGTTGCCACCAATAGTCCCGTTGCAGGAAAAACGGTTGTTTTTACTGGCACCCTTTCACAGATGAGCCGAGCCGAAGCCAAAGCCAAAGCTGAACTACTAGGCGCTAAAGTCGCCGGTTCTGTTTCAGCAAAAACCGATTATGTCGTCATCGGTGCTGACGCCGGAAGCAAAGCTCGGAAAGCCGCAGAATTAGGACTCACCATATTAGATGAGGATGCTTGGATTGCCCTAACCCAAGCCTCATCAAGCGAATAGCCTGACCCCAAGCCTCCAGCTTTATTTTTTAGAGATTGGCGCAGTAGCTGCGTTAAGCCATGCCAGCACATGATCACGTTCTGCCCTGTCATCAATCTTGGCGATTAAGGGGGCGATGTTTTCCTTAACCTCATGGTGGTAGCGGTTAACCCATTGCCATTCATCATCTGATAACAGATCAACCCTGATCAACCGGCGGTCAAAAGGCACTAGGGTCAGATGCTCAAAACCAAGATTACTCTTAGTATCGTCATCATTGTCTATGACTAATAAGAGGTTTTCCAACCTGATACCAAAAGCCCCATCACGATAATACCCTGGTTCATTT
>Ga0181585_10004879_pt1 | contig 11644 bp, 9 predicted proteins | sample 071ome_29_FD_132469 | JGI IMG/M metagenome (GOLD analysis project Ga0181585, IMG submission 132469) | Coastal salt marsh microbial communities from the Groves Creek Marsh, Skidaway Island, Georgia - 071407BT metaG (megahit assembly) | ecosystem: Environmental > Aquatic > Marine > Intertidal zone... | reverse complement strand
TGCTATTCGCGAAGACACAGGCGTATATCGTTGTTGATTCTCTTCTAAATTTATGTAAATCGGTATAAAACAAAGTTCAGCTACCGGAGCTGAGGATTTTTCTGATGCATGCCTGGAACGGGTTGAAGATGGCCGGCTCCTGTTCCTTTGGGGTGATTCCCATGCGTCGGCACTGGCTCCGGGTCTGCGGACGCTGGCCGGGACAGAGGGTTTCGGCATGGCGCAATATACGGCAAGCGCCTGTGCACCGCTGCTGAGCTGGAGCGGCCAAATCAATCCGCTGTGTGGACGTATCAACGAGAAGATCCTGGAAACGATTCGGGCAAACCGGCCGGATGTGCTGGTCCTGCATGCCGCCTGGTACTGGACTGAATACAACTGGCAGGCGCTGGATAACACACTGGCTGAATTGTCTCGCCTGGGGATACCGAAAATCGTGCTCCTTGGAGCGGCACCCTCCTGGACGGACACGGTACCGAACATCATCTATTCCTATTATGGTATTTACGAATCGCTGCCACCACGCACCACTTCTTACCAGCTGGATACCCAGGCGATCTCCAATTTCGATTACCGCCTGGAAAGCCTGGCCGCAAGGTATGGGGTGACGTTCGAATCCCTGGTTGATATCTTTTGCGATGACGACGGGTGTATGCTGTACTTGGACGATATCCTTGATGTCACCAGCCTGGATAACGGCCACCTCTCCACGAAGGCATCGGAGTTCGCCGCTCGAACACTGGCGCCCTCTTTGATTCCCGGTAATAACTGACCGGGGTTATTGGCTGCTACTCTTGTCCTTGTTTTTCCGCTTGCTCGACCTGAGTGACTTCAGGCTCTTGTTCAACCGCTTCAGGTGATCCTGCAGCATGCTGCCGCGCAACTGCGCGACGCCCATCGCCAGCACGTCGATGACCACCAGGTGGGCGATGCGCGAGGACACCGGCGTGAACATGTGCTGGTTGTCTTCCACATTGATGTGAATGGGGATGGCGCACAACTGGGCTACCGGGGTGTTGTCAGGGACGAGTCCGATCACGGTGGCGCCGGCCTCGCGCGCCAGCTTCACGCTCTGGATCAGCGCTGTGGATCGACCCGATTGTGAAATGGCGACGACGACGTCACCCGGCTTCAGTGATATGGCGGACATGTGCTGGATATGGGGGTCGGTATAGGCCGCCGCGGTCACCTGCAGGCGGAAAAACTTGTGCTGGGCATCGATGGCCACCGAGCCGGACGCACCGAAGCCATAGAACTCGACACGGGATGCATCTGACAGGGCCTCGATGGCCGCCTCCAGCGCGGCCATGTCCAGCTCTTCCCTGACCGCCACCAGCGACCCGATGGTGGAATCGAACACCTTGCGGCTGACGTCGGCAATGGAATCCGCATCACTCACCGAAAACTGGCTGTAGATGCCGCTCGAGCCGAGGTACCTGGCCAGTTGGAGCTTGAAGGTCTGGAAGCCGTCGTAACCCAGGGCCCGGCAGAAGCGCACCACGGTCGGCTCACTGACCTGCGCGCGGTTGGCCAGGTCGATGATGCGCATGTCGAGCACCGAGGACGGATTGGCGAGGACAAAGTCCGCCACCTTGCGCTCGGATTTGCGCATATGGCCAAGCGATTCGCTGATGGCCTTGATCAGGTTGGTGCTGTCCACGCGGGGATCCTCCACCGTTGCAGGCTGCAGTATAAAGGAAGACCCTTGAATCGGGTTACCCGGGACACATAAAGGCAAACAGGGCAGGAATCGCGAAGTTTCGGAAATTCAGGAACAAAAGGGGCCGCAGTTCATCGATAGATCACGATAAAGCGTACTTGCTTTCGGTCCCGCGGCGTCATGCTGCGGGCCGAAGAATTGATGCAGGGTGGTTAGTCTGGATTGATCGGGCTTACGTTTTCAGCCTGAGGACCTTTCTCAGTCTGGGTAATTTCCATCATTACCTTTTGCCCTTCAACCAGGCTGCGGCGACCATCACCGACGATGGCGCTGTAGTGGACGAAAACGTCCCTGCCGCCAGCTTGTTCGATGAATCCAAATCCTTTTTCATCATTGAACCATTTAACGGTTCCTTCAACTTTCTCTGACATATCTCACTCTTTCTAAAATCCCGGACATAGGCTTGCCCGGACAAAAAATAGTGGCAACGCGCCACTCCTTTCGATGGTAGCAAGATACCCGGGGGTTGGATACTCCCGGGGTCAAATTCACCGGAGCTTTACAAAGTATTTGCCGGCCGATGGTGTAAAATTCCCCGCCATGGATATATCCCACATTCTCAACCCCCTCAACGATAACCAGCGCAAGGCAGTGACATCCGACCCAGGCAACCTGCTGGTCCTGGCTGGCGCCGGCAGCGGCAAGACCCGTGTGCTTGTCCACCGTATCGCCTGGCTCATCCAGATGGAGGGGGTCTCCCCGCACGGCATCCTGGCGGTGACCTTCACCAACAAGGCCGCCAACGAAATGCGGGTGCGCATCGAGGAGCTGCTCCAGCGCCCCGCCGGCGGCATGTGGGTCGGCACCTTCCACGGCCTGGCCCACCGCCTGCTCAGGGCCCATCACCAGGAGGCCGGGCTGCCGGACAAGTTCCAGATACTGGACTCCGACGACCAGCTGCGGCTGGTCAAGCGCATCGTCAAGGCCCTGGAGCTGGACGAAGGCAAGTGGCCGGCCAAGCAGTGCCAGTGGTTCATCAACAAGCAGAAGGACGAGGGCCTCAGGGCCGCCAATCTCGAGGATTTCGGCGAGGAATTCATGAAGGTGATGATCCGCGTCTACGCGGCCTACGAGGAAGCCTGCGAGCGCGGCGGCATGGTGGACTTCGGTGAGCTGCTGCTCAGATCCCATGAATTGTGGCTGAAACACCCGGCACTTCTGCATCATTACCAGCACCGCTTCCGCCACGTGCTGGTGGATGAATTCCAAGATACGAACGCCATCCAGTATGCCTGGCTGCGCATGCTGGTGGGGCGTGACGGCTTCATCACCGTGGTCGGCGATGACGACCAGTCCATCTACGGCTGGCGCGGTGCGCGCATCGAGAACATCCAGAATTTCGACAAGGATTTCCCGGATGCCGACCTGGTCAGGCTGGAACAGAACTACCGCTCCACCGCCAACATCCTCAACGCCGCCAACAAGCTGATCGAGAAAAACTCCGGCCGGCTCGGCAAGGAATTATGGACCGATGACAAGGAGGGGGAAAAAATCTCCACCTACGGCGCCTTCAATGAACAGGACGAGGCGCGCTTCATCGTCGGCCAGATCGAGAAATGGGTGAATTCCGGCAACCGCCACACCGAGGCCGCCATTCTTTACCGCTCCAACGCCCAGTCCCGCGAGATCGAGGAAGCCCTGCTGCGGGTATCCATGCCTTACCGGATCTACGGCGGCTTCCGTTTTTATGAGCGCCTGGAGATTCGCAACGCGCTGGCCTACATGCGCCTGGTGGCGAGCAGGGATGACGATGCCGCATTCGAGCGTGTGATCAATACGCCGGTTCGGGGCATCGGCACCAAGACCGTCGACAGCATGCGCCAGATAGCCCGGGCGGAGGGTTGCTCCATGTGGCAGGCTGCGGTGAAAGCCGTCGAGAAGTCGTTGATACCGGCACGCGCCGTACTCAACGTCTCCGGCTTCATGGCCCTGGTCAACGCCATGGAGGACCAGGTCTACGGCAGGGAGCTGTATGAATTTACCGAGTACGTGGTCAGGCAGAGCGGGCTGATCCAGCATCATGAAAAGGAGGGTGGCGAAAAGGCCCGCACCCGCATCGAGAACCTGGAGGAACTGGTGAACGCGGCCAAGGCCTTTGAAGTGGACGACCTGCCGCAGGAAGAGGAATTCCTGCAGGGTGACTTTAATAACGACGCTGAGGAAGCACCCGGTGACAAGGAGCTGACCGAAATGGATATCCTGACGGCCTTCCTGGACAAGGCGGCGCTTGATGCGGGCGACAACCAGGCCGCTGATTTCGAGGACGCGGTGCAGATGATGACCCTCCACTCCGCCAAGGGCCTGGAATTTCCCCTGGTTTTCATCACCGGCATGGAGGAAGGGCTGTTCCCGCACAAGATGTCCATGGATGACCTGGCCGGCCTCGAGGAGGAGCGGCGGCTCTGTTACGTCGGCATCACCCGCGCGCGCCAGAAACTCTACCTCACCCATGCCGAATCCCGGCGCCTGCATGGCGAGGAGCAGCTGACGCGTCCTTCCCGGTTCCTGCGGGAGATACCGGCCGACGTGGTTGAGGAAATCCGCATGAAAGGCGAGGTCCGGCGGGCCCGGGAATACCGGGGAATTTCCGCGGAAAATCATGATATTATCGGCGCTCTTCACAGCTCGGACAAAGTCACCGGCACGGACATCAGCCTCGGGCAACGGGTCAGGCATCCCAAGTTTGGCGAGGGCGTTGTTCTCAATTATGAAGGCAGCGGCGCCAATGCGCGGGTGCAGATCAATTTCGACGACGTCGGCGGCAAGTGGCTCGTCATGTCCTACGCCAAGCTGGAAGCCCTCTGAAACAAGGCGTAGGCCGGAAAAGGCGCGTCAGCGCCGTTATCCGGCAAAGGGCTGAGATACAAGGTACAAGGTACAAAGGGGAATAACCTGCATGGTCAGATATAAAGTAGTCACCGTAACGACAGTTGCCTTCATTGCATTGCTGCTCCAGGCCTGCGGGGGCGGCAATGAGCAAACCGCTAGCAGCGGCTCCGCGGACCCGCAACAGACCTACGAATGGAAACTGGTCACCACCTGGCCGAAGAATTTCCCGGCCCTTGGCCGTGCGCCGGAGCTGCTGGCGGAAAAGGTGGAGGCCATGTCCAACGGCCGCATGAAGATCCGTGTCTATGGTGACGGCGAACTGGTGCCGGCCCTGGAAGTATTCGACGCCGTCAGTGCGGGCACGGCGGAGATCGGGCACGGCGCGGCCTACTACTGGAAGGGCAAGGTGCCCGAGGCGCAGTTTTTCTCGGTGCTGCCCTTCGGCATGAACGGCCAGGAAATGCAGGCCTGGATCCAGTACGGTGGCGGCATGGCATTGTGGGAGGAACTGTATGTACCGTTCAACCTGATCCCCATGTCCAGCGGGTCAACCGGCGTGCAGATGGGCGGTTGGTTCAACAAGGAAATCAATTCCAAGGAAGATTTCCGCGGACTGAAGATGCGCATACCCGGCCTCGCCCAGGATATCCTGTCGCGCCTTGGCGGCGTCCCGGTCAACATGCCTGGCAGCGAATTGTTCACCGCACTGCAGACCGGCGTCCTCGATGCCACTGAATGGGTCGGTCCCTACAACGACCTGGCCTTCGGTCTCTATGAGATCGCCGACTATTACTATTATCCCGGCTGGCATGAACCCGGCGCGATTATCGAGTTCACCTTCAACAAGCAAAAGTTCGAGGCCCTGCCGGCAGACCTGCAGGAAATCCTGCGCACGGCCGTGGAAGCAGTAGCACTGGGCATGACCAATGAATTCCTGGCGCGCAACGCCCTGTCCCTGCAGGAGCTCGAGGAAAACCATGGTGTCGTCCCGCGCCAGTTTCCCGAGGACCTGTTGCACGAACTGAACACCATCGCCCAGGAAGAAATAGACAAGCTGGCGGAATTGAGCCCGATGGGCGCCAGGATCCACCAGTCCTACCGTGACTTCGAGGCCAGCATGTCCGAGTACCAGGATGTGTCGGAAGAAGCGTATACGCGGGCGAGGAAGCTCTGAGGAAAAAGGGGAAAAAAGGTACGAGTAGGTCGGATAAGGTGCAAAGCACCGCATCCGACATTGCTGATTGGATAAAGGACCGATACAGGGATACAGGGATACAAAGAAAAGGGCGACTGATTGTCGCCCTTTTTCGTTTCTGGATTACAGGGATTTCACCAGCGCCGGCAACCACGTCGCCAGCTGAGGCCACAACGTCAGCATGCCGAGCATGGCGAGCTGAATGACAATGAAAGGAATCACGCCCCTGTAGATCTGCGTGGTCTTGATGCTGTCCGGCGCGACGCCGCGCAGATAGAACAGGGAAAAACCGAAGGGCGGTGTCAGGAAGGAGGTCTGCAGGTTGACCGCCAGCATCACGCCCAGCCACACCGGGTCCAGCCCCATGGCCAGCAGGACGGGTCCGACGATTGGCACCACCATGTAGGTGATCTCGATAAAGTCGAGGATGAAGCCGAGCAGGAACACCACCAGCATGACGATGATCGTCGCCATCACCACGCCGCCGGGCATGTCCGTGAAGATGTCCTCCACGATGACGTCGCCGCCGAAACCGCGAAACACCAGGGAAAAAATCGCTGCGCTCAGCAGGATCATGTAGACCATGGCCGTCACTTTTGCCGTGGACAGTGCGACATCCCGGAATATCGCGACGCTGAGCTGGCGTTTGGCCATGGCCAGCAGCATGGCGCCAAGGCCGCCGACACCAGCGGCTTCCGTGGGCGTGGCGGCGCCTGACAGGATGGAACCGAGCACCGCGATAATGAGCAGCAGCGGCGGCAGCAGGCTCTTGCAGAGCGTCAGAGCCAGCGAGCCGCCAACCGTGGCGCGCGCCAGGTCTTCCGCCCTGGCAGGAGGCGCCGCCTCGGGCTTCACGATGGCAATGACGAGCATGTAGACGACATAGCACGCCACCAGAATCAGGCCAGGCACCATGGCGCCGGCGAACAGGTCGCCGACCGAAACGTTCTGGGTGCGGAACAGGCCCATGCTCAGCTGGGCCTGCTGGTAGGCGTTGGAAATGACATCACCCAGCAGCACCAGCGCAATGGATGGGGGAATGATCTGGCCGAGCGTGCCGGTCGCGCAGATGGTGCCGGTCGCCAGCGACGGGCTGTAGCCGGCGCGAATCATTGTCGGCAGGGACAGCACGCCCATGGTGACCACGGTGGCGCCGACGATGCCGGTGCTGGCGGCGAGCAGCATGCCCACCAGGATCACGGAGATGCCAAGGCCGCCGCGCAGCTTGTCGAACAGCAGCGCCATGCCTTCCAGCAGCGCTTCAGCGATCTTCGATTTCTCCAGCATCATGCCCATGAACACAAACATCGGCACCGCAAACAGATTGGCGTTGATGATGATGCCGTAGAAACGGTTGGGCACGGCGCTGAGGAAGGCCGGGTCGAAGGTGCCGGTCAGCAAGCCGATGCCGGCAAACAGCAGCGAGGTCCCGGCCAGCGAGAAGGCAACCGGGTAGCCGCACATCAGCACCAGGCAGACGGCGATGAACAGCAGCAGCGGAATGAATTCCATCAGATGGCACCGCCAGTCGGCTCAATATGCTCTTCGGGGGCCTCCTCGAGGAAGAATAGGAACAACAGGTTGCGCAGGACCTCGGTCAGTCCCTGCATGATGACCAGTATGGCCATGACCACGATCAGGGTCTTGAGCAGGTAGACGTAGGGAATACCACCGGCTTCGGGCGAGGTCTCGCGGATGCGCCAGGCGGCGGCGACATAATCCCAGCTCACCCAGAGAATGAAGACAGCCACGGGCAGCAGCAGGAACAGGCCGCCCAGCAGGTTAACCCAGGCCTTGTAGCGGGCACCGGCCGGGCCGTAAAAAATATCGACACGGACATGGCCGTCATGTTTCAGGGTAAAGGCGCTGGTCAGGAGGAATAGCAGGGCGTTGAGGTAGATGACGGACTCCTGCACGGCGATGGAGCCGGAATTGAACACGTAGCGGGAGATGACGATATAGAAGGTGACCACCACCATGAGGATGGAGCACCAGGCGGCGGTCTTGCCGACGGCTTCTGTGAAACCGTCCGCCATGCTGATCGCTTTTTTAACCAGGTTCAGCACGGTTAATCGGCAGCGAGCGAATAACTTCTCAGCTTGAACGACAGGGTTTCGTAATCCACCAGTTCGAATTCGACATCCGTGACGATGGTGCCAAGGACGTTGATCGACGGGACAAACAGGATGCCGGAGTCCAGGTTCATGGTGGCGGTTTCCTGCCCCACATCAGCGAGGTAGTAAATGCGCGTGGTGTCGACACGCATAACAATGCCAGGCTGTGTGATGTCCCTTGCCATGATTACGCGGTACAAAGTGTTATTGATGTATACGGGCAGATTGATAGTGGCCAGTAGTGCCGAATAGGTTGCCGTTGTGATGATGCCACCCGTGCCGCCATCGCCACCGCCTGTTCCGTTGTCGGAATCATCAACGATGACATCGGTGACATAGACCCGTTGCACCAGCACGAGGTCATCGGCCTGGATGCCGTCGTTGTCCTGGTCGGTCAGCGGCAATTCGCCGAAGGCGTTGCCCAGGCCGTTTTGCTGGTTGGTGCGGGGAAGGTTGCCGATGGCATCGACCACCGACATGCCGGAAATGACGCGGGCGAACACCGTGAAGCCGCCATCGACCGTATCCAGCTGCGCATTGTTCACGAGGTTGACGAACCACTCGCTGGTGGCGCTGTTGATCTGGCCGCCAATGCGGGCCATGGACACCGTGCCCCGCGTGTTGGACAGCGAGAATTCGTTCTGGATGGTACCGTCGCGCTGAATCCCTGCGCCCAGGGGGTTGGAGCGGTAACCGCCGGCCTGGATTACGAAATTAGGTACAGAGCGGTGAACGAGGGTGTCATCGTACCGACCGCTGGTGACGTAATTGAGGAAATTTTCCACGGTTTCCGGCGCCGCTTCCGGCAGCAGTTCCATGCAGAATTCGCCGACGTTGGTATCGACGCAAACCGCATCTTCATAAAGCGTCTCGCCTTCGCCGGGCGTCGGGGGCTCCCCGCCGCCGTCTCCGCCGTCGGTGCCACCATCACCGCCACCAGAGCCGCCATCACCACCATCGGTGCCGCCGTCCGTGCCGTCAGGACACGCGGGCACCTCGAGTTCACAGACCTCACCCTCGAAAATGAAAGCGCTGAGAATCAGGATGCGGGGTGAATTGAATACCGGCACTTCCTGGCCCGTCACGGGAACGCGCGACAGTCCGCCTTCACCCAGTGTCACAAGGGGGAAGCTCGACATGAGGTCCACCACCTCCATGTCGTCGGCAATGATGCGGGCAAATACCGTATGGCTGCCGTCATCGAGGGCCGGGTTGTCGGTAACGTTGATCAGGTACTGGCTGGTGACGCTGTTCGGATCATTCGGGTCATCGCGCACACTGGCCACGGTCGCCCTGGTGTTGGGGACACTGGATTCATTGCCGATGGCCGGACGGCGGAAGATCTCCAGCAGGCCGCTGACATTGCCGGCGCCGGTGTCGGCATAGCGTCCGGCCTGCACGTAGGCAGGGCTGCCTTTTACGCCCAGGTGGAAGAAGGAATTGCGGTAGCTGCCCTGTTGCACGTAGGCCAGGAAGTTCTGGGCGGTAACCGGGGCTTCCGTTTCCAGCAATTCCATGCAGATATCACCGATGGTGGTCTGCAGGCAGACAATCGTCTGGGCCCTGGCAGGCAGGGAAAAGCCCAGGAATATCAGGAGGATAAAGCTTAAATGAACGGGTAACCGGATGAACTTCTGCATGCTTTATTCCGACAGGCCATGGCCCTGTCGAGCGCTGAAAAACGAGGGCGAAGAATACCATAATTCCCGGGATCGTTGTGAAGTCTTCAGTGCCATATGAAATATTAAGACCATGTAAATATTAAAGAATTTCGTCAAATACGCGCCCCGGCTTTAACAATCACTTAATCATAATTTAACGGCTTATTTACCGTTGAACACCTTTCTTTAACCTAAAATTTATCGCGTGTTTACAAGGGCTCCATACACTGCGCACTTCTTGAATTCATTCACATTCTTTACGAAGGGTAACGGAGCAACATGCGCATGAAATTAACCAACATCTTCAAGTATTCCGCACTGGCTACCGCGATCATTGCGGGCCATGCTTATGCCGGCAACCTGCCCACCCTGCCGACAATCGGCAATTCTGGCGCAGGCTTCGCCGGCGGCGCCACTATCAATGGCGGCGCCAGCTATCTGGGCAGCATCCCGGCCGGCGAGGCTGTCCAGGTCAAGGGCCAGATCAACGTTGCCGCCGGTGATGTCGGCAAGACAGGCGATATCCTGATCGTGGCCAAAGTGGGCAACAAGTTCTTCCAGGCAGGCCAGTCTGGCTGGTCCTCCCTTGCCATCGACCTGGCCAGTTCATCGCTCGGCATCGTTCCCTATTCCACCGGTACACTGCCGGCGACATTTTCTTATGAAGAAGACGACCTGGCTGGAGCACTGGGTGAAGACCTGACCGGCAAGACCGTCAAGGTCCTGTTCGGCTACGCACCCAGCGGCGCCGGAATACGCTACGGCAAGGCCGTAAGAGCGCAGGTTTCTCCGACCCCCTCAAACACCGTATGTCCGGATGGTGAAGCACCAACGGCCGCCGTGGTTCTCGGCGGCAACCAGATCTGCACGCTTTCCGGTACCTACACCGAAGACCTGCACCTGACCAGGAATTTCGACTATGTCATTTCCGGCGCGGTCAGGATCGGCATGGACAACACCTCCGATGCCAAACTGATCATCGACCCGGGTGTCACCACCTACGGCCAGTCCGGCAACGATTTCATCTGGATCGACCGTGGTGCGCAGCTCTGGGCCAACGGCACCAAGGACAAGCCGATCACCATGACCAGCGCGAATGACCTCGACGCCACCGCCACTACCCGCGGCGAATGGGGCGGCCTCGTGATCAACGGCAACGCACCGATCAACGGCTGTTCCGAGGGCACCACGCTTTGCGAGGCGGCAGGTGAAGGCAACTCCGGCCTGTTCGGCGGTAACGATCCGGCTGACAACAGCGGCAGCCTGACCTACCTGCGCGTCAAGTACGCCGGCTTCCTGATCAACGACCTTGACGAACTGAACGGCATTGCCTTCCAGGGCGTCGGTTCCGGCACCAATGTCGATTATGTCCAGGTTCACAACAACCAGGACGACGGCGTCGAGTTCTTCGGCGGCACCGTGAATGCCAAGCACCTGTACCTGACGGGTAACCGCGACGACTCCCTCGACTGGACCAAGGGTTGGACCGGCAGCGTCCAGCACGTCGTTGTCGTGCAGGGTACTGACACCGGTGATCAGGGCTTCGAAATGGACAACAACGGCGACGCCCCGGATTCACTGCCGCGCGCCTTGCCGACCTTCTCCAACGTCACCCTGATCGGTAACGACAACACCGATATCGGCATGCTGATCCGTGAGGGCACCGGCGGCCGTTTCCACAACATGGTGGTCAAGGGCTTCGCTGATGGCTGTATCGACATCGACCAGACCGAAACCTTCACCGTTGCCGGTACCCCGGGCAACCTGACGGGCGACCTGGTCATGACCAACACGGTTGTCGACTGTGAAACCAGCTTTATCGAGGACATGGACGGCCCGTGGCTGGTTGGCGAGTGGTTCGATGCCCAGGACGGCAACGTCGAACTGGACACCGGCATGACCGATTACATCAACTCGTCAGTGGTCAATGCCCTGGAGTCTCTGGACCCGACATCGCTGGGTTCATTCTTCGATGCTGCCGACTATGTAGGTGCGGTACCCGGCGCTGGTGAAGACTGGACGGAAGGCTGGACTTTCCGCCCGCTGTAAAGCCTGGGTATACACTCAGCCAGCGGTCATGTGCAGCTGGCTGAAAGCAGGAACAAGGACTTAAGGGGATTTTGCC
>Ga0181585_10004873_pt1 | contig 11649 bp, 13 predicted proteins | sample 071ome_29_FD_132469 | JGI IMG/M metagenome (GOLD analysis project Ga0181585, IMG submission 132469) | Coastal salt marsh microbial communities from the Groves Creek Marsh, Skidaway Island, Georgia - 071407BT metaG (megahit assembly) | ecosystem: Environmental > Aquatic > Marine > Intertidal... | reverse complement strand
GCCGGTGACGAAAATCTCGGTCCCTGTGACATAGCCGAAGTCCGGGCAGCAAAGCTGATAGACTGTTGCCGCCACCTCCTCCGCCGAGCCCATGCGCCGCATCGGGATGCGGTTGACCAGCGGTTCATACTCATCACCGATCATCTCGGTCTCGATCTCGCCCGGCGCGACAGCATTCACGCGGACATTCAACTCCGCAAACTCCACTGCCATTTCTCGGGTTAACGCGGATAGGGCGGCCTTCGATGTCGAGTAGGCCGACCCGGCGAAGGGATGAATAGCGTGCCCGGCGATCGAGGTGATGTTGACAATGGCCGCGCCGCCGCCCGCATCGGGTTCAATCTCATCTGCCTTGCCAGCTTTCGCCAGCGCCGCCGCGAAGCCGCGGCCGAGCGCAAGCGGCGCAAATAAATTGAGCTGAAAGACCTCGCGCCAGTCGTCGATCGGCCCGTTCAGGCAGCCGAGGCGCTCCTGAAACTCTGCCTTAGGGGATACGGCGGCGTTGTTGACCAGCGCGTTGAGCGGTGCGGCACCTAGGATCTCGGACGCTTCCGCGATGAACCGTTCCACATCCGCCGGATCTGCGAGGTCTGTCGGAATGTGCGATGTCCAATTCGGATCACGCTTGCAGTGTTCAGGTACGGGGTCACGCGAGCAGGTGATGATCTGCCAGCCCTCGTCGGAGAACCGCTTCACCGTCGCGTGGCCGATACCTCGGCTCGCGCCGGTCAGGATCACAGATCGCCGGAGTGTGCTCATACTCCTCAGGTAGCCCACTTGAGACGAGTAGGAAAGTCAGTGATGCGTGTGGTTTTTAATGAAATGCTGCAGCACCGCGACCAGCTTGGCGATGTGCTTATGGTTACCGTGCTGCCGCGCCGTCTCGATATCGTCGATGATCATGCGCTCAAGCCGCGCCTCGCCGTCTGGCGTGGGGCACAGATACTGTCCCATCTCCATCGCGGCAAGCTCGGGCACAGGGTCGTGCTCGGCAATCGCCGCAACCTCATCCCCGCTCAGTTCGCACAGCGCGAGACAGTCTTCTCGCGTCGGCATCGTTATTCTGCTCAACAGCATTCAGCTAAACAGTATGATCGAACGGGTGCAGCCCGCGGTGGGATAGATCAAACCAGCGGCTGCCCGGCACAGGAACTCAGGGTTGCAGCCGCTGCTCGCGCCAACCGCCCACCGCGCGGTCGAAGACCTGACGGTCGTGCAGCCGGTTCGGGCGGTCGGTCCAGAACTCGATCCGGTCAGGCACCACACGGAAACCCGACCAGTGCGGCGGCCGCGGCACGTCGGCACCGTCGTATTCAGCTGTCACCGCACGCACCCGTTCTTCCAAGGTCTCGCGCGAATCCACCGGCCTCGACTGGTCGGATGCCCAGGCCCCGATCTGGCTACCGCGTTGGCGTGAGGCGAAATAGGCGTCGGCTTCGGCATCGCTCACAGGTTCGGCCCGCCCATCGACCCGGACCTGGCGGCCCAGTGATTTCCAGTAGAAACACAAGGAGGCATTCGGATTGCCTAGCAGTTCTCGCCCCTTTTGACTGGTGTAATTCGTATAGAAAACAAAGCCCCGGCCGTCCAATCCCTTGAGCAAGACCATGCGCGTGGATGGCCGGCCGTCTGCCGAGACGGTCGCCAGCGCCATCGCGTTGGGATTGTTCGGCTCTGACGCTTCTGCATCGCGAAGCCAGGTACCGAACTGGGAAAAAGGGTCGGGCGGGGACATGCCTTAATTTCGCCTTCAAACAAAAATTGAATGGGTGTAACGGAGATTATAGCCGAACAGGCTCTCGCTCCCTACGTAGGAAAATAGACACCCGACACCGGCTCCGCGAGGGGCTCGAGAATCGTTAGAGGCAATTCGAGGGACTAAACCATGGTTAAGAAAGCAATCGTGCCGATTGTCGCCGCAACACTCGCTCTCGGGGCTTGCGACGGCTCCGGACAGAAACAGACTGCCGGAACCATTCTTGGTGGCGTCGGCGGTGCCATCCTCGGCTCCCAGATCGGTAGTGGCTCGGGTCAAATCATCGCGGTAGCCATCGGCACACTGGCCGGTACCATGCTCGGCAGTGAGATCGGCAAGTCGCTCGACAAGGCAGACCAGGCCGCCATGGCGAACGCCGAACAGCAGGCGCACACCGCGCCCGTCGGCCAGACCATCGCGTGGAACAACCCGGATTCGGGCAACTCCGGCACCGTCACACCAGTGCGTGACGGTCGCAACACCCAAACCGGCGCCTATTGCCGCGAGTACCAGACGACCGTTACCGTCGGCGGCCGTCAGGAGGAAGCCTACGGCACCGCCTGCCAGCAGACGGACGGTAGCTGGAAGATCGTCAATTCCTGATCAAACCGAATTTTCGCAACACCTGCCTCAGGCCGTCCTTTCAAGGACCGCCTGAATTGCGCCGAGACGTCCGTCCGAAAAATTTGCGCGCAGGTTCCCAACCATCTTTGGAAATTCGTTGCCTATGAGGCTCCTGAGGCTCGGCCTGCCGCCCCCGCGCGGCGCTTTTGCACTCTCGAGCCAGTCGCGGGCGAACTCCGTTTCGTCATCCCACACACAGACGCCCCATCCGGCATCGGCGAGAACTTGCTTAAGGCCGCCGGCGGTCACGAGGTGGCTGTTGGTGCTATCGCGTGACCAGGGAACCGGATAGTCGAGCGGCGCTGCATTATTCTCACCCGCTACCACGTCGAAGAGAGCCAGCCGTCCACCCGGCCGCACAATCCGCAACAACTCGGCGTAGAGTGCATCACGCGCGGAGATGTTCATTGCCACGTGCTCGGTCCAAACGCCATCAAAGGCGTCGTCGGCAAAGGGCAGCCGCATCGCATCCGCCGCGCAGAACCGCGTGCTCCCACCAAGCCCATTTCGACGCGACAGCGCCTGCGCGACCCGACAAAAACCTGGTGTCAGATCGATCCCGGTGACGTCCCAACCTTGCGCGTCGGCGAGCTGGCGCGCCGGCCCGCCCAGTCCCGAGCCGACATCCAGCACCCGTGCGCCCGGCGCGAGGCCAGCCTTTTCAGCGAGACGCTGCGTGGCGGCCGCGCCACCCACATGGAAATGATCAAGCGCCGAGTCAATCTGGCAATCATTCGAAGCGATCTCTACAAGCACGGCCTCGACAGCAGAGGGACGTTCGTAGTGTTCACGAACAGCCCAGTCGTCAGCCGATGCGCTCACGACACGCCGCTCACAACCCAGGGCATCGCCTCGGCGGCCTGCGCCCGGGCAATTATCTGCTTGACCGGCGCGCACGGGATCTCGACACGCTCGAAGGCGAATTCGTCGCGGAGCCTATCGAGTCGGATGTCGGCCATGTCCTGGTTCTATTGTTAAGCTCTAAGTCTATCATAATGCATGCGAAAACGTGCTAGCCGGTTCAGCGGGGCGCGGCCTTGCCGGGGCAAGGGGTTGGTGTAGGATACCTGCCACGTCGAGAAAACTCTCGGAACGGTGGGGATCACATGAGTGCTGGATCGCAACTGATGGCCGGAAAGCGCGGCCTTATCATGGGTGTCGCCAACGACCGCTCGATCGCCTGGGGTATTGCCAAGGCCGTCGCGGACCAGGGCGGCGAAGTGGCCTTCACCTTTCAGGGCGAAGCGCTGGAGAGGCGGGTCCGGCCGCTGGCGGAGTCGGTCGGCGCGAACCTAATCCTGCCGTGCGATGTAACCGACACGGCGAGCATGGATGCACTGTTCGATACGCTGAAGAACAAGTGGGGTAGCCTCGACTTCGTTGTCCACGCTATCGCCTATTCCGACAAGGAAGAACTCAAGGGCCGTTATGTCGACACCTCGCGGGAAAACTTCCTGCGATCACTAGATATCTCCTGTTTCTCCTTCACCGATGTCTGCGCGCGCGCCTCGACCATCATGCCCGAGGGTGGCAGCCTGCTTACGCTGACCTATTACGGCGCCGAGCGCGTGATGCCCCACTACAACGTTATGGGCGTGGCCAAGGCGGCACTGGAAGCCAGCGTGCGCTACATGGCCGTCGATCTGGGAGGACAGGGCATCCGAGTAAACGCTATCTCCGCCGGCCCCATCAAGACGCTGGCGGCCAGCGGCATTGGCGACTTCCGCTACATCCTGAAATGGAACGAGTTGAATGCCCCGCTGAAGCGCAATGTCACGACGGATGACGTGGGCGGCGCAGGCCTTTACCTGCTCTCCGATCTGGGCTCGGGCGTGTCCGGCGAGATCCACCATGTTGACAGCGGGTATAACGTAGTGGGGATGGTCGCGGTGGACGCTGCGGCCGAAGTCGCCAACCTGCTATCGAGTCTAAAGTCCGGCGACTAAGCAACAGGAGCACCGCCATGGCCGGCAACAGCTTCGGCCAGATTTTCCGCTTCACCACATGGGGTGAGAGCCACGGGCCTGCCATCGGCGTTGTAGTCGATGGCGTACCGCCGCACGTGCCGTTCACCGAGGCCGATGCGCAGGTCCATCTCGACCGCCGCCGCCCCGGCCAGTCGCGCTTCACCACCCAGCGCCAGGAACCGGACGCAGTGAAGATCATGTCCGGCGTGTTCGAGGGCGTGACCACCGGAACGCCCGTCTCGATGATGATTGAGAATGTGGACCAGCGCTCGAAGGATTATACCGAGATCGCGGCCAGGTACCGGCCCGGCCACGCCGACTACACCTATGACGCCAAGTACGGCATCCGCGATTACCGTGGGGGCGGGCGGTCGTCGGCGCGTGAGACCGCGAGCCGGGTCGCCGCCGGAGCGCTGGCCCGCAAGGTGATCGACGCGCTCACCGGCGGTACGGTTGAAATTCGTGGCGCGCTGGTGCAGATCGGTGAGATGGCAATCACAGGAGAGACCCGCGACTGGACCTATGCGGGCGAAAACGTGCTGTGGTGCCCCGATCCGAGCATGACCCCCCGATGGGAAACCTATCTGAATGAGATCCGCAAGTCGGGCTCCTCCGTCGGCGCGGTGATCGAAATTGTCGCCTCGGGCGTACCGGTCGGGCTGGGCGAACCTATATACGGCAAGATCGATTCCGATTTGGCCGCCGCCATGATGACTATCAACGCAGTCAAGGGCGTGGAGATCGGCGCGGGCATGGGCGCAGCTGCCCTGACCGGCGAAGAGAACGCAGACGAGATGCGCATGAATACGAGCAGCAATGGTGGCGACGTGACTTTCGGGTCCAACAACGCCGGTGGTGTGCTGGGCGGCATCACCACCGGGCAGGACCTCGTGGTGCGCTTCGCCGTGAAGCCGACCAGTTCGATCCTCGCCCCGCGCGCCACCGTCAGCCGCGACGGCACGGACACAGAGGTATCCACGAAGGGCCGCCACGACCCGTGCGTGGGCATCCGCGCCGTGCCCGTGGGCGAGGCAATGATGGCAACCGTGATCGCGGACCATCTACTGCGCCACCGCGCCCAGATCGGCGCCTTCGGCTCCCAGAACCCTTTTGCAAAGCAGGCCAAGTCGGCAAAATAAGTGAATCCTCTCCTCCGGGGAGGAGAGGGAATCACAACAGCCAGAGTGCAACCATTCCCGGTCTATCGACCGCCGATGGCACCTCTTTCTTGTCCCGCTTATACTCCCCGCAAACACATCAAGGGGGAGAGCCCGCATGGCCGACAAACGCGAAACGCCCGATCAGCTCCAGCATATTTCCAAGCTTCCGGTGCCCAACGTCGAGAGCGTCGATGAAGACCTGCAGAAGTACATGCGCATCTGCGAGGAGAAGCTGGGGCTCGTCCCCAATGTGATCCGCGCCTTCGCGCTGCGCCCAGAGAAACTGCGCACCTTCATCGCTAAGTACAACGAGCTTATGCTGGGCGAACACGCAACGCTGACGCGCCTCGAGCGAGAGATGATCGCCGTCGTCGTGTCGTCCCACAACCACTGCGTCTATTGCATCACATCCCACAGCCAGGCGGTGCGCGAACTGTCAGACGACCCGGTGCTAGGCGACATCATAATGATCAACTACCGCGAGGCGGCCCTGACGGAGCGCCAGCGCGCGATCCTCGACTATGCCTTCAAGCTGACTTCGAACCCCGCAGAGGTCGGCGATGCGGACCGCCAGAAGCTCTACGACGCGGGCCTGACCCACGAGCAGATCTTTGAGGTCACCGACACAACGGCATATTTCAACTATACTAACCGGATGACCCACGGCCTCGGTATGCTCCCGAATGTCGAGTATTTCGGCATGAACCGCCTTCCCGACCCCGGCCTGCAAAAGGACGCTGCAGACTAGTTCAAACCCGCGCAAATACGCCGACTAGTTCCACATGGCCGGTCCAGAAGAACTGGTCCACCGGCGTGACGCGCTCCAGCTTGTAGCCGCCCGCCACAAGCGTCGCGGCATCGCGGGCGAAGGTAGTCGGGCTGCAGGACACCCCGACGACGCGCGGGACAACCGATTTCGCAAGATGCTGAGACTGAGCAGATGCCCCAGCGCGCGGCGGGTCGAACACCACCGTGTCTAAGTTTTTCAGTTCCGCCGCCAAAAGCGGACGTTTGGCCAGATCGCGTACATCCGTCGTCACCTGCCCGCCAAAACCGGCTTTGCCCGCCGCGCGGGACAGCGCCGCAACCGCGTCCCCCGCCCCGTCGATGCCGTGGACGACCGCGCCGCCCGCCGCCAGCGGCAGGGTGAAGGTTCCTAGTCCGCAATAAAGGTCGGCGACCCGAGATCCTGAGATTGCCTCATGCACCAGTCCAGCCAGCACGACCTCCGCCTCGGCGCTGGCCTGTAAGAAGACCCCGGCCGGTGGCTCCACGAGAATGCCAGAGACCGCCAGTACCGGCGCACGACGCATGGCGACTGGCTCGGTACTGTCTTGCGTGTGCCACGATACGCGGGCGATATCTTCCCGCTCAGCGAACTTGGCGAGGTCCATGGACGCATCCCGGCCAGGCGCATGGCCCGCACGGATGGCGATGTCGAAGCCGTTGTCGGCCAGGGTGACATGCACATCCCAGCGCGTGCCCGGCGGTACGATACCCGCCACCGCGTCACGCAATCTAGGAACCAGAGACAGCAGCTCCGGGCGCAGAATGCGACAGTCCGCGATATCGACGATGTGGTTGCTGGCCCGTGCGTGGAAGCCAAAATAGGTCGGCGCGCCCTTCGCGCGGGGCCGGAAGGCCGCAAAATCGGCCCGACGCCGTCCGTTCGGTGCGGTGCGGACCAACGGAGCGACGACGCCCCCCTCGAGACCTACGCGTTCGAGCGCGGAAACAATGAGCCCCATCTTCCACACCGCATAGGCTTCATCCGCCATATGCTGCACCCGGCAGCCGCCGCACAGCTCAAAGTGCGGACAAGGCGGCGTCGACCGGTCGAGTGACGGGGTGACGATTTTTTCCAGCTTCGCGACAACACCGTTGCCGCGTTTAGCGCCCGGCACCACGCGCACCGTCTCGCCCGGTAGCGCTCCGGAAACATAGACAGGCCCGCGTTCACCATGCGCAATGCCGTCGCCCAGCGGGCCGAGCCGATCGATGGTGACTGTTATGGATTCAGCCATCAAATACGCCCGCGATCAGGAACTCCTTGTTACCCTCCGGCCCAGTAATTGGGCTTTCGGCGATGCCGAGTGCCCGCCAGCCCGGCAGTCCGTCGAGCCAGGCACGGATACGTTCGCAGACCGCCTCATGCAGCGCCGGGTCGCGGACCACGCCCTTTTTGCCGACCTGCTCGCGCACCACCTCGAACTGCGGCTTTATCAACGCCACCAGGTGCGCACCCTGCGCGGCGAAGCCCATGGGCGTTGGCAGCACCGTCTCCAGCCCGATGAAGCTAGCGTCACAGACGATCATGTTCACCGACTCGGGAATCTGTTCCGTCGTCAGATGGCGGGCGTTGGTTTTCTCCAGCACCACGACGCGGTCGTCGCTGCGCAGCTTCCAGGCGAACTGGCCGTGGCCCACATCCACCGCATAGACCCGCGCCGCGCCGCGCGACAGCAGCACATCGGTAAAGCCGCCGGTCGATGCCCCCACATCGATGACGACCGCGCCGGTGATATCGATCCCGAATTCTGTGAGCGCATGGTCGAGCTTCAACCCGCCCCGGCTGACCCAGGGGTGGTCCCGCCCGCGCACCTCCAGCGGTGCGTCCTCACCCACCGTGTCGCCCGCCTTGGCAACCCTTTGCTCGCCGGTAAACACGACGCCCGCAAGGATCAACGCCTGCGCACGCGTGCGGCTCTCGGCGAGGCCGCGCTCGACCAGCGCCAAGTCGGCACGGGTCTTTTTTGGATCGTCTTGTGTCACAGGCCGGAGATAGCACGGAAGAAGCCCCTCTCCCATAGGAAGAGGGGTTTAGGGCTTTCGGTTGGGCCCGCGCCCGAGCAGGCGGCGTAAGCGAACCGAAAGAAAATATGCTCATCGACTTACGCGGCACCACCGGCGCCGCGGTTTGCCGTCCAGCCTCGCCCGGCTCGCTTCAGTCGCTACCCTCTCCCTAGGGTAGAGGGTTACGGCCTCAATCATTGGCGCTACACTCCGCCGCAACAAAACGTGCACATCCGAGGGAGACATCAATGTCCGAAAAAATCGGTATCGTCGGCATGGGCCTGATGGGCCAGGCCTTTATCAAGCATCTGCGCGCTAGCCAGTTCCGCATCCAGGGCTTCGACGTGGACCCCGCACGGATGGACCAGCTCGCCGAGATGGGTGGCACCCCGGTGGACACCCCCGCCGACGCGGCGCGCGACGTGGACTGCGTGATCGCGTCCCTGCCCACCAGCGACATCGCTCGTCAGGTGATCTTCGGCCACGGCGGCATGGTCGAGGACGCGAAGCAGGGCATGTACATTCTCGACACCACCACCGCGCGGCCGGAGGATTCCGAGAAAACGTTCGCAGAACTGAAAGAACGCGGCATCCGCTACATGGATTCCGCCGTTAGCGGCACTTCCACCATGGCCCAGGCGGGCGACCTTGTGGTGATTGCGGGGGGCGAGGCCTCGGATTTCGAGGCCTGCCGCCATTATTTCGCGGGTTTCTCGCGCGCCGCTTACCATATGGGGCCCGCGGGCTCGGGCGCGCGCACCAAGCTCATCATCAATCTGATCCTGGCGGGTAACCGCCTCGCCATGGCAGAGGGCCTCGTGCTGGGCGAAAAGGCCGGGCTGGAGGCCAACAATCTGCTCGAGGTCCTAAAGGACGGCGCCTGCGCCTCCAAGACCATGACCGACAAGGGCCCGAAGATGATCGACGCCGACTATTCTAAGCAGGGCCAGGTGAAGATCAGCCTGAAAGATTCCCGCCTGATGATGGATATGGGCCAGAAACTGGGCGCGCCGACCATGATGATCCAAGTCTATTCTCAGATAATGCAGGCCGCCTATGAGAAGGGCTATGGCGAGAAGGATACGGTCGCCTTCTACGAAATCATGCGCGGCATGGCCGGGCTGGAGGAGCGCGAAGGCATCGACGACGTTTTATTCGGTAAGCAGTAGTTCCTTCTGTTTCCGAACCCAAATCAAGAAAGAAGCCGAGCGAAACTCATGGCTGCAATCGACAATGCCTTGAACATCGAGGATTTGCGCCGTATGGCGAAACGTAGGCTCACCAAGGGCCTGTTCGAGTTCTGCGACCGCGGATCAGAGGACGACGTGGCGCTGCGCCACAATCGCGAGGTGCTGGAGCGCATCAAGCTACGCTCGCGTGTGCTGAACAATACGTCGGCCCGCCACACTCGGTCGACGCTTATGGGCGCGCCTGTAGACATGCCGGTAGTGATCGGCCCGACTGGCCCTGCAGGCTTCGTCTGGTACCGGGGCGAAACGGCGCTAGCGCGCGCCGCCTCGAGAGCGGGCATTCCCTTCACTGTAGCCAGCACATCCAACACGCCGATGGAGCAGATCTTCGAGAATGGCGGTGGCGGGCGGCTCTGGTATCACCTCTATGTCTGGCGGGACATGGAGGCTTCGCTCAAGGCCGTTTCACGCGCGCGCGACACCGGCTTCGAGGCGCTGGTGCTGACGGTCGATTCCACCGTGCCATATAATCGCGAGTTCGACGTGCGCAACGGGGTCACTATGCCCGTGCGCCTGACGCCCCGAAACATCGCCGACATCGTGATGCACCCGCGCTGGCTGTTCGGCACGGTAGGGCGCTACGTCATGGCCGACGGCCACCTGCCGCGCTATCACAACATCGATATGCCGAAAGAGCTCTCGGCGAAGGGCGTGCGTGACTTCCTGTTCAAGAACGACACTTTGGATTGGGAGTTTTTGAAGCGCATTAGGGACATGTGGCCGCGCAAGCTGGTGGTGAAGGGCATCCTTCACCCCGAGGATGCAGCGAAATGTGTCCAACTCGGCGCCGACTGCGTGATCGTGTCGAACCATGGTGGTATCGCCAGCGACGCGGCGCTCGCGCCGATAGACGTCCTGCCAGAAATCCTCCGCGAGGTCGGCGGCAAGGCCGCCGTCATCGTCGATTCCGGTTTTCGGCGGGGGTCCGATATCCTTAAAGGACTGGCACTGGGCGCGGACGCGGTGATTGTCGGCCGGGCAACGCTTTACGGCGTGTCCGCGGGCGGGGAAGCCGGCGCCTCGCGCGCGCTCGACATCCTGCAAGCCGAGATGCGCCGCACCATGGGCGTGATGGGACTGACCAGCATCGATCAGATCACCCGCGACCACGTGGTCACACCCGACCAGTACCCGCTTTAGATCAGCGCGATCTGCGATCGCCTGATGACCAGGGCAAGACAACGCGGGCAAACTTCCAATTGATCTTTCTCGCGCGTCCGTCCGTAGATACACCATGTCACATGCGAAACCTCGCCTATCTCAAAAGAACTGCGCAACCTGCGGGCGGCCGTTCGCATGGCGGCGCAAGTGGGTGCAATGCTGGGACGAGGTGAAGTACTGCTCCGACCGTTGCCGCCGGAACCGCAACGCGGGTCGCGCCTGAGATGTTCAGGCGCGGCGAGCCGATCACGCCGGAACCGGGGCAGGAATCGGTCTGGGACTATCCTCGCCCGCCGCGCCTTGAAGCGGTTTCCGAACACTTGCGCATTGTTTTCTGCGGCGAGAAGATCGCGAGCACAACGGACGGGTTTCGGGTGCTGGAGACCAGTCATCCGCCGGTTTACTACTTGCCGCCGGATGACTTTACCGCGCACGCGCTTGAGCCGGCAGCCGGACAGAGTTTCTGTGAATTCAAGGGTATCGCCGCCTACTGGGACGTGGTGTCAGGTGACAAACGCGCGGCACGCTCGGCTTGGAGCTATCCGGACCCAGCACCGGGCTTCGCCCCGATTCGCAATTTCGTCGCCGTCTATGCGTCACAGATGGACACCTGCTATGTCGGAAACGAACAGGTGCAGGCCCAGGAGGGTGACTTCTACGGCGGCTGGATAACGTCGAGGGTGGTCGGCCCGTTCAAGGGCGCACCGGGAACGCGCGGCTGGTAAGAGCGTCAGATTTGGTAAACCCAAGCCTACTCTGGTTCCACTGCAACCAACTTCGCCACACCCGCGCCGGCCAGTCCCGCCGGCGGTGGCGCCAACCCCAATACGGTTACCCGCCGTCAGGCGCGCTGGTCTGTTGCCTCTTCCTCGCGACCCAGCGCGCATAGCACTGTCGCCGCGATGTTCGGGGCGGTCAGGCCCGCCTGTTCATACTGC
>Ga0181585_10004861_pt1 | contig 11666 bp, 6 predicted proteins | sample 071ome_29_FD_132469 | JGI IMG/M metagenome (GOLD analysis project Ga0181585, IMG submission 132469) | Coastal salt marsh microbial communities from the Groves Creek Marsh, Skidaway Island, Georgia - 071407BT metaG (megahit assembly) | ecosystem: Environmental > Aquatic > Marine > Intertidal zone... | reverse complement strand
TACCAGCCCTTCAGAAGAATCGGAACAAGAGGATGAGCCCAGTGAACCCTTGGATGCATCGGAGTTGGCTGACTCAGCGGAGGACCAGGGGTTGGATAGCGCATCGGATACCCAAGAAAGCGCGAACCCCAAATCACCTCCCAATCGCATTGGATGGTATTTGGGGTGGTTTGTCCTCTCTGCTCTTGGGCTTGGCATCATGGTGGCATGGGATGTGATACAGGCCTCCGCAAAGAAATCCGTCGACTTGATTTACAATGACGATGGAGGTGGAACCGAAGGTTATGACTTGTATGAAAAGGCAGAGGCAGCCTGGGCCAGAGGTACCTTTATCGAGGCCATCGATCTTCTTCGCAGCTATTTGGAGATCAATCCACTTCAACAGCATGCCGCCATTCGCATCGCGGAAATCTATGAGAAGGATCTCTTGAATTATCTGGCTGCAGCCATGGAATACGAGGAAATCCTCAAACAGCGCCTGGCCCCGGAGCGATGGGCCTGGATGGCTGTTCATCTCTCAAACCTTTACTCCGGGCGACTGAACCAACCCGAAAAGGCCATCGCACTGCTCAGGGATCTGGTGGAGCGTCACCCGGATACGGCTGCTGCCACGAAGGCGGCCAAACGACTCAAAATGATCGACGAAGCCTCGTAGGACTTGAAGGCTTCACTTTAAAGGATGCGGCGGCAAGATGATGCATGAGGCTGGGCTTCTGCCTGCCAACCATGCGGTCTCTTGCGCAACTTCATTGGAGTCCCAAAGGTGCGGGAAAGTGTCTCTGAACTCAATATTTTACCAAGAGGCCCCGATGCCACGACCCTGCCTTTCCGCAAGGTCAGCATGTGCGTATACAAAGGCGTAATTTCCTCGACGTGGTGCGTCACCAACACAAAGGAGGGTGACTTGGGCCTTCCGTGGAGCCGTTCCAGAAATTGAAGAAAATGCTCCCGGGCGGCAGGATCCAGACCAGCACAGGGCTCATCCAGAACAAGCAATTCCGGGCCAGCCATCAAAGCACGGCCGATGAGGATGCGTTGACGTTCCCCCTGAGAGAGCACCGACCAGGGGCGGTGTGCCAGCGAAAGACACTCGATCTGACGCAGGATGCGCTTTGCTTGCTTGACATCCTCTGCCTTGGGCTTTCCCCAGAGATCAATCATCGCATACTTCCCGCTGATGACGGTATGCAAAGCTGGCTCTTCGTCTGGCATCAGCTCCCTCAGTGAAGAGCTGACCACCCCCAAACGCTGACGCAGTTCTCGCCAATCCCCTTCCCCATAGGTTTCACCTAGCAACTGAATCGACCCGGCAGTGGGGACAAAATAACCCAACAAGGAGCTCAAGAGTGTGGTCTTGCCGGAGCCATTGGCCCCCATCAACACCCAATGCTCCCCTTGCCGAATCGTCCAATCAACCTTTTGCAGGATCCGATTACCATTGCGAGTGACAGAGAGACGCTCCACCTCGAGAATGGAAGGACGCGGAGGTATTGAGCGATAAGTCTTTTCCCTTTCACGGCCGGCGAGTGATTTCGATGGATCGTCAGAAGAGCGAGGCATGGTCTTTTTCGTCAAAACCCCCATTGCCAGGCCTCATCGAAAAAGCCTGCCAGTTCGATGCGCCCCGGTACGTCTTCACTCGCCCGTGTGCGGGCATCGATCACCGCATAATCAGGCAAACGAGGTACTTGACTCGCGTTGCTTCCGAATCCTCGAAACGTAAACCCACTGTTAATCACCACGTATTTGCCGGGATTCAACGGATTGGGATAAATCATGACAGGCACATGGCGAGCGGCATCGAAGAGGTAAGGCCCCATCATCAACTGATCTGAACGCCATTTCAGAGGCAGATAGGGAAGGATTTTTTTCAGGACGGCATTGGTTTCAGGTGTCCCAAACAGGACCCAGTGGGCATCTTGAAAAGCATCATCCTGAAAATCGAGATCGAGCACCTGGAGAGCCTCACCCCTGAATTGTGCGCGCCATTGTTCAGTGAGACGCCCCATCTCTCTTCGAGCCCACCGATCCGCATAGCTGCGCCTGGCCTGGCCGCTGGGCTTGACGACCACAAACCGATCCATGAAGGCGTCATCGATGGGGCCTTGCAAGCCCGGTTGCTTACGCCATTGCCCTCCAGGCATGAGGTGATCTTCGACCCCTTCCCATTGCCCTCCTTTTTTAACGAAGCGGGCTTTCCATGAGCGGTCCGATCCAACTCTGGGAGCCACCAGCCTCTGACCGTCCAAACTCACTACCGGAGCCTTATCGGAAGCCAGCGGACAGCTGCCGGCTGGCATGTGGAGGGTGAGAGCCGAAACATTCTCAGAAAGAAGTTCGATTTCGGATTCGTTCCGGATCTCTGCTTCCACCCTGGCACGATGCCAGTGGCGTTGCAGACCTTCCAGTCGCACCCAATGCATTTCCGGATACCGCAACGTAAAAGTTGTCAGACGCACTTTGGTGGGCATGACTTCCTTCCCTTGGCGCACCATGTCCCGATGGCGCGCGACCAACTCCTCTTTCGATTGGGGATGATAGGCATGCCCGGTTTCTGGCCCAATCAAATGGGCCAGATCCATGCCATACTCTGCCATGGCCTTCTCCATCACTTGAGCTGCCTGGATCTGTTTGTCATTTCCACCACTGTAAGCAAGGGTTGGAAGATGAAAGAGATTCATGGCATAGACATCGGCGTCATAAAGACGCCAGAGCTGAGTTTCAAACCACAGAGGTTTGATCTCCTTTTTCCATAAACCAAGATACTCGGCAGACTCGGCAAAACCGGCGCCAGGTGTGGCCGCGACCCATTGGTCTGCGTGATGCACTGCCAAATGCCAGCACCCTGCCCCTCCCATGGAAAAACCTCGGATGGCGATGCGTCGATCATCCACCGGATAGTGTCTCTTGACAGCATCCATGGCTTCAAAGACATCGGTTTCCCCGGCAAATTTGAAGGCGTTGCAAAACCGACCATAGGGATGGAGCACCAAGGTGTTGGCAGGAGCAAAAGTCCCGGTAGAACGTTGACGCTGCTCAATGAACTTCAGTTCGGTAAGCCGGTTGTCCCTGCCATGCAGCCAAACGTCCATGGGAAAGGGAAACGAGGCCGCCGCATCCCAATTTTCGGGAACCACCAATCCATAGGGCTGAATCGAGTCGTCAATGCGGGATCGATAACCACGCACCACCAACCCCTGCTCAGAGGCCCATGGAGCCCTTCCATTCAGCAAATGAGCGGCACGTGCCAGTCCATCCTCAATCAACCCCTTGGCCACCTCCAGCTGGGACACGTCATGAAATTCACGATGCTCCAGCGCAGAGGCTACAGCCTTCTGATAAATCAACACATCTGGAAGGTAGGAAGCTGCCCAGGCGTGATCGGGTTCGGCGAGCGCTTCAATCGCTTCATTGAGAGGCTCCAGAGTGCGTCTCAAGTCTTCTATTTGCTGATCGCTCAGTCGAAGTCCAGGTGTCATCAAACCAGCGGCTTGCATGCCTGATATCTGAAGCATGCATACCACCCCCATCAGCCCCGCTCTCCACAAAAGGCCATGATGACAAGGTTTGGAGGCGAAAATCATGTAAGCGGACATATCACGAATAGAGGTTGGCTTCAAGTGATCAATCCATTGCCACAAGGCGAGAGTCATGTTTGAATCATGCTTTCTAGGCCCGGTCACCCGCCGTATGAGACACGCTTCCCAACAGAGTCGCAGGACTTTCATGAAAAAAAGCTTCATGGGGCTGGGAAGCATGGCCTGGTGGCATCTTGCCATGCAAGGGAAAGGCCTCTCAACTTCCCGTTTGCAAGCCTCACATTCTCCCTTTCATCATCGCCCCAGGGCCAAACGGGTGATTTTTCTTTTCCAATCCGGTGGCCCCTCCCAGCTGGATCTATGGGATCACAAGCCTCACCTCAAAACTCATGCAGGAGAGGAACTCCCTGATTCCATTCGCAATGGGCAGCGCCTCACAGGCATGACCGCCGGCCAAGATCAATTCCCCGTCACACCCTCAAAGTTTGACTTTCATCAACATGGGCAGTCCGGCCAGTTCATCAGTGAAGCCCTACCTCACATGGCCCGCATTGCGGACGATTTATGTGTGGTTCGCAGCATGCACACCGAGGCCATCAACCACGATCCTGCCATCACCTTTTTTCAAACAGGTTTTCAAATTGCCGGACGACCCAGCATGGGTTCATGGCTTTCATATGGAATGGGGAGCGAAAACAACCAACTTCCAGGCTTTGTGGTCATGGTATCCAATCGCGGTGGCCAGCCGCTGTATCATCGACTTTGGGGGAGCGGGTTCCTGCCCTCTCTTCATCAAGGGGTCAAATTCCGCTCCAAGGGCGATCCGGTGCTTTATTTATCCGACCCCAAAGGCTTGACCAGAGAAGTCAGGCGGCAGATTTTGGACGATCTCATGGCCTTGAGCATGGAATCCTTCGAACAGACTGGAGATCCCGAGATTCTGACGCGCATGGCCCAATATGAGATGGCTTACCGCATGCAACGCTCCATACCGGAGCTGACCGACCTATCCCATGAAACCAAGGCCACCTTCGATCTTTACGGGGAAGATGCCCGTCAACCGGGTACCTTTGCCAATCATTGCCTGATGGCGCGCCGACTTGCCGAAAGGGATGTTCGTTTCATCCAGCTCTTCCATCGAGGCTGGGATCATCACTCCAGTCTGCCGGCCAACCTCTCGTCGCGATGTCAGCAGACCGATCAAGCATCTGCAGCCCTTGTCACGGACTTGAAGCAGCGTGGGCTGCTGGAAGACACTCTGGTGGTCTGGGGAGGCGAATTCGGCCGAACCACCTATTCGCAAGGCAAGGCAACAGCAAAGGATTACGGACGCGACCACCACCCACGATGCTTTTCCATCTGGTTGGCGGGTGGTGGGATCCGTGGGGGCCTTTCCTACGGGCAGACCGATGACTTCAGCTACAACATTGTCAAAGACCCGGTCTCCGTACACGACCTGCATGCCACAATGCTCCATCTACTCGGTATCAACCACCTCGATTTGACCTTTCGCTTCCAAGGCCGGCAATACAGACTCACGGACGTTGCCGGCAACATCATCCAGCCATGGTTGGCCTAAAACCATCCATGGCACCCTTTCCAGCGCATGATCCTCCACCGACTCATTGGCCATCACCTCAAATACGGAGATGATGCAGCCTTCTATCGCATGCAAGCCGAAGACGCCATCACCTGGATGGAGTCCTGCGGAAGGGTTTTGGCACCTTCACTGAGAACACTTGATTTAGGTTGTGGTCACGGCGTTTTTGGCAAGTCCCTCATGCAAAAAGGATGCCAGGTCACTTTTGCTGATGTGGACTGCCAGCTTGAACCAGAATTACGATCTCAGCCATTTCTTTGCGTAGACCTCGACAAGGACGACTATCGTTCATTGGGGACCTATCCCTTCATTGTCTGCTCCAACGTCTTCGAGCACCTCGCCAGCCCTCAACGCTTTCTGAGCCAGATCGGACAGAGCCTTGAACCAGGAGGATGGCTCTATCTCAGCTGGACCAATTGGCTCTCACCATGGGGCGGGCATGATTTTTCACCCTTTCATTATTTGGGCCCCGTCTGGGGCCCCCGACTCTACGATCGCCTGATTGGCAAACCGAGAATTCACCAGCCCTTTGAGACCCTTTATCCAACCTACATTGGTCAGACCCTTGATTGGATACGTCAGGAACCTCACCTGGAGTGCCTTCACTGCGTTCCCCGCTATTATCCTGAGTTTGCCTGGATCACCCAATGCCCCTTGATACGGGAGTTCCTCGCGTGGAATACGGCTTTGCTGATCCGTAAACGTTCTTAGAGGTTCGGTCAGTGAATTGGATCCAGATTGGAGAGAATGACTTCATGGGGAAGGAACCTCACCTAAAACTCGCGGGCGGCGTGCCGCGGGTAGCGGGCGGCGGGTAGCGGGTAGCCAATAGCAGTTGATGGCTTTGTATTCCGAACGATTTCGGTGCCTTTACCGCACTTCAAGCGTCACACGGGCATTGTAGTCAGGGACACCTCCACCTCGATCGGTGCGCCCTGAGGCAATCAGGTCATTACCCTCTGGCCAATGGATCTGAAGATTGCCTGGAGCCATTTCAACAGGCCACGCAACGCCTTCGAAACGACCCATTGCGTTTTTCAATATCACTCGATCTCCCTTGGCCAGACCTTAACGGTGACAATCCTCATGACTGATCAAAACCGCTTTACGTGGAGCCCCATTCAAGGGGTCCACCTCACTGTAGATCAGGGTGTTGAATTGTTTTCCTCGACGCGTGCTAACCCAATAGGACCCTGGTTCCCGAGCGACTTCAGGTAAGTTCAGGGGATGAATGATGGCTTTGGAACTTGGGGTTGGACACACACCCTCCGGGCAAAGGTGCGGGCCACCATACTGGAAGGCATCACCTGTCTGACGCAGATCCTGAATGCCATCGTAAAAAGGAACGATACGAGCAATCTCTTCTCGCATCAACCATCCGCTCTCGCATCCCATTTGATCCGCTTTCTCCGGGAAGGCACGCACCGCAAGCTCACGCAGGATTTCCCACTCGGACATGGCTTCCCCTACTTGTCGGGGGATTTCCGGAGAAAACATCACTCGCCTTTCCGTGGAAGTTTCGACCCCTCCATCACGCTGCTCGTAGCGAGTCTTTGCGGGGAGTAGCCAGACTTCTTCGCCTCCTTCAAGCATGGCTTGATCCGTAAAGAGGATGTCCTGATGCACCCGAACTTTGACTTTGCAAAGGGCATCTGCAACCCTCTGAGGCTCTGGCAGCGTACGCAAGAAGTTGCCTCCAACACTGTAAAGAATATCCAGATCCCCCTTGCTGGCTGCCTCAATCATCTCAACTGCCGAGTACCCCGGCCAATCGGGCACTTGAAATCCATATTGCTCACTTAACTGTCTTGCATTGGATGCGTTGACCGGCACGCCTCCGGGAAAAACCGTACTGTAAGCACCCATCTCAGCACCACCCTGCACGGATGAGTGACCTCGGATGGGCATCAATCCATTGAAGTCCTTCCCAAGATAGCCCCTGAGCAATCCCAGGTTGAGGATTGCTTGGACGGCTTCCGTTCCGAATCCATGTTGAGTAATCCCCATGCTCCACACCAGAACCGCATTTTTGGCATCACGAATGAGTTCGGCCATTGCCAACATCGAAGACTTATCCAGACCAGCGTCTCGCTCCAAAGGCCCCCATTCCAGTTCAGAGAGCTGTCGCTGCAGACTATCAAAGCCCTCGGTGTGTGAGTCCAGGAAAGATCGATCGATCCAATCTTCCGCAACCAGGATTTTCATCACCCCGCAAAGGAAGGCAATGTCCCCTCCCTGACTGACCGGAAACCAGTGATCGGTAATCGCAGTGCCGAAGAGAGCACTACCCGCATTCGACGGAACCCAATAACGCTCCATACCCGGCTCGCAATAGGGATTGACCATGGCCACCTTCGTGCCGGCCGCCTTAGCTTCGTGCAAATATTTGGTGGAGACGGGTTGATCATTGGCTGGGTTGCTACCAAAAAACACGATGAGGTCGGTCCCTATCCAGTCTTTATAGGAACAGGTAGTGGCAGCAATACCCAAGGTACGCTTCATTGCCGCTGTCGAAGGGGCATGGCAGAGCCTGGCGGCGTTGTCCACATGATTGGTCCCCATAAAGCGAGCTGCCTTTTGGGCCATGTAATACACCTCATTGGTCACCCCTCTGGCTGTCACGAAAAAAGCACTGCGTTGAGGTGGAGTGTTTTGGAAACGCTCAGCAAGCGACTGGAAGGCCTCATCCCAGCTGACACGACGAAACCCGACCTCCCCCTTTAGCCGCCGCATGGGGTATGCCAGGCGCCCAAGAGATCGCAACTCTCGATTTGATTTCCCCTGGAGTGCCCTCACGTCCTCAAGGGCATCGGCCGGCATCGCTGGCATGGTATTGAGCCGGAGCAAATTAAGGCGAGTCATACACAGATGAACCCCTTGAATGGTCCAATCGTGCAAGCCCGCTACGCCAAGGGCGCATCCATCGCATACCCCTCGACTGAGGACTTTCCATGCGTAAGAAAGATTGTCTTTGTTTTCCCAGGCAACCTTGAGCATGTCCCGAAAGTGTTTGGGCTTGTGGGTACCAACACCGAAAGGTAACCGCGTCGATAGAGCACGCTTGCGATTGTTTTGGCGGCAGTCACAGGACATGAGCAAAGCTTAGCCAAACAGATGACAGCTTGGCGAGCCATTCCCCAAGAGAGATTTCACATCGAAGAACCCCGCCACGTCTTCCCCACTAGGAATAGCACGCGATCCCTTGTATCTTCGATCAAGGTGTAAAAGACAGGGATGGCGAGCAAGGTAAACAAGGTGGCCGAAGCCATACCTCCAATCAATACCAGACCAAAGCTTTTGAAATTGACGCCCATTTGAACTGCGGATCCAAAGGTCAGTGGCAGCATTCCGATAATGGTCGTCGTCGCCGTCATGATGATGGGACGAAAACGATCACGGGTGGCCTTCAGCAAAGCAGCCTCGCGATCCATTCCTCGAGCTCGAAGTCGATTGGCATAATCCACCAAGACAATGCCATTATTGACCACCAGTCCGACCAAAAACATGGCTCCTGTATAGACCATTTGATCAATAAACGTATTGAATAGTTTCAGGATGCCAATCGAACCCATGGCCGCAAGAGGAATGGTCATGATGATGGAGAGAGGGACAAGGGTACTTTCAAAAAAGAAGGCCATGAGCATGTAGACAAAAATCACCGATAGCACCAACATGACCATTCCCTGCTTGCGTTCGTGGTCGTCGACAACCTTGGGAGGTTTTTCGAACGAAATCCCCTCGGGCAAACGAATCGATTCCTTGATTTTCTCTATCGATTCCTTGATTTTTTTTGTCTCCTGGCCAGGTGTCAGACGCATCCCAAACCATTCGCTCACCTTCTTGTTTTCACGGGTAATGGCATTGTCCTCATTACTTAAGAAGGCCTGCGTGGTCACCGCTGCCACCGTACTGAGCCGTCCATCTTCGGTAGGGATTTGAATGTTACCCAAATCCGCCAGCTCCGATCGATCCTCCTCATCGTAAATAAGCCTCATGGGAATTTGATTTCCTTCATGATTGAATCGCGGCAACGATTCCCCCCGAACCGCTGTTCCAATGGTCCCGGCAAGGGTTTCAGGATGGATACCAAAGGAACTGGCTTTTTCCCTATCCACCATCAACGCCACCTCACTCGGGCCTTCCTCCTCGATATCTTCACTGAGAAAAGAATCCACCCCGGGTATGAGTTCGAAGGTGGGTTTCAGCTCCGTAGCCACTTTTTTCAACTGTTCGGGATCATCCCCAACCAGTCGTATGTAGTGCATATATTTTTGATTACCCTTGGCTCCTCCCCCACTCTGCTGATCCTGATAGGAAACCCTGACACCAGGCTCTTCTGGAAAGGCATCGAAGAGTTCCTGTATGGCTTCCTGGGGCGTCAGAGGAGAAACTCGATCGGGTGCAAAGAAACCAGCAAAGCGCCCATACCATTTACCGTAATGCACTTCATAGGCCTTTAATCCACAGTGCGCCTTTTTCTCTTCAGCCATTTGTTCGACTTTTTGGAAGTAATCCAGCCTCTGGGCCATCGTATATTTATCGGGAAATTTCACATCGATGCGGAAATAACGGATCACCTCTTCTTCCTTGGAGTCGAAATTCAGGTGCGTTGCCACCCACCAGGTCACTCCCATGAGCCCCATGAACAAAAGTACTAGATCGAGTCGTCGCGCCAGAAAGAATTGTAGTGTTCGGGAGTAAAAATCACTCACCGGCAGGAAGAAGCGTTCATAGGTCCATTTCAGGGCATCTCTCACAGATTGTCTGCGATTCACCACCTTGTCCCGCTGCCTGGGAAGTGTCAGAAAAACACACAAGGGAATAAACATGAGAGCCGCCAACAGGGACGCTGAAATAGCTGCAAATACGGGAAGAAACATCTTCTGGGCAAAAAAACGCATCTTTCCATCGATCAATAAGGTCGAACTGAAAACAATCAGGGTGGTAAGCGTTGCAATGGTAATGGCAAAACCTATTTCCTGAACCCCCCGAAAACATGCTTCCCATCGAGTAGCGCCGCCTTGGTAATGCCGATGCATGTTTTCCGCCATCACCACCGAATTATCTACCAAGAGCCCAACGCAAATCACCAGACCCATGATCGTCAAGCTGTTGAGCGTTTCGCCCGCGAAATACAGGGTCGAAAGAGCGACCAGCAAGCAAAGGGGAATGGTCATGGCGATCACAAGCGTGAGGCGGAGCTGACGGAGAAAAAAGTAGAGCACCATCGCAGCCAGCAAGGCACCCAGCTTGCCATTGCCAATCAAATGTGAGAGCCGCTCCATGATCTCTTCACCCTGATTCTCGTAGATACTAAGGTCAAAGCCCTCGAGTTTTGGATGAGCTCGAATCGCCTCAATGGCTTCAACGACGGCCTGACTGACCTCAACCGTATTGGCCTCACCCTCTCTCCTGACTGAAATGCCATTGGCAGGTTGGCCATTGTAGCGATAAAGGCGCTCTGCTTCTTCCGGCTCATAGACAATGGTGGCAATATCTTTGAGCATCACAGTCTCTGAAAGGGGTAGTTGCTGAATCTCCTGAATGCTTTCGAAGGTGCTGGTCGATTTGAGGGTGTATTTCTTTCCTCCGTCCATGACGGACCCGCTGGCTACGGTCATGTTGTCCGCTCGCAGCAATCGACCCAATACACGCATATTGATGCCGTGGGCATCAGCCTTCTCCTTGTCCACTTCGACCTTGAGTTCCCTGCGATAGATCCTGAAATCCACCTCGGCGACACCCATGATGCGTTGAAGCGGGGCAATGACGTACCTTTCCACCAAGGTGTAATAATCCGAATCTGGATCGTAACTGATCCGAAAACTGACCACCGGCTCCGCACCTGGCTGATACTTGTAAATGTAGGTGCGATCGGCATCCTCGGGAAATTGCAAGCGAGCACGTTCCGCTCGGTCGCGCACCTCGCGATAGGCCACATCCATGTCCGTACCGTATTTGAAATGAAGCTCAATTCTGGAGCCCCATTTGTACCCATGGGTTTCGATGCGATCCAAGCCCCTTACCGTGCTCAACTCCTCTTCCAGGGGGATTCCAATTTTTTCCATGGTCTCTGGAGGAACCCCCACATTCCAGCGGACATTGACAGAAATGTAGTGTCCCTCCATACCCCTGGGATTCATTTCCAATGGCAGACGCACCGCAGAGATGGCACCGATAGCCACGACTGTGAGCAAGATGACGAACATCGTCACCCTGCGCCCCAGGGAAAAACCCACCATATAATCAAAAAAATGAGGTTTCTGGCTCATGCAGACACCTCATTGGACACAGGGCCAAAAAATCGCTCTCCCAATCGCGCCAGCAAATAGTAAAGAGTTGGGATGGTCAGAAGCGTCAGCAAGGTGGAGGAAAGCAAGCCGCCGATCACCGTCACCGCCATGGGGGCACGAATTTCAGCCCCCTCCCCAAGCCCCAGTGCCAGGGGAAAAAGCCCCAACACGGTGGTGGCTGTGGTCATCAGGATGGGGCGCAATCGCACCCGACAAGCCTCAAGAACAGCTTCC
>Ga0181585_10004852_pt1 | contig 11684 bp, 6 predicted proteins | sample 071ome_29_FD_132469 | JGI IMG/M metagenome (GOLD analysis project Ga0181585, IMG submission 132469) | Coastal salt marsh microbial communities from the Groves Creek Marsh, Skidaway Island, Georgia - 071407BT metaG (megahit assembly) | ecosystem: Environmental > Aquatic > Marine > Intertidal zone... | reverse complement strand
CTTGACGAGTGACGACATCCAATTCATCCGCGAGGGTGATTTCCTTCTGGTGCGGCGCCTCTTCCTCCTTGACAACCTCAACTTCTGGCTTCGCTTCATCCTTCACCTCTTCCTCAGCCTTGGACTCGGTGGTTTCAGCCGTGGATTTAGCCTCAGGGGCGGAATCAAAGCCTTGGCCTTCAGCCGCGGCAACCGGGCCGTCAGCCTGGGCGGCTTCCTCCTCCTTCTTCTCCTCAGTTTCGGCAGCGGCAGCTTCGGCGGCAGCAGCCTTTTCTTCTGCCTCTTCCTTGGCCGCAGCTTCTTGCGCCTCCTTCATGAGTTCCGCGAGTTCCTTCGCGGCGGCTTCCGCCTTCCCCTTGGTCACATCTTGAACCAACGGCGTAACAACGCCTTGGTTGTAGAAGATCATCTTACGAATCTCCTTTTGGGAATCCGTCTTGTTTCTAATAGACTTGGACGTACGGATGAACGAATTCATCTGCTTGCGAGCTTCGGCGCCAAGGATCTTGAGAGCCGTCTCGTCATCAATGCGCACGGCAGCCTTGGCAGCCTTGCACTTGTCACGAAGGGACGGCGTGAAGGATTCAGTCGGCACGGAGAGCGCCGAGCGAACCGCGTTGCGGTACACTTCGCCGCAAATTTCAAAGTGAAGCTTTTCGACAACACCCTTTGGCACGCACAAGAGCTTGCGAATGCGACCCAAGGCTTCAACGTCCGCATCTTCGAGCTTCTTGCTGGCGGAAATGATAGACTCGAGCTTGGTGCGGTAGTTTTCTTCGTGAATGCCGGCGGCCACTTCGGGCGGGAAGCGGAGACCTTCGCACAAGGCCTGGAGCACCTTGGCTGGGGATTCGGCGTTGTCCAACTTGCCGCTCTTGACGGCATCGCGGAGCGCGAGGCGGTAAGAGGCGGTGGTGGATTCGAGAACAATCTCATCGGCTTCCTTGTTGCCCATGCCAAAGACGAGGCGGAGCTTGCCGAGGTTGTCGTTGAGCTCGGCGCTAAAGCTGAAGCCCTTGATGCCATCCTCGAGGTAGGTGCGGAACACATCCTTGAGTTCAGTCATCTTGGACTCAAACTCGCCACCGAAGAGGGTCACCGGACCGACACCCGGGAACGAGCCTTGAGCGGCGGTGAGCTTGACGTTGTACGCCAAGACCTCTTCAATGTTCTTGCAAATGGTGCCGACGTCGCGCGCCGAGCCGCGCTCCTTGTTGAGCGTAATGGTGTTCTTCACAATCTCAGCAACGTGTTCAGTGGCGAGATCGCGAGCGATTTCACCCGCAGAGTCGTCATCTAAGTTGAGTTGACCCTTGTAGTCGGCCGCCGCGGCGATGCCGGCGACGTCAACGTTGGAAATCGCGCTCGACGCCTTGAGGCTCGCGCGCAAGAGCTGGCTCGCGTTGTCCTTGTTGGCCAAGTCCACTTGAGCGTCCGAAACGCGGAAGACGCGCTTCCACGGGAGCAAGAAGCGAGCTTGTTCTTCGCCAAAGGTTTGCGTAGAGATGAAGACGAGCTTTTGGAACTCCTTGCGGGATTCCAAATCGGTCTCCTTGTCTGTCGTGCCGAGCTCGATGCGCTTTCTAAACAAACGGCGACCCGCCTCCAAGTGGGCTTGCGCCGCGGAAGCGTCGTCGATACCGAGCGTTTGACGGAACTGCGCCAAAGCGGCAGCCTCCCAGCCTTGAACCGGATCCATGCCTTGCGGCACGAGAGACATGAGGTACACATCGTAGAGCTCAGTCATCTCAGACGCGCACGCTTGACCCATGTTCGGAATGCCAAACTGCGCGCCCACCGCCGCGACTTCCTCGGCAGAGACGGAGAGCGGATCGCGACCTTGGAGCGAATTCCAAAGCGTCTTCGGCGCCGCCGTGAATCTCTTCTTATCCGCCGTCGCGACGCCGTAAGCGGCGCCGCCGCCCACAACTGCGGTGAGCGCCACCTTGGCGCCCGCGCGCACGTTCGCCGGCGCGACGCCCCCGACAACGTTCCCGAGCGCCGCACCCGCCGCAACAACGGCACCGTACGCACCCAATCGCGCCGGAGTCGGCAGAGCCGCCAATTGCGCCTCAACCGCATCCAAATCCTTCGAAAACCCAAACGGGCTCGGTCGGTCCTGCGCGTTTCGACGAGGATAAAAAAAACCTCCATAGTCAGCGTCTCGTTCGCGGCGCGCGTCTCTCTCTCTCTATTCGTCGAGTCGTCGAGTCAAAGCCATCCATCGGTCCATCGATCCGTCGCGATCGCGATCGCGATCGCGCGCGGCAGACGAGACCACCGCGCCGCGGGCAAAGTCGACGCGACCGCTCGAACAAAAAGATGCCCACTCCGAGGCACAGGGTTTTACAGCCGTCGTCTCGAGTCGCCTCGGTCGTCACGCACCGTCGGAGGGTTCGGCGCGCTCGCCGCGACGCGCACCGCCCGCGCCCGTCGCCCGAAAACCTTCCTAGACATTATTTCCATCCGTCTTCTCGACGCCCCCGGCGCCACCGCCGCGCGCTGCGTCGTCATCCCGCACGTCGTCGTCGCCGACATCCCGCGTCCCCCTCAGCCTCGCGCGGTACCACCCGAGCGAGTCCACGAGCGCGAGTCCGCGAGCGTGCGAGCGCGTCGACGCGAGAAGTCGCGAGAAGTCGCCGAGCTCAGTCGCGAGAAATTTCTCCTCCCGCGCGTGCGCGAGTTCCGTGCGCGAGTTCCGTGCCGCCGTTCGTCGTCGACGTCGACGCGTCGCGCGCGTAGTGCCGGGCGCCGTGCCGCCGGGACCCACCTCGACCCGACCCGACCCGACCCGACCCGATCGACCCTTTTCGATCGATCGATCGATCGACTCTAGTACCCTTTTCGATCGATCGATCGATCGATCGATCGATCGACCCGATCCTTTTCGATCGATCGACTCTACCCGACCCTTTTCGATCGACTCTACCCGACGCATTCGAACAAGCAATAATTGGGTAACCAGACTTAAAAGAATTAATATACGTACACACACCCAACGCCCGCGCGCTCGACCTCGGGACCGGGGATCTCGATCCGTCGGATCGGATCGGATCGGACGAGGGGTTCGGTTTTCGTTTTCGGTTTTCGTTTTTCGGTTTTCGTTTTTCATCACTCATACCTTTGGTGAACGCAGAGTACGGTGTATATGCGCGCGCGCGACAAACAGGGTGACCCGATCCGATCGCCGTATGTCCGATCGCCGTATGTCCGATCAAACATTCATGCGTCGTTCGTCCGCAGTACCGGGCGCGACCCCGACCTCGACCTCGATTACGTTCGGTTCGATGTTTGCGAGGACGGTGCGGGCGGTGTCTGCGCCGCCGCCGCCGACGACGACGACGACGACGGCGAGGCGACGAGGGACGAACGGCGAGGGACGACGACGCGGACGCGCGACGACGACTCCGCGGGCGGGATTCGACCTCGGGAAACTGGCGAGCGTGCTCAAGAAGAAGACGGAGATGGATATCGCGCGCGTGTTCAACGGCACGACGAAGACGCGGGAGAAACTGACCGCGGTGAACGACGTGCTGGCGCTGTGGAGACTGGAGGATTTCGAGGAGACGCTGGAGGAGCTGGAGGAAACTTTGCTCGGGGTGGATTTCGGGCCGGGCGTGGCGGCGCGCGTGGTGGATAGAGTGCGGGAACGGGTGGAAAACGGAGAGTGCGAGACGGGGGGTTCGGTGCGAAAAGCGCTGAAAGAGGCCATCGTGGAGGTGTTGGCGAGGGCGGGGGAGACGACGAAGATTGGGTTGAACGAAAATGAGGGTGAACCGAGCGTGGTGCTCGTGGTCGGGGTCAACGGCGGGGGGAAGACGACGACGCTCGGCAAGCTGAGTCACAGGTTTGCGGAGAGCGGGGCAAAGGTGATGATGGTTCCGGGGGATACGTTTCGCGCCGCGGCGGCGGAACAGTTGGCGACGTGGGCTGAACGCACGGGGGCGGTGATGAGCGATTCGCCGCCGAACACCAAGCCCGGGGCGGTGTGTTACAAGGCGGTGGAGGAGGCGTGCGAGAGGGGAGACATTGACATTGTCCTCGCCGACACCTCTGGTCGCTTGCACAACAACTCGCAGCTCATGGATGAGCTCGTGGGCGTGAAAAAGGCAATCACGAAGCGTTTGCCCTCGGCACCGCACGAGGTTTTACTCGTCTTGGACGGCACCACCGGGTTGAACATGCTCAACCAGGCGCGCGTTTTCGGCGAAGCCGTCGGAGTCACGGGTATCATTCTCACCAAGCTCGACGGTACCGCGCGTGGCGGCGCCGTCGTTAGCGTCGTCGACGAGCTCGGCATCCCGGTCAAGTTTGTCGGCGTCGGAGAGGCGATGCAAGACTTGCAATCTTTCGATCCGGTGAGTTTTGTCGACGCCCTCTTCCCCGAAGAGGAGAATTGAAAACGACAGTTTTCAACACAATGCAATGCAAATCTTACGAAACAAACTAAATAAAACAAATAATCTTCTACTCCTAGGGTGGTAGCTTGGTCAATATCTCCTTGGAGACACGACGCAGGCGAACCGCACCGAGAAGCCGCTCTGGAAGCTCGCTCTCGGAAGTTCCCTCAATCCAAAACGCGAGCTCTTGCTCGCTCCTAGCCGAATACGACGAAAACGCCGAATATAAATATTTCGCAGTCGCGTTTGACGCGCAAATTAAATCCACCTCGAGGTACTTGTTTTCGAGCGGACCACCCTCGCCTCGATAAAAACGCGTCGTCGCCCTCTGTCCGACGAGCACCGGCCTCGAAGGGAGCACGCGCCGGAGCACGGCGGGTCCTTTAAAGAGCTTGACGGCTAACTTCATTCTCGCGCTTCGATACGCATCGTCGCCGTCGAGCAGAAACTTACGAAGGATGCTGGATTCGTCGTTTGAAAATCCCTTCTGATGATGGTGACGACGACACAGTTCCTCCGCCGTCGACGAAACGGCGTTAGCTTCTCCGTCGTCGTCGTCGCCTTCGTCGTCGTTCGGTTGAAAGTAACAAACGATGCTCGCTCCATCCGGGTTGACGAAATGAAACACAAACGTCCAAGGCATTGAACGACCCATCGCTGCCAATCTCTCTCGCTCGCGCGTCATCCAACTCTCCCCACGTCGTCTCGCTACGTCCAACCGCCGCTCCAACTCTGCCGCTCCCCCCTCCTCTCCACCAGAAAAGTCAAAAAAGTCGACGTGTTTACACTCGCACAGCGCCCGCTCCGACCCCACCTTGACCCCGCCGTCGGTGAGATAGGTGCGTCCGCGCACGCGCAACCACGTCCCGACGGTGTGCCGGGCGCACTCCCACCGGGGTTTCGCGAAACCTTCTCGAAAAGTGTCCAGCGCGTCGTGCCAAACCGTGTCCAACGACCGTCGTCGTCCTCCTCCTTTCCCGGAGGGCGACGGCGACGTTTCGCCGCGCGGCGGCGACGACGCGCGCGGTTCGACGTCATCGAATCTTCCCGTCGACGACGCGCATCCCATGTGTCGTCGACGACGCGGCGGCGACGACGGCGACGACTGAGGAGGATCGACGAATGGTGTCGACTGGACCCGCGCGGTTGAGGCGGGACGAGGATACGAACAGTCCACCCGGCGGTTGGGAAACGAGTTGGACGAACGGGAACGAGGCGGATCTCGACTTCTGATGGAGGATGGGAGTGATGCGATGTTATCGGGTTGTTAGGACAAGATTTTTCGTTGTAATCACATATCTGCGGAAGAGCAACGTTTTGTTTACGCCATCGCCTTCTTCGCGGCGGCGACCATCGCGGCGGTCGTAATCCCGAACTTCTCGTAGAGGATGGGGGCCGGCGCAGAGGCGCCGAATTCATCTCTGCCAATGGAAGCGCCAGCGTACTTAGCCCAGCCGAACGTGGTACCGGCTTCGATGGAGACAGTCTTGGCTCTCATGGCAGCCGGCAAGATGGAATCTTGGTAAGCGGCGGATTGACGCTCGAACACTTCCCAGCACGGCATGGAGACGACGCGAACCTTCTTGCCTTCGGCTTCGAGTTCAGCGCCAGCCTTGCACGCGAGCTCGAGCTCGGTACCGGTACCGATGAGGATGCAGTCGCAGGCCTCGCCGGCGGCGGCGCCTTGGACGACGTACGCACCCTTGGCGGCGCCTTCCAAAGAGGTACCCGGAAGGTTCGGGACGACTTGGCGGGAGAGGGCCAAGGTGGTCGGGGCACCGTTCATGGAGTTCTCGACAGCGAGCTTGTAGCAGCCGGCGGTCTCGTTGCCGTCAGCCGGGCGCATCATGTCCATGCCCGGCATGGCGCGGAAGGACGCGACGTGCTCAATCGGCTGGTGCGTCGGGCCATCCTCACCGACACCAATGGAATCGTGGGTCATGACGAAGATGGTACCGGCTTGGGAAAGCGCGGCGATGCGCATGGCGCAGCGCATGTAATCAGAGAAGATGAAGAAGGTGGCGCAGTACGGAACGATACCCGGGGAGTGGAGCTTCATACCGTTGGCGATGGAACCCATACCGTGCTCGCGGACGCCGAAGCGGACGTTGCGCTCAGCCGGGGTGTCCTTTTGGAAGTCACCGAATTGCTTCATCAAGGTCATGTTAGACGGGGCAAGATCGGCGGAACCACCCATGAAACCCGGGATGACACCACCGAGGGCGTTGAGCATGGTTTGGGAGTGGATGCGGGTGGCGACACCCTTGTCCTCCGGGGTGAAGGTCGGGAGAGCCTTCTCCCAGCCAGCCGGGAGCTTGCCAGTCATGATGGACTCGAGCTCGGCGGCATCTTCGGCGTACTTGCTCTTGTAGGTGGCCCACTTGGCGTTCCATTCGGCTTCGGCGGCGGCACCCTTTTCGGAGCAGTCCATGTACGCCTTGACGGCTTCCGGAACTTCGAATTCGCCGTACTTCCACTTCAAGTTTTCACGAGTGGCGGCGGTTTCATCCTTACCGAGCGGCGCGCCGTGCACGTCGTGGGTGTTGGACTTGTTCGGGGAACCGTAGCCAATCAAGGTGGTAACCTTGATGAGGGACGGGCGCGGGTCAGCCTTGGCGGCGTTGACCGCGGCGCGGATGCCGTCGACGTCGGTGTTACCGTTCTCGACGTGCTGGGTGTGCCAGCCGTACGCGTTGAAGCGCGCGACAACATCTTCGGTGAAGGAGATGTCGGTGTGGCCATCAATGGAGATGTGGTTGTCGTCGTAGAAGACAATCAACTTGCCGAGGCCCCAGTGACCGGCGAGGGAGGCGGCTTCGCCAGACATACCTTCCATGTTGCAACCGTCGCCCATGATACAGTAGGTGTGGTGGTCGACGATTTCGCAGTCCGGCTTGTTGAAGCGACCAGCAAGGTGCTTCTCAACCATGGCGAGACCGACGGCGTTACAGATACCCATACCGAGCGGACCGGTGGTGACTTCGATACCGTCGGTGATGAAGTTCTCCGGGTGACCCGGGGTCTTGGAGTCCCACTGGCGGAACTGCTTCAAGTCTTCAATCTAAAAATGTGCGAAAGTGCGGCAAAATTCGTTTGCGCGAAATAGTCAGTCACAGCCCCATCACTCACTCATCGCCGCGGAAGGATTGGTTTCGGATTTGGATCGGATAGACTCGCTCATTCTTCGGGCGAGTGGAAACCGTGACGAAGTAAAACTGGGAAAACGCCGACGTCATCCAAAGCACATTCCATACTGTTTACGCATAGACGTATGGAAAACGTGTGGACACGGGCGGTACCCGACCCTCGGGGCGATCTGCCCAGCCAGTCGTGTACTCGGCTTACGACGCGACGCGCTCCGCGCATCGACGACGGCGCGCGTCGATGCGCATCTTTTGTTTTCAATCGTTCGTTTCACTCCGACGGGACGAACGCGAGACCGTTCGTCGTCGTCGTCGTCGTCAAAGTCTTCCCACCGAGCAGGGCACGAATCGAGCGGCGAAAACGACGTGTCTCATCCGTCCAAATCCCAATCCAGGGCTTTTATCGAATCGTGAACCGTCAAAGTAGTCCCCCCACCCACGTCGATCGATCGGGGTTTATCCTCTGGGGCGGACGCCGAAGAGGTGGATTCCTCGCGCGCGTGCGACGTCGAAAACGGGGTCGAAACGGGCGTCGCGACGTACCGAAACGCTCGGGTAACCGGTGAGGTGCATCAAAGAATATTGAAGCATGCAACCGTGACCGGCGGAGAGCACGAAGCGGTCGCGGTTGAACCACTTGGTGTTCTTCGGGTTGTGCGTCATCGCCTCGCGGAAAATGACATAGCCCATCGGGGCGCAGCCCATCGGGAGACCCGGGTGACCGGAGTTGCTCTTGTTGATGGCGTCGATGGCGAGGAAACGAACGGTGTTGATGCAGTCATCGATCGTTTCAGCCTTGGCGCCGGCCGGGGCGGCGACGGTGCCGGCAGCGGCGCGAACGCGGGTGCTGCGGGTGGTCTTGTTCGCGGCCTTGTTCTTGGCCGCAAAGTTGGCCGAGGCGCGGAGTTGGTGCGTCGGCTTGGCGACGGTGGACATCATCGTACTGTGTTTTTCTCGTGAAAGTTTTGCGTCTTTCGCGACTGTGGTTCGATGACCGCGTGCGGAGAGTGGGGGCGTCGCGGGGGTATCCTCCGCGTCGCGATCGGGCTGCTCCGAGAGACTCTCTCGGAGAGAGCAGGGGCGGGTGGGTTTTTTATGTCTCTCGGGTTCGGACCGATGACACGTAATCGAGACCTTTCCTTGTTAATAGATAACACTAATTAGTTTGCCAATGTGACGCACCCGAAAGAATCATATTGTAGTCTACTTTTTTCTATGAATAATCCATAATAAGACGGAGCGAACTCATTGGTGGGGGCGACCCGTCGGCAAGAAGCGCGGGCGCTCCGTCTTGTACCTGGGCGAGTACGTGTCGAACGCGCCGTGAGACGTCATGAAGGCTTGGAAAGACTCGTATTTCGGTGACCAACCGAGGGCGGAGCGAGTGCTAGGGTTGGTCATGGATCGACCCATCGGACCATCGACGGCAGTGAACTCGGGAGAGATGGCGTCTTTGTACACTCCGCTCTCGATGGAGAGCTTGGCGATGTCACCGCGGGTGACTGGGACGCCATCGGTGCCGAGAAAGACGGAAGACTTGGATTTGGAGGCTAAGACAGCGACGCACAAGCTCGCGGCATCCTCGTAATGGATGAGATTGACGAGCGCGTCGGCTCGCGAATCAAGCTTTGGCGTCTTGAGAAAGTACTTGTGAGCCCCGCGTTCGGAGTGGTAGAGCCCGGCTAAACGGCACACTGACCCTCCGGCGTCGAGGACAATCTTTTCCGCCTTGAGCAAACGATCGACTCTCGGGTTGGTGCCGATTTCATACACCGGACTGTCCTCGTCGCAGCCTTCGCCCGCTTCGTTTGCGTACACGGCGCTCGAACTCGTAAACACAAAGCACCCTTTCCCGTCCCAATACTTGAGCGCACTCTCGACTTCACCCGGATAATCTTCGCTCCCACTCGGTGGTGCGCTGAAGACGACGTAAGGGAACGTTCTTCCCGCCGTCGCATCGTCCGCATCAAAGTTTTTCACTCTCGGATACACGCCCAAGCTCTCCAAGCCTTTGTGAGATGCATCCGTGTTCGTCTGTCCGACCACGACCGCGCCTGGGTACTTCCCCAACCATCCGACTGCGACGCGAGATCCGAGCACACCCGGTCCAACGACCAGGAGGTTTCGGCACTCCGGCTCGCTCCGCAGTTGTCGCGCGTCGGACGTGCTCGCCGCCGCCACGACTCGGTTTCTCTGCGCTTTTTGCACCTTGCGTTCAAAAGTTCGCGTCGGCATCGGCGTCGGCGTCGCGCGCGAGAGTCCCATCGTCATCGATGCCGGCATGACGGTTTTCACCAGACAGATTGGAATATCGATTCGCGGTTCGTTGTCGACGCGGGCGTCGCGGTGTGGTGGGCGAGCGAGTGAGTGATTCAAGTCTCGTGAGTGGGAGGGGCCTTTTTCACGAATGAAAAAAAAAGTGGTGCGTGGCGCTGGCTAAATTGTTCTCCCACGGTTGCGTGTTAGTGTACAAGCGTTTAAAGGATCACGCGATGATCGACGACGAACATCAAAGAGCATCCAGGAACTAAACTATTAAGCGATGTGTCGCTCGGTGCCGCTCGTTTCGGCGGTGGCGGCGACTTCTTCGATGTGAGACCATCGAGCCTGGCGCTCCTTGTTCTCTTCGGCGAGCTTGGCTTGGTCCGCTAACCATCTCTCGTGACACTGGGCGAAGAGTTCGGGATCCATTTCCTGAAGCATCTTGCGAACGTTAATCGTGATACCTCCGACGACGGCGTTCCAGTGACCGACTGCGTTCTTTTCGAGCGCGCCAAAGCATACCGGGAGCAAGACGTGTCTGTGCTGCGCCATGAGATTGACGATGTAATCATTGTTCCACAAGAATAAGGCTCGCTCAGCCACTTGGAAGTGGGTCGAGTTGATGCAGAGCGATATTTGCTTGAATAACGGCACCATTATCTCTGCAAATTGCGCGCTCTGGGTTAATTCTAACACTTCCTCGAGCTCGCCCAGGATGAGCACCTCCTTTTGTGAATTTGTCACGGGCCAGTATTTCAACAAGCCTCGAATGACGACGTCAGCCATGCGCGGATCCTTTTCTACAAACTGCGTGACGCAGTATAAGAGTTGTGAGTGATACATTCCCACACACTTTGGCTTGTGGAGCGGTAGCAGAGCGCGCTTGAGAAAGACTTTGTGCTCCTCCTTGAGTGGGAGCGCAAAGCCGTTGATGATGGAGCCCAAAATCTCGAGCAACTCACCGATGCCGTTGTGCTTCTCCGTCTCGTAAATGAAGGAAAAGAATATGTTGTTGATCGCTTTACGGATAAACGGTCTGTGAATCATAAACTTTCCGTAAATCCTGTGCAAGATGGTCTTCAGGTAATCGCGTTCTCTCGGATCTTCGCTATCAAAGAGTTCAAGAAGCTTCAACACAAACGATTCGTCAATGTACGTCTTCCCGCTCTTGATGTCAATGTCGTTCGCCACGACGTAACGAAGCAAGAACTCGTACACGATTTGCAAATGCGGCCAAGCCGGATCAAGACTTGGCTCCTCTTCCTCTGGGTCAAACATTCCCGCGTTCACCAGCCCCGTCTGCTCGCAGCTCGTCGGAGGCAGCGTCCTAAACAAGTTTTGCGCAAACATGTAATTCACGTGCTCCACGAGAGACTCCGTAAACCTACCCGTCCCTTGATTTACGTAATCCAAAATCTCCAACAACGTCTGTCTCTTCACCTCCTTCTCCCGCACATTCGCCGACGGGTTCGTAAAATCAAAACAATACGAACACAGTTGCAACTTGCGCACAAAGAGTGCCTCCCGTTCGCTCACCGGGACGTCTCTAAACAAAAACAACGGTTTGTTCTCATCATACAGCTGCTCCACGCTCGGAATCTTTTTCCCACTTCTCGACGAATCTTTCATTCTCAGCGAACTCAGCGCGCGTATTCCACCAGCCGCGCTCGTCGCCGCTCCCGCCATTCGATTGAACACTCCGCGTTCAACCGAGCCTCCCTCGCCATTCGTGCCTCCTCTCTTGTTTTGTCCACCGTTCGTTCCGTTCCCCCCGTTTCTCCCCTCTCCACCGTCACCGACGCCTCCGACGCCTTCTGCATCCCTTCCTCGTCGTCCGATTCCGCTCAACTGTTTCTTCACGTTCCGAAGCATCTCTTCG
>Ga0181585_10004848_pt1 | contig 11687 bp, 5 predicted proteins | sample 071ome_29_FD_132469 | JGI IMG/M metagenome (GOLD analysis project Ga0181585, IMG submission 132469) | Coastal salt marsh microbial communities from the Groves Creek Marsh, Skidaway Island, Georgia - 071407BT metaG (megahit assembly) | ecosystem: Environmental > Aquatic > Marine > Intertidal zone... | reverse complement strand
TAGGTTGCCAACCATCTATCTCAAATTCTTCATCGATAACTTTATAATCATTATCATAACCTTGTTTTAAAGCTTCTAGATAGGTGAATAATTTAAAAGAGGATCCAGGTTGGCGTTTGGCGTAAATGCTTCTGTTATATTGGCTTTTTTTATAATTATAGCCACCAATCATAGAAAGTATTGCTCCATCTTTGGCCATTGCTACAAAGGCAATTTGAGTATTTTTTAATTCTGGGCTAATGGCGTAGAAGTTACTAATAGTTTGGTCGGCAATACGATGTAGTTTGCGATCGAAGCTAGTATTAATGGTTATATCAAATGGAAAGATGTTTTGTTCTTCTTCTGCTAAATTTAATACATAATCTAAGAAATATTTATGGTTGTCGGTATTTGATAAACTTCCGTCCCAGGCATTATCCTGATATTGGCTGATTACATATTCTTCTTCGGTGATAACATTGTTTTTTAACATTGTATCTAGAACCAGGTTGGTTCTTTTTTCTGATAAATCTGGATTTACTTTTGGTGAATATTTAGAGGGTGCTTTTAGGAGTCCTGCCAGTAAGGCTGCTTCATGTAGAGATATTTCTTCTACACTTTTGCCAAAATAGTCATTGCAGGCTGAGCTAATACCATAATTTCCTGAACCAAAGTAAGCTTTGTTTAAATAAAGTTCTAGAATCTCTTTTTTGCTGTAATGCTTTTCTACCTTTAGAGCTAGTAACATTTCTTTAACTTTCCTGCGAATGGTTTTTTCGGGAGTTAAAAAATATAATTTAGCTAGTTGTTGAGTGATTGTGCTTGCCCCCTGAGCATAGCGACCAGCAGTAATGTTTTTGATTACAGCTCGTGGTAGGGCTAATAAATCAACACCATGATGTTTAAAAAATTTGCGGTCTTCAATTGCAACTACTGCATCTATAAGATAGCCAGGTAGTTCTTCATAAACTATATAATTACTATCTTGGGTACCTAAGGTTTTAATTAACACCTCTTCATTATCCATAATGTGAATTAGAGGTTGTAGATTCTTTTCTTGAATGATTCTTACATCGGGAAGGTTAATTGCTAAAACGCCAACAAAGATTGCTACAGCTAGAGTAGGTATTACAGTGATAGCAAGCCAAAAGGTTTTTTGTCTGTAGATTTGTTTGAACTTTTTAGTTTTCTTCATAGGAATAGGTTATATACTAATTCCTATAATATATACAAGTGATGTCAGAGCAGAATTTTTTAAACATTTCAGAACAGTATTTGCAGCAGCTTTCGGATAATATCGAAGATGCAGATCAAGAGGCTGTTTTATCCGTAGATTTTCATGATGGGATTTTAGAAATTATTGATGATGATGATCGGACTTTTGTGATTAATCAACATTCAGCAACTCAAAAAATTTGGTATTCTTCGCCTTTTAGTGGTGCGGATTATTTTGCATATGAGAATGATAATTGGTTAAACAAGAATGGCGTTGAGTTAACTGGTAAGTTAGCTGCCGAGTTAGAGGAGAATTTTAAAATTAAGATCAATGTCCAAGAATAAAAAACTAATAGATTATATTAGGCCGTATAAGCTGGCTTTTGCTTTATTTGCAGTGTGCGTTTTGTTTACTTCAGGTGCAGTGCTTGCGATTGGTAAGGGGCTTGGTTTTTTTATTGATAGGGGGATTGCCTCAGGTAACCAAGAGGTATTATTAGAATCATTGTTGATTTTGTTTTTTATCATTGTGTTTCTTGCTCTTGCGATGTTTGGAAGATTCTTTTTAATCACCTATTTTGGTGAGAGGGTCATTAATGATATTAGAAGAGATTTATTCAATCATTTAATTAGTTTAACCCCTGAGTTTTTTGAAAAAAACAAAGTGGGTGAATTGTTGTCGCGTATTACTAACGATTTGGCGGTATTACAGACTGTGCTTTCAAGCAGCATCTCAATATTTCTACGTAATTCTTTAATGTTTTTCGGTTGTTTGGCGATTTTGATTTCGTTAGATGCTAAACTGACCCTAACAGTTTTTGCTTTAATTCCTGTAGTAGTTTTGCCTTTGTTGTTTTTGGGAAAAAGTTTGCGAAAACTTTCTAAGCTATCTCAAGATCGTCTTGCTGAAGTTTCATCTACGATGGAAGAGCATATCTCGTTTGTGAAGTTAATTCAGTCTTATAATAATGAAGAATATGCTAAATCTAAATTTTTAGCTGCGGTTAATAGTGCTTTAACAGTAGCAAGGCTCAGAATTTTATTGCGTTCAATTTTAACTATTACGATTGTGATTATAGTTTTCTCTGGAGTTGCAGTCATCTTGTATCAGGGTGGTAGCTTAGTATTCGCTGGAAAATTAAGTGCTGGTCAATTCTCTTCATTTTTATTTTACACCATTTTAATGGCTGGCTCATTTGCAGCTATGACTGAGGTGTTTGGTAGTGTACAAAAAGCTAGGGGCGCAACTGAGCGTTTGTTTGAATTGCTTAAAGTTGAGCCTGCGATCAAAGATGGCAGTGAATCTTTGGATGGATTTGAAAGCTTAGAATTTAAGGATGTGTCATTTTGTTATCCTTCACGCAGTGAAAATAGTTTAGAGAAATTAAACTTTAAGATTAAACCTAATGAAACAATAGCTCTAGTTGGAAGTAGTGGTTCTGGGAAAACTACCATTCTAGAATTGTTGCAGAGATTTTATGAAGTAGGTAAAGGGAAGATTTTAGTAAATGGCAAAGATATTAAAAAATATAAATTGTCAGAGTTGCGAAAGCTTTTTGCATTAGTTCCTCAGGATAGTTTTTTATTTTCTACAACTGTAAAAGAAAATTTACTATTTGCTAAAACTTCTGCAACTAAGAAGGAGTTGGAAGAGGTTGCAAAGCTAGCCTCAGCTGATGGTTTTATCAATAAATTACCTAAAAAATTTAATAGTTATCTAGGTGAAAAAGGAGTGCGAATCTCTTCTGGTGAAAAACAGCGCCTTGCTTTAGCTAGAGGTTTTTTAAAAGATGCGGAGATTATATTGCTGGATGAGCCTACTAGTAATTTAGATAGCGAAAATGAAAAATATTTGCAGAAAATTCTAAAGGATAAAAAGCAAAATAAAACCATCATAATTATCGCGCATCGTCTATCTACAATAAGGCATGCTGATCGAATCATTGTATTGGATGAAGGGAAAATAGTTGAGACTGGTACCCATGCAGAATTATCCAAGAAGAAAGGTGTCTATAAAAAATTGGTGGATCTGCAATTCAATGATTGACATCGCCCAGAAATCTAATAATTTGCATATATATATGTGGAAATTATGCAACGAATTTTCGAGAAATTAAAAAATTACAAATTCCAGTCCCAGCATGTGGTGATTTTACTTGCGGCTTTTGTTGTATTGATTGGTTTGCTAAACCTCTTTGTTTTGGCCCAGGTTTCTACTGTTGGAGAGATGGGTAAGGAATTCCCGCTTTTTCTGATCTTAATAGACTTAGCTTTGATTGCGATTATTGGGGGGTACCTAATATACCGAGTAAGGAAGTTTGTTTTAGCTAAAAAGAAAGACTTATTTACCTTCAAATTTCAAACTAAGATCGTTTTAATTTTAAGTTCATTTTGTATTGTGCCAGTATTTTTAGTTTTTCTGGCATCGGCTTCTTTCTTTAATATTAGCACTAAATCTTGGTTTAGTGGTGTAGTTGAGCAGGCCTTAAATGAATCGTTAGAGATTAGTAGTATTTATGTAGATGAGCATCAAGAGGGTATTTCCGATGATCTCTTTTATATGAAAAAATTTGCTGAGAAAAACACTAAGCAAATATTGTTAGACCCAAGCCAGTTTGATAGTAGCTTTTCCGGCCAGGCTGCGACATTGTCACTTACTGAGGCGGTGGTTTTTGTTTTCAATAAGCAAAACCATTCTACTAAAATTCTTTCCAAGACTCCTTTTTCTTTCTTTCCTTCTGTAGATAAATTTGATTTTGATAGCCACTACCAGCCTAATGAATTGGGCTATAGTTTGATTTTTAATGAAGATGATAACTATATTAGGGCGATGACTGAAGTAAGTACTATGCCAAACACCTATATTATTGTAGGTAGGTTAATTAGTGATAAGGTGATTAGGCATGTAAAAAATGCTCAAGATGCTCACTCTGATTATAATCAGCTTAAAAACCAGATTAAAAAAATACAGGCTCAGTCTGTTTTCGTCTTTATCTTGATTATGTTGTTGATAATTTTGGCGGTTACTTTGCTTGCTGTGAATTATTCTTCGAAGATCTTTTTGCCGATTGTGGATATTGTGCTTGCTACGCGGAAAGTTTCACAAGGTCGTTATAATATCCGTATTGATACTAAAAACAAAACGGAAGAGATCGGTGTGTTGGTACGATCTTTTAACCATATGGTTAAGTTGTTGGGGCAAAAAAATAGCGATTTAAATCTATCTAACCAAATTATAAGTTCTAAGAAGCAGTTTTTGGAAACTGTACTGGGTAATTTACCGGCAGCTACTTTTGTTTTAGATGTGAATAAAAATATTAAGTTATTTAATAAGGCTGGTAAGGCTTTGTTTCCTGACCGCACTTTAAATAATTCCGATATAACGGTTATTTTTCCAGAAATTACTAAAATAATTGAGAAGCTTCACAATAGCCCAGATGTTAGTGTCAGTGAAAAAGTTGAGGTGAAAATTAGTAAGAAAACCGCCAAATTATATATTTTTGTATCGATTGAAAAATCAGGTGGTGAAATTAATGGATATATTGTAAATATACTGCGTATAAATTAAGAGTTTAACTATGGATAATATTTTTGCATTTTTGACGAGTAAAGGTAGAGAGGAATTCACTAAAAAGATTGATGAGTCTTATTATAAAGTGGAGTTCTTTAAAGATGTGGAAAAATTCACTGAAGGTTTGGTTTTGTCCAATAGAGATTGCTTTTTTATAGAGCCTGGATTTTTTAATAAAGAAGAAGAAATGCAGAGTTTTGTTGAAAAGCTGCATAATCATTTTTTTCAAAATAGAATTTTCGTAGTTAAGCAAAAAGAAGGTGATGTTAAAAATTCATATGAGGTTTTAAAGTCTGGGGCTACGGATATTCTTGATTTGAAAATAGCTAAGTCTAAGCTTTTTAACATTATAGAAAATTTTGGTGAAGATTTTGTTTATAATCATGAAAGTGATTTTTGTGGTAATGTAAGGGCAGAGTTGGGCTTAATTGGTGCCTCTAGTGGTTTTACTGAATACATGTCTAACATGGCGCGTATCTTCAGGAATAAGAGGCCTTTAGTGATAGTTGGAGAGATTGGGTCGGAGAAGTTTAAAACAGCCCATTTTTATCATAATTATGGAGATTTTAGCAAAGGCAGAATAGTTAGGAAAAATACCTCAGAGCTAGTTGAGAAAAAGGGTATGGATAAAGAAATAGGAGCTTTGTTCAAACAGGCTTTGGGCGGAACTTTGCTTTTGGAGGAGGTTAATTTATTTGGTAAGCATTTAAGCCGCGACCTTAATAAAGTTATCGATTATTACTATAAGCATAATCTTAAGCTAAAAGTTAAATTGGTTTTAAGCTTCTCGGTAAAGAAGGATAAAAGTGACTTAGCTTTAAAAAGGGATGATATTGATATTCTAAGAATCCCGCCATTGAGGCAGTTAAAAGATGATATTCCTCATTTAGTCAAATTAAGATTAGAAGGTTTGGCTAGAGATTATGGAGTAAAGCAGGAAAATATGACCGAAGCTGCATTAGCAATGTTGCAATCTTATGATTGGCCAGGAAATATTTTTGAATTGAATAATCTAGTAGATGCTTTGTTTATCAAGGTTGCTAACGATGGTGGTAAGGAGATTACCGAAAAATACATACCGGATGATTTGTCAGGAAGTAACCCAGTTAACTTACATCCTGAAGTAAATTTTGAAGTGATGTCATCTGACCTTAAGAAAGCTAGAGCAATCTTTGAGAAGCAATATATAAGTAGTCAAATTAAAAGGTTTGGGGGCAATATTTCACAAACTGCATCATTTATTGGGATGGAAAGAACTGCTTTACATCGCAAGCTAATTTCGTTAGGAATAGACAGCAATTATTTAAGGCGTACAATTAGAGGAGAAAAATAAGAGGTCCCATGTCTATTAGGTCAATTAAAGCGATTGATAATAAGATTGATAGTTTGATAAAATCATATTCGCGAGAAGTGTCTCGTGATAAGAATTTAAAAACCTTTATTAAGCTTTTTTACAGCAAGATAATTCATGACGATCTTTTGACTAAAGACAATGCTCATCTTTTTGAATTAGTAAAATCTAGCTATGAGTTCTTAAAAACCCGTAAAGAAGGTGAGAATAAGATAAATATTCATACTCCTAAGCAAGAAGCGGTGGTTAGTAAGCAACATACGATAATTGAATTTGTTGCAGGAGATATGCCTTTTATTGTGGATAGCTTAACTGCAGAAATTACTCGCTTAGGTTTTCAAATTGAACGTATTATCAATCGTGTAATTTGTGTAGAAAGGGATGCTAGAGGAAAGCTAAAAGTTATTCATAGTGAACCATGCGATGGGCCTGGTATAAAATATGAGTCGGTTATACATTTTCAAATTTCAAAAGTAAGTGACAAAAAGGCCATTAAGCGCCTTGAAGATAAGCTGCATTATGTTTTGAAGTTGGTAAAACAGTCGGTTATAGATTGGAAAAATATCCTAGATAAGCTTAATGAAGTTAGAAACAATGTGAAAGCTTTTAACATGAAGCTTCATAAGGATGATTTATCCGAATCTTTGGCTTTCTTGGACTGGATCGAAGATAACGCATTTATCTTTTTGGGTTATGCTGAGTATAGTGTCAAGGATGAGGGTGATTGCGTAAAGTTCATTCCGGATAATAAAAGTAAATTAGGTATCTTTAAGGTTCATGATTTTGATGACCTTAAGACTATCAAAAAAGGTTTGTTAGAGACGTCTAGCTTTGAAAATTCTCTAATTGAGATTACTAAATGTTCTGATAAATCATCTATTCATCGTCCAACTCACATGGATGTTATTAGGGTTAAAAAATATTCTAAGAAAGGTGAGATTGTTGGAGAATACAGGTTTTTTGGTTTGTTTACATCAATAGTTTTCTACCAGAATGCTAAAAATATACCAATTATTAGAAAGAAGATATCTGATGTAATTAGCAAATCTAGATTTGATCTAAGTGGTCATAATGGTAAAGAATTAGTTTCTATATTAGCTGCTTATCCGCGTGAAGAGCTATTTCAGATTAATCAAGAAGACTTATTTGAGACAGCGCTAGGTATTGTGTCATTATCTGGTCGCTCAGTTTCTAAAATTTTTGTAAGGCAGGATAAGTTCGGACGTTTTGCGAGTGTAATTTGTTATATTCCTAAAAAGAATTTCAGTTCTGGAATTAGGGAGAAGATTCAAGATGTATTATCTGAAGCGTTTTCGGGCCGTATTACTGCTCATTATACACAGATATCTGAGTCTTCTTTAGCTAGAGTACATTTTATCGTGGAAACGCAAGGCGGTGTTCCTAAGAAAATCGATTATGAGAAAGTAGAGCAAGAAATTTTAGATATTGCAACGCTATGGGATGACCGTTTTCGTGCTAATTTAGAAGAGCAATTTGGTGAAGATCAAGCAAGAGAAATGGGGCGTACTTATGGAGATGCTTTTTCTATCTCTTATACTGAACATTTTTCTCCTAGAGAAGCGGCGCATGATATAGCGGTTATAGAAGAACTTGTTAAAGATGAGCGTCCTTTGGTAAAATTATATCCAAGTGGTTTTGAAGAGTCAGAATTTTCTTTAAAAATTTATAGCCAAGAAGAGCAGATTAGCTTATCGCAAATGATGCCGATATTAGAGAATTTTGGACCTCAGGTGATAGAGGAGCATACTTTCAAAATTACCCCAAATTTTATGGGAGACTGTAAGGCTATTTGGTTGCATAATTTTAAAGTTAAAATTGATACGATCTCGAAAGATAATTTTGAAAATATTAAAGATATTTTTGAAGAAGCGGTATTACAATGTTGGATGAATGAAATTGAGAATGACGCTTTAAATAAATTAGTTTTGGCTTCCCATATCTCGGCACGCGATATTTCTTTGATTAGAGCTTATTGTAGATATTTAAAACAAACTAAATTCTCTTATAGTTTTAGCTTTGTGGCTGATGCACTTTATAAGAATAGCGGTGCGATAAAATTATTTGTTGATTTATTTTACGCAAAATTTGCATCTGGAAATAGTGGTAAAGTTAAGAAGATTGAAGAAGATATTATTAAGCTGCTTAGTAAGGTTACCAACTTAGCGGAAGATGCGGTATTAAGGAAAATATTGGAGCTTGGTAATGCGACGCTTAGAACTAACTTCTTCCAGCTTGAAGGTGATAAATATAAGGATTACATCTCGTTGAAATTATCATCTGCGAAAATTTCAGATATTCCACTACCTAAACCTTATGCAGAGATTTTTGTATATTCTCCAACTATGGAAGGTATTCACTTGCGTGGTGGTAAGGTAGCTAGAGGTGGTTTGAGATGGTCTGATCGTACTGAGGATTTTAGAACAGAGGTGCATGGCTTAGTGAAAGCTCAAATGACTAAAAATGCTGTGATTGTTCCTACTGGGTCAAAAGGTGGTTTTGTAGTTAAGAAAAAATTAGCGGGTCTTTCTAGAGAAGAGTTCATGGAAGCTGGAATTGCAGCTTACCGTACTTTCCTTTCTGGTTTATTAGATATTACAGATAATATTGTAGCTAGCAAAGTAGTGCCGCCTCAAGATGTGATTAGATATGATGAAGATGATCCATATCTAGTAGTAGCAGCTAATAAGGGTACGGCTACTTTCTCTGATATAGCGAATGAGATTTCTGAGAAATATAATTTCTGGTTAGGTGATGCATTTGCATCAGGTGGTTCTCAAGGTTATGACCATAAAAAAATGGGTATTACTGCTAAGGGAGCTTGGGTATCTGTAACTAGACATTTTTATGAGCTAGGTGTTGATATTTCTAAAGAAGAATTCACTGTGGTTGGTGTTGGTGATATGTCTGGTGACGTATTTGGTAATGGAATGTTATTATCATCAAATATTAAGTTGGTTGCTGCATTTAATCATATGCATATCTTTATTGATCCTAATCCAGATAGTAAATCTTCTTATAAAGAGCGTAAGCGTTTATTTGCTTTACCTAGATCTGCATGGAGTGATTATAACTCTAAGCTTATTTCAAAAGGTGGAGGAATCTATGATCGTTCAGCAAAAACTATTAGTTTAACTAAAGCTGCGCAAGAAGCTTTAGACATTAAGAAAAAGGTTTTAACCCCTAATGAATTAATTCAGCATATCTTGAAATCTCCAGTAGATTTACTTTGGAATGGTGGAATTGGTACTTATGTTAGATCTACTCAAGAGAATGATGTTGAAGTAGGGGATCACGCAAATGATGCAGTTAGAGTAACGGCAAGTGAGCTTAGATGTAAGATTGTTGGAGAAGGTGGTAACCTTGGTTTTACGCAAAGAGGTAGAATAGAATATGCTTTAAAAGGCGGTAAAATTAATACTGATTCTATTGATAATTCTGCAGGTGTGGATTGTTCAGATCATGAGGTTAATATCAAGATTGCATTGCAAGCGGCTGTAGAGAGTAAGAAATTAACTATGGCTAAGCGTAATAAGCTTCTTGAAGATATGACTGAAGAAGTTGAAGAGTTAGTGCTTAGAGATAATTTCTTGCAGACTCAAGCGATCAGTATTGCTGAGTTCCAAGGAGTTAAGTCACTAGAACAACATGACCGAATGATGCGTCGTTTAGAGAAAAAGGGTTTGCTTGATCGTCAGGTTGAATTCTTGCCAAATGGAGATGAAGTAGCTCACCGTCATTCTATGGGCTTGGGTCTTACCCGTCCAGAGCTTAGTGTTTTACTTGCTTATAGTAAGATCTATTTATACAGCAATTTGCTATCATCAAATTTACCAGATGAAGAATATTATTTTAATGAACTAGTTAGATATTTCCCAACTAAACTTTCTAAAGAGTTTGCTAAGGAAGTTAAGTCTCATAATTTAAGACGTGAAATCATTGCGACTTATATAACTAACAGTTTAGTAAATAGATTGGGCATTACTTTCTTTAATCGTCTTTCAGAAGATACCGGTCTTAAGATGTGTGATATTGCTAGGGCTTATACGATTGCCAGAGATGCATTTAAGCTTAGAGATATTTGGGCAGAAATTCAGAGCCTTACTCCTACTGTAAAAGCTAAAGTTCAAATTGAAATGTATCGTGAGATAGCGGTATTTATCGAAAGAACTACGGCTTGGTTTATTAGGGGTGTAGAACAACCTATTAAAGATATTACTAAATTAGTAAAAGAATTCTCTCCAAAAGTTGAGCAGGTATATCAAAACTTAGATACATCACTTGCTAAGCAAGCGCAGAAGATTCGTTTAGAAAGATATCAATATTATGTAAATAATAATGTACCAGAGCAGTTAGCTAAAAGAGTAGCTTCTATGGATGTTATGTCTTCAGCTTGTCAAATTGTTCAAGTGGCTCGTAGTAATAAGAAAGTATCTGTTGAGTTTGTAGCTGAGCTTTATTATGCAGTCGGCACCAAGCTTCATCTTAGATATCTTAGAGCTCAAGCAAGTAGTTTAAAAATTGATTCTTATTGGGATAAATTATCGCTTAAGAGTTATATTGATCACTTGTTTGATCAACAAATGCGTATTACTAACGAAGTGGTTAAATATAGTTTAAAACAGAAAGGTAAATTTTCTGTAAAACAAATTATAGATAAATGGATTAAGGATAATGAAAAGCAAATCATGCGTTTTGATGAGCTTATCTACGATCTTCAGTCTCATGATTACCCTGATTTTTCAATGTTAAATGTTGCAGGAAATAGAATTAAAGAAGTCACATCCATTAAATAAAGGATTCTCTATATTAGAGCTAGCTGTTGCGGTAGCGGTAGTTGGTTTAATTATGGTGATGGTGTCAGGCGGTATGAAGTTCATGGAGTCTGCTAAATTGAAGGGTGTTTATGCAGAAATTACCAAAATTAAAGCTGCTAAAAATGAATTTATTTCTAGGTATGAATTTTGGCCAGGAGATTTTCCTTATGCAGATAAGATTTGGGGTGCAAAATGTGACGCTACAGCTACTAATTGTAATGGTGATGGTAATGGCCTTGTTTGGAAGATTAATGGTTCTACCACTAATGCAGCTGGCTTTTCAGAACCTTTGTTATTTTGGAGGCATCTATCTCTAGAAGGTCTAATAGAAGGTGATTATATAGGGAAAACTGTAGGAACTGTTAGTGGCCAGGCTTGTTCTAATCACTGGTCTTGTTGTGTGAATGATCCTTCATCTCTTGGTTGCCCGCCCAGTGAATATAATAATGGTTTATGGGTAAATTTTTCATACCCTGCTGGAACTGAGGGAATATGTGATACGGATGGAGGCACTTCTTATATGCCAGACAATATTCATATTTTTCGTTTAGCGAAGTTTTATGCAGCAGGTGCTCCTAAAACTGGAATTATGAAGCCTTATCATAATTATATTTTAGATGCTAAATATGATGATGGTTCCCCTACAACAGGTGTTATTCAAGCTAGATCTGGTACAGATACTTTAGTTTCAGGAAAAGGGCCTTGTATGTTAAACGCCTCTGATCAAACTATTGCT
>Ga0181585_10004842_pt1 | contig 11689 bp, 10 predicted proteins | sample 071ome_29_FD_132469 | JGI IMG/M metagenome (GOLD analysis project Ga0181585, IMG submission 132469) | Coastal salt marsh microbial communities from the Groves Creek Marsh, Skidaway Island, Georgia - 071407BT metaG (megahit assembly) | ecosystem: Environmental > Aquatic > Marine > Intertidal... | reverse complement strand
ATTCGGTCGCGACATTCATCCGTCCCGGATATGCGGCGAGTTCCGGCAAAACGGAATAATCCATTTCCGGCCACAGTGATTCCGGCGGCAGGTTGTCGCGAATATAGCTATCGATATGGGCGGTCGGTTTGGACATAGACGGGTTTATACGGTTTGATTTTGCCCGCGCCAACCGCGCTTGGACATTCTGCTGTCGGGTGATAGGTTCTGCCGCTTTAAATCGTGTGTGTTATGCAAGATATCGTCCAGCTTGAACTGATCCGTGAATCCCTCGTTGCCGTGGTCAACGAAATGCGGGCCAATATTATCCATTCCTCCTACGCCGCCATTATCTATGAAGGGCATGATTTTTCCTGCGCCCTGATGTCGGCGGACGGGCGCCAGATCGCGCAGGGGCTGGCCGATCATCCCATTCATATCTTCGCCGTGCCCTATTCAACGCGAAAGGTGGTTGAAGCCTTTGGCGACGATATCAACGAGGGCGATCTTTTCCTGCATAACGACCCCTATACCGGCGGCACGCATCTCAATGACGTGCTGCTGCTGCAGCCGGTTTTTCATGACGGCAAGCTCGCCATGTTCGCGGCGATGCGCTGTCACTGGAATGATGTCGGCGGTATGACACCGGGCAGCCTGTCCGGCCGGGTGAAGGAAATCTATCAGGAAGGCATCCGTATCGTGCCGACGCGCATCTGTGAAAAGGGTGTGTTGAATGAAGGGGTGATCGAACTTCTGTTCAACAATATGCGCGGGCGCGAGGAACGCATGGGCGATTTCAACGCCATGCTGGGGACCGGGCGCAAGGCGGCGGAACATATCGGGCGGCTGTTTACGCGCTTTGGCGGGCAACCGCTGCTTGACGGGGTGGAAGAACTTATCGCCCGTTCCGAACGTCAGATGCGTTCCAAGATCGCGGAATGTCCGGATGGCGATTATTTCGCCGAGGGCTATGTCGAAAGTGACGGATCAAACCCCGATCCGCTGGTCGTCAGGCTGAAACTGACCGTCAAAGGTGACAGCATTGCCGCCGATTTTTCAGGGACATCGGCCCAGACAAACGGGCCGACCAATTGCGGGCCCGCAATGGCGTTCAACGCTGTCGGCACTATCGTGAAGGCGTTTCTCGATCCGCACACGCCGATCAATCACGGTTCCTTCAACCCGATTTCGGTCAACGCGCCCGAAGGCAGCTTTATCAACGCGCGTGAGACCGCGCCCTGCGGCGGCATGGCGGAGGTCAAATTCCTGATCGACTCGGTGGTTGCCTCGGCGATGGGGCAGGTGGTTCCCGAGATGGCGGTCGGCGATCTGAAAGGCGGCGCCAACCATATTCATATCGCTGGTCCGCGTGCCGATGGCGGGACCTATATTCACTATGAATGGCCGGCCGGCGGTACCGGGGCATCCAAGGGCACCGATGGCAGCAATGCCGTGCGCAGCTATAACGAAGGCGATTTCAACTCCATCCAGTCGGTGGAGACGGTCGAAAAACAATACCCGTTGCGGGTTGAGGCCTGTGAAATCCGCGAAGGGTCCTGCGGTGATGGCGAGAACCGGGGCGGTTTCGGTTTGCGGCGCGATGTCCGGGTCCTTGACGAAACGGCGATGCTGTCCGTCCTGTCCGAAAAGAACGTAATCCCGCCCTATGGCGTGAGCTGCGGCGCGAACGGCGCGGCCAACAGCTTTACCGTCATCCGGGAAGGCGAAACGATCCAGCCCTCCGATGTGCCGGGCAAGGTTTCCGGCTTTCCCCTTCAAACCGGCGATGTGGTCCGGGAGGAAACGGCTGGCGGCGGCGGGTATGGTGATCCGCTTGAACGCGATCCGGCACTGGTGCGCGCCGATATCGAACAGGGTTATCTGAGCGCTGAACAGGCGGCGTCGCGCTATGGCGTGATTTTCGATGAAGACGGCGCGTTGGAGGAGGACGCGACGGCGGAGGCGCGCGCGGCGATCAAGGCGCGCCGTCTGATGCTGAGTGCTCAGGTCGGAAATGAAGATACGCTCGACGGCGCGAGGCGGATATTCGTCATAGATGAGAGCGATGCCCGGTCATTGGGTGTCGAAGAAGGCGGGCTGGCCGAAATACGCGGTCGGTCCTGCGCGCCGCTGCGCGGCTGGGTCCGGTTGGGTGGCGCGGCGGGATCATTCGCGGTTGGTCCCGAAGGCGCCCGTCTTGCCGGGATAAATGCCGGTGACACGGTCGAGATCCGCGCCGTCGCGCCGTCGCCGTAAGTCAGGGAGTATTAGGCGTGTCGGGTAAGGAATTTCTGGTCGGGATCGATGTCGGGGGCACGTTCACCGACATTCTGTGTCTTGAGGTCGGCAGCCAAAACCTGCTGGAGGCCAAGGTGCCGTCGTTGCCCGGCCGTCAGTGGGAAGGCGTTCTGAATGCCCTGGAAGAGCTTGGGATCGAGCCGGGTGAAATTCGTGCCTTTGTTCATGGAACGACGATCGCCACCAACGCGCTGTTGGAGAAGAAAGGCGCGAAAACCGCTCTGGTCACCACGCAAGGGTTCCGCGACACGCTGGAGATCGGGCGGACGCGCCGGCTGATCGGCGGGTTGTTCGATATCAAGTTTGTCCGCCCCAAACCGTTGGTTGATCGCACGCTGCGTATCGAAGTGCCGGAGCGGACGGCGGCGGATGGCGAAATTCTGAACGATCTTTCAGGTTTCGATTTCGATGGTCTCGCGGCATCCCTCAAGGAACGCGGGGTGGAGATCGTCGCGGTGTGTTTCGTCAACGCCTATGCCAATGATGAAACGGAGCGTCGGGCATCGGCCGCTCTGGAAGAACGCCTCGACGTACCGGTTTGCCATTCCGCCGGCGTTGTCGCGGAGCAGGGCGAGTTTCACCGCTTTTCGACCTGCGTTCTGAATGCCTATCTGACGCCGGTGGTCCGGACCTATCTGGCGACACTGGCGGGTGAGTTGAAAGGGCGGGGCGTTGATGCGCCCGTCAATATCATGGGCTCCAATGGCGGGGCGATGACGCTGGATCAGGCCGGCGATTTCGCCGTCGGCACCTTCCTGTCGGGTCCTGTCGGCGGTGCGGGCGGCGCGGTCCAGGTCTGCGAAATGGCGGATGTTGAGGATTGTATCACCTTCGATATGGGCGGCACCAGCACGGATGTCGCGCTGATCCATCAGCGCAGGCCGCGTATTTCGCATGACAATCAGATCGACGCCTATCCGCTGCAGGTACCGCAGCTGGATATTCATACGATTGGGGCGGGTGGCGGATCGATCGCCTGGGTGCAGGAAGACGGCACGCTGGAAGTCGGGCCGCAAAGCGCCGGCGCTTTGCCCGGTCCCGCCTGTTACGGGCGGGGCGGTACGGAGCCGACGATATCGGACGCCAATCTGATGCTGGGACGCTTACCGACCGAACGGACGCTGTCGGGCGGATTGCAACTCGATAAGGCGGCATCCGAGGCGGCGTTCAAATCACTATCGGAAAAGCTCGGAGGCGCGGACCCGGTCGGGTTGGCTGACGGGGTCCTGCGTATCGCGGTCGCCAAGATGGCCGGGGCGGTGCGCGAGGTTTCGGTCCATCGTGGATTTGACCCGCGTGATTTTGCGTTGCTCGGGTTTGGCGGCGCCGGACCGATGCATGTGTTTCTGGTTGCGGAAGAGCTTGCCGTGCCGAAGGTCATTATTCCGCGGTATCCGGGGCATCTATCCGCGCTGGGCCAACTGCTAGCCGATCAGCGGCTGGACTCGGTGCGGGCCTGGGGCGGCAAACTTGGCGATTTGTCGGAGGCGGATCTGGCGTCGCAGGCTGCGGAGATGCGGGCTGAGGCCTCGTCGATGCTGGTGGAGAACGGTTTTGACGAGGGTCGGCAAAGCCATGAGTTCACCGCCGATATGCGCTATGCGGGGCAGAGCTATACGCTTTCCGTCCCGTTCGAGGGCGATACGCCGAACTGGGAATCGCTGCGCGCGCGTTTTGGCGAGCGGCATGAACAGACTTTCGGACATCAGGACGCCGCCAGTGAATGTGAGATTGTCAATGTCAGACTGGTTTCGCTGGGGCTGGTCGATAAGCCAACGCTGAGTTTCGCGCCCGCCAGCGCTGGCGATTCCGTGATCGAGACCCGCAAGGTCTGGTTCAATGATGGCTGGACGGAATGTCCGATTTTCAATCGCGACCTGATGGCGGCCGAAAGTACGATCACCGGACCGGCGATTATCGAGGAAGCCGGGGGCACCTCCATCGTGCCGCCCGGATGGAAGGTCTTTGTCCACCCGTCCGGCGCGCTTCTTTGCGATAATCCGCTTTAAAGCGTCTACCTCCTTGTGCGCGGTTTCATTGACGTTTAGTTTTCCGCCCACTGATTTTCGGGAGTACCCAAACCATGTCTGTGCCGACAACCCATGATGAATGGTATGACCTTGCGGGCCGCGTTTTGCCGGGCGCGGGACTTGGCGGTTATTCGCTTGCCGATGAGGTGCGGTTTGTCATTGAACGGGGCGCGGGCTCCAGGCTTTTTGACGTTCGCGGGCGCGAATATATCGATTATGTCGGGGGCGCGGGCGCGCTGATCCTCGGCCACGCCTTTCCAAGCGTGGTCGACGCGGTACAGGAACAATCCGCGAAGGGCATTCATTTTTTCGGCACGCTGAATGAGCAATGCATTCTGCTGGCCGAAGAGCTGGTCGATGCCATTCCCTGTGCGGAAAAAATCGCCTATTGCACAACGGGGTCGGAAGCGACGTTTTATGCCATGCGCATCGCGCGGGCCTATTCCGGCAAGAACAAGATTCTGAAGCTGGAAGGCGGCTATCACGGCAATCACGATTATTCGTGCTTTTCAGTGACGCCCTCGGGGCTCTCGAACTATCCGGCGGGACAGCCCGATACCGCCGGGGTCCCGTCGGTCCTGAACGATACCGTGCTGATCGGGCCCTATAACGACCTGCGCACCATCCGGTCGATTGTTGAGGCGAACAAGGACGATCTGGCGGGGATTATTCTGGAGCCGGTCCAGCGGATCATCTTTCCCGAGGACGGCTTTCTGGAAGGGCTGCGCGCGCTATGCGATGAATTCGGCATCCTGCTGATTTTCGATGAGGTGGTCACCGGGTTCCGCCTGGCTTATGGCGGGGCACAGGAATATTTCGGGGTGCTGCCGGATCTTGCGGCTTACGGAAAGATCGTCGGCGGCGGCGGGCCGGTCGGCTGTGTCGCGGGCAAGGATTCCGTGATGGAACAATGCAATCCCGTCAATCGCGGCAAACCGACCTATGCCTATATAAACGGGACGCTGCACGGCAATCCCGTGGGGTGCGCCGCGGGCCGGGCGACATTGGCGGAACTTCGCAAGCCGGGCTTTTACGAGAATCTGCATGGTCATGCGGCGAAGACCCAGTCCGCCTGTCAGGAAGTATTGGATCGCAAGGGGGTGCCGGCGCTGGTGATCGGCAAGGGCTCACTCTGGCAGATCGTTTTCATGGAAAATGATCCGCATGATTTCAGCGATTTTATTAAAGCCGATATGGCGCGCAGCCGCGCCTTCGACATGCTCCAGATGCATGAAGGGCTGTATGTGCTGCCCAACGTCCGGCGGTTTGTGTCGGGCGTCCATACGGAAGACGATTTGAACCGGACTGTCGAGGCGCTGGAACGCGCCTGCGATGCGATGTGAGAAGGTTGGCAGGGACTAACGATATCAAGGGACGCGCGATCCTGTTTTCGGAGATGACCCCGCCCGACGGGCGGGAGGACGACTTCAACGACTGGTATGACGGGCACCATTCGCCAAGCCACGTACAAGGCGTGCCCGGCTTTATCAGCGCGATGCGCTACAAGGCGGATGCGGGTCCGCACTATCTGGCGGTCTATGAATTAACCGGGCCGGAAGCGCTGGAACATGAGGAATATAAAAAGCGCAAGCTGACCCCGGACGACCCGACATACAAGATGCTTCAAAGTGTTTCGGGTTTTACGCGCTATATCGCCAGGGAGCATTATTTTCGGGAACAGGACGGGGTCGCGGAGGAACCGCTGGACGCGGAAATCATTTTCTGTGCGTTTTTCACCATTCCCGATGAGCGCGCGCCTGAATTCGCCAAATGGTTCGATGAAGAACATGCGGCCATGCTGCAAGAGAATCCCGACTGGCTTCTGAGCCGGCGGATGGAAATCGTTCAATACGACCCCGAACCCTATACAGACATGGTGCTGCATTATCTGCGCAACGAAGGGGCGCTGGAAGCGGCGGAACGCGCCACCGCACGCGAAACCGAATGGTCCCGGAAACTGCGCGCGGAGCCATGGTTCGATCCGCATTTCGTTACATACCGCCGCCGGCGGGACCGGTTTTTGAAATCGGGCTAATTCCAGCTTGAGGAGAGAATAATGGCGATCTCAAACAAGGAGACCTATGAAAAGGGTCTGAAAATCCGGACCGAGGTTCTGGGCGATGAATATGTCGAACCTAATATCAAACGTGGTCAGGAAGACGATTTTCACGGCGCCATTCAGGACGCGGTCACCGAATATTGCTGGGGCATGGGTTGGGGCCGCGAAGGCGTGCTCGACCGTAAAACGCGTTCGATGCTGACACTCGCCATGCTGACCGCATTGGGCAAGCCGGCCGAGCTGAAGGCCCATACGAGGGGTGCGCTGCGCAACGGAGCGACGGCGGAGGAAATCCGCGAATTGCTGATCCATGCCACCGTCTATTGCGGCATACCGGCAGGCGTCGATGCGTTCCGCAATGCCAAGGAAGCGATCGACGCCTGGGACGCGGAGAACAAATAACGCCGCGGGCGGTTACTGGACGCGGCGGAGCTTGGACGTCCCGGAACCCATGCGATCGATCTTGGCGTTCGCACGAAGCCGCTGCAGAATTTTCTCATAGGCTTCGGTGATCAGCTTTTCCCTGATCTCCGGCGCGACTTCCTCGTAGGGGCGGGCGCCGGCCAGCCGCCTGTCTTCAAGCTTGATCACATGCCAGCCGAACTGGGTCTGTACCGGTTGGTCTGTAATCTGTCCCTTTTGCAGGGCGAAGGCCGCTTTTGAAAAGGGCGGCACCATCTGTTCAGCGGTGAAAAAACCCAGATCGCCACCATTCTTGCCGCTCGGCCCGGTGGACCGTTCCTTGGCCAGTTTTATGAAATCCGCGCCGCCTTTCAGCGCGGCAATAATCGTGTCCGCTTCCGCCTTGGTTTTTACCAGAATATGGCGGGCGTTGATTTCCTCGCGTTTTTTCTCAAGCGCGATGGACTTGTTGTATGCCTCGCGGACCTTGCTGTCATTCGCGGCCTTGTCCAGCTCCTGCTCAAGATAAAACTCATTCAGAATTTTTACCTGTTCATAGGCAAGGCGCTGCATTACGTCCGGCCGGTTATGCATGCCGGTTTTGCGGGCTTCCTGGGCGATCATTTTCTGATCTACCAGCCGGTCCAGAATTTGCGGCTGAACCTGCTCGATCGGGATCTGTTTCATTTGCGGCGGCAGGGCCTGATAAAACAGATCGACATCGGCCTGGGTGATTTCATCACCATTTACGGTGGCGAGAACAGGCGGTTTTACGCCGGAAGGCGCCGGGGCCTGGGCAAATGCCGGTGTCGTCAGGGTGGCCACCGTCACGGTTACGGCTGCCAGAAGGGCGAAGGACTGCATATTGATTTCCTTAAACTGGTTATGGATTGGCGGGGAGTGTCGCAGAGTGATCCGTTGAATCCAACAAAATTGGCGTATCTTCAACAGATCGTGTAGCGGATCGCCTGAGGCAAATATTATTTTTTTACCGAAAAGGTCCGATCGCCGAAACGGTCATACAGGCTCATGCTGGGTCGAAACCAGGGTTCTTCTGATAGAGAGCGATAGGTATCGGAATCCCGGGCATCGTCGCGCTGGGTCGAGTGGCGCGCGTCCTCATCCGCGACATATTGCAAGGTCATATGTGACCAGGGAGACGGGTCGAAATCCTCGACCAGAAACCGCCTCACCATGTGCCAGCCTGGAGTCCTTAAAATGGCGGGGATGTGCTCTTCATCGTACCAGCGGTTGAAATCGGCTTCACGCTCATCCGGGACGCTGAAAAATATGGCGCGCAGGATCGACGCTTCCATGGCGGCCTCTTCCGTTATGCCGTCCGCCAGCGCGGTGCTGATCTCATTCGCGGTATAGCGCTCATATTCCAGGGTATTGGACAGCATCCATGCCGATTGCGCGTTCGGCTGGGACCGGATTTTCTGATAGGCCTCGCTCTCCAACCGGTCCAGCGTGTCGATTTCAAACAGCCCCAGATAAACCGGCCTGTCGGGATCCCGGTAACGCTGAGCGCTGACGAAGCCCTCACATCCCAGACGCACCGGGATCTGATGGTTTTCGTACCAATGGTTGAAATCGTCTTCCCAGTCGGGGTCAGGCGAAAGGATCGAAAATAGAACGCTGGCGCCTCGCAACGCCCTGCTCCCTGAAATTGTTATAGATCGTTTGTCTACCATAAGCAGGATGCCTTAAATCCCGATTAAATTAAAGGGGCGGATTGATCCGAATGTAGGCCGGTCGCAAAATTGCAGCCGCGGCGGAAGCTGTGTATTTATTAGGTATTCACTATTGGTTTTCTCCGCCGGTAATTTTTGGCGGCGGAGAGGAGGAATTCATGGACGGCGCTGTATTCGATCGCGATTTCGCTTCCCTTGTCGACGACCGGGTGCCGGAAGGCATCTTCCGGGTGGATCGGTCGGTCTATACCGATCAGCAAATTTTCGATGCGGAAATGGAGCGGATTTTCGAAGGCGGATGGGTTTTCCTGTGCCACGAAAGCCAGATTCCGGAGGAAGGCAGCTATTTCGCAACCGAAATCGGCCGCGCGCCGGTTGTCGTTATCCGCCAAAAAGATGGTGAGATCCGAAGTTTCATCAATGCCTGTTCGCATCGCGCCGCCATTCTGACGCCCCGGAAACAGGGCAAGGCGCGCGTGCTGACCTGCCGGTTCCATGGCTGGGCCTATAGCTGCGACGGGCACTGTGTCCGTATCAAGGAGGAGGGAGAAGGCTATGGCGAAGACGGTTTCGATCGGGCGCAATACGATCTGACGCCGGTCGCCAGAACCGAGAGCTATCGCGGGTTCATCTTCGGGTCGCTGGTTGAGGAGGTGCCGCCGATCGCTGAATCGCTGGCCGGCGCCGCCGGGTGGATCGATCTGATGATCGATCAATCGCCGGACGGGTTGGAGGTCGTGCCCGGCTCCTCGACCTATACTATCCACGGCAACTGGAAAATGCAGATGGAAAACAGCGTGGACGGGCATCATGTCTCGACCGTTCACCGGGTTTTTGCCAGCACGGTGCGCAATCGCGAGGAACGCGACGGGCTGACCGGGCTTGCTCAGACCGAAGGCGGCCGGATTGTCGGCAAGGTGCCGTCAGGCGCCTATGATCTCGGCAACGGGCATATGTCGATCTGGGCGCAACACACCACGCCCGAACGGCGCCCCGTCTACAAGCGCAAAGAATGGCTGGAGACCAATCTGCCGCCCGGCAAGGTGGACTGGATACTGAACCGGGGACGCAATCTTTCGGTCTTTCCGAACGTCGCGCTGATGGACAACCCCTCGACCCAGATCCGCCGGGTTCGGCCCCTGTCGCCGGACCGGACCGAGGTTACGGTCTATTGCATTGCCCATGTGGGCGAGGATCCCGAGGCACGCGCCGCGCGTTTGCGCAAGTTCGAGGATTTCTATCTGACGGCGGGGATGGCGACATCGGACGATATGTCGGCGCTGGAAGACACCTATCTTGGCAGCCGGGCGCGGGCCGCGCGCTGGAATGATTTTAATCGCGGTCTGCACAGTATGGTCGAGGGATCGGACGAAATCGCCAAGGCCGGCGGGATCGAGGCGGTAACGAGCTGTGACAGCTGGGAGAACGAAAATCTTTATCTCGGTTTCTATCGCCACTGGCGCGATATGATGACGGCGGGCTGATCGGTATGGGAAACGACGTTGAATTGCTGGCGGCGGTGACCGACCTGATCAGTCGTGAGGCCAAGCTTCTCGACCGACGGGAGTGGGAGGACTGGCTTGACCTCTATACCGAGGACGCCGTGTTCTGGGCGCCCAGCTGGTCGGATGAAGAAAATATCATCGAAGAGCCGCAGACCCAGCTGAACCTGCTATTCCTCGAAGGCCGTGGCAAGCTGGAAGACCGCGTGTTTCGTATCGAAACCGGCGATTCTTATGCCTCTATGCCGCTCGACCGGACGGTTCATGTGGTCGGCAACATTACCGTGGATGCGGTGAAGGGCGATGAGATAGAGGCCTCGGGCAATGCGATCGTTCATTCCTATGGCCGGCACGGGCGTCAGACCAGCGGGAATATGTATGAATTTCTGCTGGTTCTTGATGGGGATACGCTGAAGATCAAACGGAAAAAGATCATCCTGATCGACGATGCGGTTGCCGGGCCGATCGATATTTATCATTTCTGAGGACGAATTCCGTCATGCTGGCTGTTTGTAAGGTCGCCGAGGGCGAGGGTGGCATCGAGGTCCGCGAATGCGACCCCATCGAGCCCGGACCCGGCGAAGTACGGATCAAGGTCTCCGCCGCGGGTATTTGCGGCACCGATATGCAGATCTATTACTGGGCGCCCCGTATGGCGCGCCGGATGACCCTGCCGCGGGTTTTGGGGCATGAAGCCTGCGGAATCGTTGAATCTGTGGGGCCTGACGTGTCGTCGCCGAATATCGGCGATTTCGTCAGCCTGGAAAGCCATGTTTTCTGCGGACATTGCCGCCAGTGCCGGCTGGACCGGGCGCATCTATGCGAACACACCACCTATCCCGGTATCAATTTTGACGGCGGCTTCGCCGAATATGTCACCGTGCCGGCACAGATTTGCTGGGTGAACCCGCCGGATCTCCCGGTTTCGGTCGCCGCGATGATGGAACCGTTCGGTATTTCCGTACACGCGACGCGGGCGGGGTCCGGCGTATCCGGAAAATCCGTACTGATCAACGGGTGCGGGCCGATCGGGCTGATGAATGTGGCCACCGCCCGGGCGCTGGGCGCGACAAAGGTCATCGCCTGTGATCTCAACCCGATCAGGCTGAAAACGGCGGAGGCGATGGGCGCCGACCGTATCGTCAATACGGCGGAGGAAGAACTGTCCACCATCGTCGCCGATATGACGGGCGGCGCGGGGGTCGATGTCGCCATCGAATATTCGGGATCAGAGGCCGGTTTCAATGCCTGTTTCCAGAATCTCTCCAAAGGCGGCGATTTCCGGCTCGTCGGCGCGCCGCCAAAGGCGATTCCGGTCGATTTCACCCAATGGCTGCTGAAATGCCCGGAAATGCAGAATATTCATGGGCGGCGCATCTGGGATAGCTGGCAATATGCGGTCGAATTGCTCTCCGCCGGCAAGGTCGATCTCGGCCCCATCCACAGCCATGATATCCCCCTAGCGGAAGGCGACCGGGGGTTTGAGCTGATCGTCGAGGGTAAGGCGGTCAAACCCCTGATAATTCCGTAGGTAATTCGATGTCCAAGCATAAAATCACCATGATCTTCGAGGATGGCCGGTCCGAGGTTATCGAGGCGGATGAAAACGACACCATCTATATGGCGGCGCTCCGCAACAAGGTCCGGCTGATGACGGATTGTCTTGAGGGTGCGTGCGCGACCTGCAAGGGGCAAATCGTTTCCGGCCAATACAGCATGGACGAT
>Ga0181585_10004840_pt1 | contig 11690 bp, 10 predicted proteins | sample 071ome_29_FD_132469 | JGI IMG/M metagenome (GOLD analysis project Ga0181585, IMG submission 132469) | Coastal salt marsh microbial communities from the Groves Creek Marsh, Skidaway Island, Georgia - 071407BT metaG (megahit assembly) | ecosystem: Environmental > Aquatic > Marine > Intertidal... | reverse complement strand
TTATCTCTACACTGCATTTTCAGAGTTCGAAGAGTTTAAATTGGTAAAATCTGAAGAAAAAGCAGAACCAAGTTGGTTTGGCTTTCCAATTACAATTAGTAAGGATGTTTCTTTTAAAAGAGTAGATTTACTTAAATATTATGATGAGAATAGAATTGGCACAAGACTTCTTTTTGGCGGCAACATATTGCTTCAACCCGCTTATTACAATTTAGATTTGGGAGATCCAAACAATTATCCCGTAGCTAATAATGTAGTTGAGAATACATTTTGGTTAGGAGTCTATCCAGGATTAACTAAAGAAATGTTAGATTTTGTTATTGAGAAAACTAAGCAATTTTTAGAAAGTAATACAAATTGAAGGTATTAATACTTGCCGGAGGCAAGGGAACTAGGTTTATGGAGGAAACAAAAATAATTCCTAAACCTATGATTAAGCTGAACGGCACCCCAATGATATTTTATATAATGAACCATTATCACAAATATGGTTTAAAAGAATTTGTAATTCTTGGCGGTATAAAAATTGAGTACATTTATCAATATTTTAAGAATAATTTTTCAGAAGTAAGCGAAATAGACAAGATTTATAATGTAGATAATAAGTACAATGTGCAAATCTTAGATACAGGCCAAGAAACAATGACAGGTGGAAGAGTAAAAAGAGCAATTAATGAATTAAATCTAAATAATTTCATGCTTACTTATGGAGATGGAATTTCTGATGTAAATATAGATGAATTAAAGACTTTCAATGAATCGAAAGATTGTATAGCTACACTTACGGCAGTTAGACCTCCCGCTAGATTTGGAAGTATCGAAATGCAAGGAGACTACATAACAAGTTTTGGAGAAAAAAATCAATCGGCTGAAGGTTGGGTTAATGGGGGATTTTTTATAATGAAAAGTGAAATTTCCGACTATATCAAAGGAGATGAAATGCCTTTAGAAAGAGAACCCCTGGAGACGATTGCAGATTTAAAAAAATTGACTGTTTTTAAACATCGTGGATATTGGCAGCCGGTGGACACAATTAGAGAAAAAGAAATAATAGAACGTTACTTAAAAAAACAAAATGATCAATAAAGCTTATTGGGAAAATAAAAAAGTTTTAGTTACAGGTCATACCGGATTTAAGGGGTCTTGGCTATCAGCAGTTTTAAGACATTTTGGCTCAGAAGTCATTGGACTATCGGATGGCAGTATTTTATCGGATGAGTACAAGACTCAAGATAGAAAATATATATATAAAGAAGAATTCACTCTCGATATTAGTGACGATATGTCGGATTTTAGAAGAGTGTTGTCTAAGCACGAAATAGATACCGTTTTTCATCTGGCAGCTCAAGGTATCGTCTCCACTGCATTTCAATACCCCTTAAAGACAATAATGTCCAATATTATTGGAACATACAATATTCTTGATTTAGTAAACTCATATGAAAATATAAATTCCCTAGTTATATCAACTACTGACAAAGTATATTTTGAAACATCAAAAGAAAATACTGAAGAAGATAAATTAGGTGGCGCAGAATTCTATAGTGCTTCAAAAGCTAGTACTGAGCATATAATTAATGCATATTTAAAAACAAAGAAAAGAAATAGTTTAAATGTTGGTGTAGTTAGATCAGGTAATGTTCTAGGTGGAGGTGACGGAGCAAAAGATAGAATTGTGACTGATGTTATAAACGCCCTGAAAGAAAGTAGCGAGATTACTTTAAGAATGCCAGAATCCATAAGACCGTGGCAGTATATACTGGATTCTTTAACAGGATATCTATTGACCTGCGAATATGTAAAAACCCAATCTGTTGATGAAGTTTTTAACCTTAACTCACCCTCAAATAATAAATATACAGTTAGAAATCTTACAGATGAGATTGTAGAAGCCTGGAAGCCAGACACTGATTTTAAAATAAAGATTGAGAAAAGTGACCTACAAGAAACAGAGACCTTAATAATAAATTCTAATAAAGCGAACAAACTTCTAAATTGGTCTCCAAAATATGAAATTAAAGATATTGCTGAAAAAATAGTCTCATGGGAAAAAAGTGCTTTTAAAGGTAAAAATATCACTAGCGATCAAATTACTGATTTTTATTCGTAAATTGTAAATTAAATACATCAACAGACAATTATTTAATGGAGATAGAAAATTTTAATAATTTTTTTAACTTTAAAAAACTACTTAAGAGCTTATTTATTTTTTAATTTCGAATAATTTATAGCTGTAAATACTACTTTTTACTATTTCTTTACTATTTTGAACACATTCTAAATTAACCCAACACTGACTTCCATTTGTCGGCAGTACACCATATCCCAATTTTTGAACATAATCAACTTGTGGAGGGGAAATTGAATTGTAAATCAAAGGGTTGTTAATGAACTCTTTATAGTTGTCTAATCTTGGAATAAAAACAGTGCATGTAATTAAGATTGTTATCCCAATAAATTTATTATTAAACTTTTCTGACTTCCAGTCATTTATGTTTAGAGTAATTATTCCAATGAAGAGTAGAAAGATTCCAATACCTAGCCTAATCCCAGGCGATGTAGAGGCCCATACATAAATAATTAGAAACATATAAATTCCCAGAATTATATTTAGTTTTACAAAAACCACCTCTCTCTTTTTTGTAAACAATGTAAAGAATATCCATATAAAAAACAAAGAAAATAAAAAGTTAACCAGTGTGTTTATATTTATATCCTTTAATATCCACAATGAAAACCATTCAGATAAGGATGTACCAAGATCATAACCTATGTGAAAATTTTTAAGTTCTTGCATTTCGAAATTGGCTGATCCTTTCTGGTACCAACTAATTGAATTGAAACAACTAAGTTCTACTGGAAATAATAGACATCCAGAAATCAGAAGGTTCTTTAAACCCCAAAAAATTCCCAATATAATTGAAGGCAATAAGATCTTTAAAGTTTTTAGAGTAATCTTTTTAAGAGCAAAAAGCATATAGAAAAAAAGTACTAGGGTTGTAATTCCAAAAATCCTCATCTGTATAGAAAAAAGAAGTAGTAACGAAATAAATAATACTTCAGATGTGTCTATCCCTTTTTTTAATAACGCAAAAATAATTAGAATATTAGATAAATAAAATAATATACCAAACGGGGTGTCTTGTTTAGTAATTGATTCAATATCTATAAATCCATTTCTACCACCCCCTGCACCAAAATTATCTAAGATTCCAAAAATAAAAATAGCTAAAGAAGAGAAAGATAAGAATGGTTCTTTATTTTTTAAGAGATTATATGAGAGAAATCCTAAGAATGAAGCGATGAAACTTATATTAACAAAGTGTAAAATCTCAAAACTATTTTCCAGCCAAAAATTACTGGAGATGTATTCAATAATGGATGAAAAACCATATCTAAAATGTAAGTTGTACAAACCTAGTGGAATACTACTTTCACGTATCCAGAGTTGACTATTAAGTTGATACAAACCTGCATCATAAGCTAATCCTATAGTTAAAGTGCTCATAGAAATAATTATTGGAATTAGTAAAAAATTTAACGTATTTAATAAGTTGATTCTTATCTGTATTCTTTCAGTTAAATTAAATAGAACAAGTAATAAAAAGATAACTTTAAGATAGAAAATATTATTCTTGAAAAAAAAGTTATTTATTACTGAGATATTTCCAATAAAGAATAGCCCGAATAAAGTATAAAAATAATATATTGGAAGATTGAAAGCTTTTTGAGAATCTTTAAAATTTTTGTCTAAAATATATCTGTAACATAAAGCAGTTAAACTTCTTCCAACTAAAAATATTAATAGATAAAAAACAAGAAAATAAAAAAAATGAAGCATACTACTTTTTAATTATTGTAATCATGAAACGAATATGGTTAATAATTGATTGAAATATTCTAATTTTTGACTCACCGAGTTCTCTAATTGTCAATATGCAAGGTAGCTCTTTAACGGAGCAGCCCTCATTAATAGCTTTAATAAAAACTTCAGCTACCGAAACAAAACCTTTATTTTGAATCTCTATATTTCTAATACTGTTCAATCTATACAGCTTGAATATAGAAGTAAAAGTATATAATTTAGTTTTAGTTATAGCTCTATATAGAGAGTTTGAAAAATAACTCAGTGCCAGCCTTGCTTTGTTAACTCCTTGAATTCCTCCCTCGGGGTGATATGGAGATCCACTTACTATATCCGTTTCACTGTCCAGTAAATCTAGCATTTTAATTATATAAGTAGGATCAAAGGTACAGTCACTATCTAAGAAAACTATTAGATCAGTTTCACATGTTTTAATTGAGGTTCTGAAGAAACCATCTAGGTTGAGGTTATATGTATGTTTGATAATCTTACAATTCTTAGTTTCTAAAAAGAACTTCTCTAGTAAGTCTTGAGTATTATCACTACTCCCATCATTTATTAACAGTATGCCTACATCTCTATATTTTCTTATTTCTTTTACAACAGGCATTAATTTATTATGTAGATTCTCTACACCAGCTTCTTCATTGTAAAGAGGTACAGCTATTGTCAAAGAATCCATAACTTAAATACTAGATAAAAAGATCTTGTAATGTATCAACAATTTTTTTTGAAACATTATTACCATAGGGGTTCTCAACACCTGAGTTTTTCATATCCAGAAAATTAATATTATTGTTTATGCTACGACCAACTAGTTTCCCATAACCAGTCTCCACGGTTTCAGGACGCTCTGTTGTATCTCTACATATCAAAATCTTTTTATTTGCGGAGATTACCTCTTCCTGAATGCCTCCACTGTCCGATATTACTCCCGATGAATTCTTTATAAGGTGAACCATATCCATATAATTTACTGGATCAATTGTTGATATATTTTCTGATAAATTTTTATTTGAAATTTCTATTGAAGGATGTTTTACATAAATAATTTTCCTTTTCTCACTTAAGATGTTTAGCTCATCCCAAAGTTCATTAATATATTTACGATTTTCTCTTCTATGGAGAGTACACAGTACATACTTCTCGTTATCAGAAACTAGATTTTCAATATTTTTTGAAATAATTGTATTATTTGAAATGTAATCAAAACTGTCAACTACGGTATTACCTACTAAAAAAACATTCTCTTCAAGGCCCTCATTTTTTAAGTTCTCGACAGATCTTTCAGTAGGACAAAAATGGATGTCGGCTAAATGAGAAATCAATGTTCTATTGCCTTCTTCAGGAAAAGGACTATGCAGATTATTAGTCCTTAAACCAGCTTCAATATGTATTAATTTATTTTGATTATGAAAAGATGCAAGAGAGGTTGCAAACGCAGTGGAGGTGTCGCCCTGCACTATTACTTTAAAATTTTTATCCTCTTCTAGAATCTCACTTGTTTTTATTAAAATTTTAGAGAAAAGTTTGTTTAATGTTTGTCCATGTTCGATTACATTAGTGATTGAGTACGTTGGGCTTCCTACCAAATCTATAAAATCTTTAATCAAGTCTTCATGTTGTCCAGAAAACAGAGTTTTGTACTTAATCCCCCTCTTCTTTAACTCTTTCATAACTGGAAACTGTTTAATTATCTCAGGTCTTGTTCCGAAGCAAAATAAATACATATTACTAGTATTTTAATGTTTTTTATCTTAAAACTTTTTAGTATTTATATATATGTTGAAATTTGCTAATAATAAAGTTACGACTTGTATCTTCCTTACATTAGTTATTTTATTATTTATTAAAGTTGATTACAGATTTAAGGAGATATACTCAGGAGGAGCTCAGGACGACTCTTCTTATTACTATCACGCACAAACCATCGGGATTGACAAAGACTTTGATTATACAAATCAACTAAATGGAAATTATAAAGATGCTTACATAAGAAGCGATGGGCTGCCCGTGCCAAGACAATCTATCGGACCAGGCTTTTTAGCAGCACCTTTCTTATACTTATCAAATTTATTTTCAAAATTTATTTCGACACAATCAAATATTTCCATTAACTATTTTATATACTCTTTTGTGTCCTGCTTTTACTTATTTCTATCTTTATACTTTTTAAAAAAAATTGTTAAAATCCGCAAAATTACTGATATGTATAAGCTTTGTATATTTATTTTTGGATCAGGTGTGACTTACTATGCTTTTGAGAGATTCAGCATGAGTGCTATTTATGAGTTTTTTTCAGTATGCTTAATCTTATATCTAACTCACATTATTTATAATTTAAAAACTTTGAAATATATGAATTTATATATATTCATACTCCCAGTACTTCAGTTCTTAATGTTGATGAACAGGTGGAATAACTATCATTTATTTCTTATCCCTATTATTTATACAATTTTAAATAATAGAAAATTTACCAAAATATCTCAAAATATTTATTTTTATCTGGGAAATGTTACTGGACTAGCTCTTTTCTTGTTCCACACAAAGCTCGTATACGGAGAGTTTATTTATTCACAAAAAGGTATTTATCCCACATCTGGCTGGGTTGTTGGTGAGAGACTAGAGAAATTTTTGCAATTTGAAAATCTATTAGAAAATATAGCGATCTCTTTTAAATACCTTTTCATTACTTCGTTTAGTATGGAGTTCGGTATCTTTTACTTTTCTGCAATTATTTTCTCAGGATTATTTTTTTTGATTACTTATTTATATCAACGGAAGTTTAAATTATTTTTCTTATTATCAGTATATTATTTGATACCATTTTTACCTATCTTAATATTCGAAAATCATGGTACATCATATGGTTTCAGATATTTATTCACAATAATACCTATAAACATTCTTGTATTCTTTAAAGACTTTATTAAAAATAAATTTATAAATTATTATTTATATGTATTCTCGATTTTTGGTATTTTATCTCAATTATTTTTTGAAACAACTGCCCTTGCTAGTTTGTCTGAAACAACAATTATAAATTCTTTCAATTCTAAAAGTCCTTATTCTAATCCAAACTATTTAAGTGGAGTGCTAAAGAGTTTCTTAGAGCCAAGTGCTTATTTAAAAATAATTTTCACATCCTTTTTTGGTGTTTTAGTTTTGAAGTTTATAAATTTATTTACAGTTTCTGAAGATTTAATAGAAAATTATTACACCATAGACCAACAATTAGCTGATCTTCTTTCTTCTATAAATAGCTATTCATGGGGATATTTATTTTTAGTCATTTTACTCATATATGCTTCAATCAATAATCTTTTATACGACAAGAAAGGTTAGAATTCAGTATGACTACACTAACTGCAATAGTCCCTTTTTATAATGAAGCACAAACTATATTAGTTAGCCTACAAAATCTTGAAAAAGTCGATATATTAGACGAAATAATACTTATAGACGATGGCTCAACAGATAATAGCCACATGTTAGTTAAAGATTTTTGTTTCGGAAAAGAAAAATTCAAAGTTATCTCCTCTGAACTTAATAAAGGAAAAGGTTCAGCATTACGAAATGCACAAAATCACATAAATACTGAGTATGTAGTAATTCATGATGCAGACTTAGAATACAACCCACAAGATTTATACAGCATGTATAACCTTGTTGATGGCAAAAATCTTGTATTGGGTTCAAGGTTTATAGGTGACGCACATCGAACCAATATCTACAAAAGAACATTATTAGCAAATAAAGTAATGTCAGCATTTTTTAGTGTTGTTCATCAAAAAAAAATTAGCGACATAGCAACTTGCTACAAAATGATGCCAAGTAGCTTTTTCAAAAATATAGATTTTACGGAAGAAGGTTTTTCAATAGAAGTAGAGATTTTATCTAAATTCCTTAAAGAAAATAGAAGTATATTAGAGGTTCCAATTCAGTATAACGGTAGAACATATGAGCAGGGAAAAAAGATTAAAACAAAAGATGGATTTTTATATTTATTTAATACATTAAAATATAGACTTTTCTAACCAAGCTCAGTTATTTGCTGTAAATTATAAAGTCTTGGTTTCTAAATAATTCATATTTATAGCTCTGTAACAGTTCTTCTAAAAGACTTTTAATACAATCAGAATATAAATTATTATCATTGCTTACAATAATATGTAAAATGTTGTTTTCAGAAATTAAGCTTTCTAAATAAAAACATTGGGTTCCAGTAAGTTGATAGTTTATAAATGGTGAGATTCCTTTTAAGTTGTTTTGCAATGCAACAATTGACCCATATTGATTTAGAAAAATATTTGTATTGATAACACAAGAGTTAAAAAGGTAATATAAAATATGAAAATTATTAAAGCAATGCGTATCGATCAGTGGTTAAAGAATCTGCTAATTTTTGTACCATTCTTTTCGTATGGAGACTTTGATTTAGCCAAAGGTTTAGATTTAATTCAAGTTTTTTTTGGTTTTTCCTTGATTGTTTCATCTTCATATATATTGAATGATTTAGTAGACGTTACATCTGATAGAGAGCACCCCTCAAAAAAAAAGCGGCCAGTTGCTTCTGGAGTATATAGTAACAATATTTGGATACTCACTTTAAGTTTCCTTCTCTTACTCGGAAAAGTAATTTTATTTCTGACAAATTTACAGACTCTTATTTATTCAACTTTGTATTTAGCCATTACTATAACCTATACTCTTAAATTAAAATATATTAAATTTTTTGATATTTTAACAGTAGCTATTCTCTTTACATTAAGAATTCTTCTTGGCGGGACCCCATTTTCAATCAATCTTTCTGTACCTTTAATTCTTTTTATATTATTTATAAGCCTAGGAGTAGTAAGTGGTAAGAAAATCTCAATAATGAATAATGAGAAAATAAAAAATAGCAAAATAAAGAATTTCTTAACGGAAAGCTATAGCTCAGAAGAGCTAAATACAATTATGAAATCTTCACTCCAAATCTCTTTAGTTACATATTTAATGTGGATAATTTTTGTAAAGACTCTTTATGTAAATGAAATATCAACAATATTCTTAATCTTTTCATTCGTGATGCTATTTCTTTTTGTAAATATATTCATAAGCCAAACTCAACTTAGTAAAACTGAAGAAATCATCGAGACTTTTAAAGACAATACAGAAATTCTCTCGGTTGTCCTAATGTATTGTCTGTTTACATTCTTGAGTATCCTATGACTAACACTATAAATTCTTGGGGAAATAATTTTAGAGCAGATATAAATTGGTTGAACAAACTTCCAGAAGATGAATCAAAAATATTAATTTTTGGAAATAACAACTCCTATGGTGATTCCTCTATTCCATTAGATAATCAAACCATAAATATAGAAAATATAAACAAAGAAGCCCACTACTTGTCACCACTATACAATTTAGACAAATATATGTATGACCATAAGAATATGTTGTATGGCATACCGGGTAAAAATAACGTCACACTTGGAGGAGCTGTAGCATCTGATGTTCATGGCAAAGATGGCATTTGGGGTGGAAGCTTCATTGAAAATATTGATGAAGTGAACTTGATGTTACCAAACGGTGATAAAGTCATCTGTAGCGAAAATAAAAATAAAGAGTTATTTGAAGCTACCTGTGGTGGCTATGGTCTAACCGGTGCAATTGTAGGGTTGAAGCTAAAACAGTCACCTTTAATTTATTCTTCGAAGTATCAGGCAAGTAGTAAAAAAGGATATGGACTTAATAAACTTTTATCAAGCTTTCCTGAGTTAGAAAATCAATATGCAGTTGCATGGGTTGACTTGCTAAATGAAAGTTATAAATGGGTGATAGAAATATCACAACCAATAACATCTATATCTAAAAAAGAGATATTTAAAGAACATACATCAAATGAGCTCAACATCTCAGTTCCTTTTATTGGTGAAAATAAATTTAAAATTATGAAAAGAATTAATAGTACTTATTTCTATTTAAAAAATAGCAAGGAGAAAGAAAAAAAATTTGAAAATACTTTTTATCCACTCGGGTTTTTTAGCAACACTAAAAATATAGTAAAAAATAGGAAAATTATACAAATTCAGTTTTCAATAGCAGCAGAATACCAAACAAAATTATCAGAATTACTTGAGCTATTAATTTATAAACAAAATCCAATTTTATGCAGTATAAAAAGAATTTCTACTAAAAAAAAGAGACTTAATCTCTCATTTGTGCAAAATGGATGGACAGTAGCAGTTGACTTTCCAGAAAATAATTTTGACCATACGAGTATCAGGAAGTTTTATATAAAATTAATTGAAATGGAAGGGAAAATATATTTAGCAAAAGATTCAACCCTACTTGCCTCAGAGTTTAAAGAAATGTATGCAGAGCATGAAAAATGGAAAACAGTAGTAAAGAAAGCTGATCCATTGAATATGTTTCAATCAAAAATGTCATACAGATTGGGTCTTAAGGAATGGTAGAGGAAGAATTTATTCTTATTGGGGGTTCGTCAGAAATCGCACAAAAATTTTATGATATATGCTTAACAAACAACATAAGGATAACAGTCATAACAAGAAATAAAGAAAAAGCTAAAACTATTCATAATTCAATCTTGGTAAATGATTATTTAAAAGATTATGGGGAAATACTAAAAGTAATTAAAGATAAAAAGAAAATAATTGTAATTTTCTTCAATGGTGCATTGTATGAAAATAGACCGTCTCAGTTCCCAACACAAAACCAACAACTACTAACAACCGAAATAAACTTTTTAATTCCATACAATCTGTGTAAAAAGCTAAACCATGACTATCTTGGAGAGTCAAAGTTTGTTTTTATATCTTCTATGGCTGCAATAAAACCACGATATAAGAATTATCTTTATGGATTAAGTAAATTTAGCTTAGAACAGTCCATCAAAAAGTTAGCCCTATCTAATTTTCTAATTTTAAGATTTGGCAAAGTAACAACTAAGATGTCAGAGGAACACGATTTTGCACCCTTTACGCTTACTTCTGAAGAAGCAGCAAGTAAACTATTGTCTAAAATAAGAAAAAATGGCATTAAGTATCCTAATTTTGGATTATTTTTGATTTCACTTCTACTTAAATTCTTGCCAAAGCGCATTTCTGATAAATATTGAAAATTTCACCAATAGTCTATATCTGTCGCAATTTACACTAAACCACGGTGGGCGCTACAGGATTTGAACCTGTGACTTCTTCCTTGTAAGGGAAGCGCTCTGCCGGACTGAGCTAAGCGCCCTAGATAATTATATTAACAACAACTAGCCTTTAAAATAATAAATTTTTCTTGTTAATTGTTGTTTTAGAGTAATTTTTCATTTTTCTAATTCAGCAAAAATTACAAAACCTTGGGATTTCAAAAAAATATTTTGGAAAAAGTTTTCAAGTAAAATACCTATTTTTATACTTATAAATGAGCTGAGCATTCCAAAATTTAAGATTTTTTTAATTGAAATCTTCTGAAAATCACTCTTTGCTAATAAACGTTTTAATTTTTTTTTGTTAAATTTATTTTTAAATTCACCACTCCAATTAACTAATCCTAAACTTTCTGAAACAGGGTAAATAATACTGTTAAAGTTTGGCGTCGTTATGATGAGTTTGCCACCTTTTTTAAGAGATAGGTATGCGGAATCGAGGAATTGCATAATTTCTCTATCATTTAAGAATTCGACCAAACCAAGCACAGTGATAATGTCAAAATAGTTTTCATAGTTTCTAAAGCTAAAATTGTTTTTAGTTAAAAAAAGACCCTTTTCTCCATACTTATTTATTGCATATTCAATTTGTGCCTCTGCGATATCCACACC
>Ga0181585_10004823_pt1 | contig 11706 bp, 7 predicted proteins | sample 071ome_29_FD_132469 | JGI IMG/M metagenome (GOLD analysis project Ga0181585, IMG submission 132469) | Coastal salt marsh microbial communities from the Groves Creek Marsh, Skidaway Island, Georgia - 071407BT metaG (megahit assembly) | ecosystem: Environmental > Aquatic > Marine > Intertidal zone... | reverse complement strand
TTTGGAAATTACCCTTAACGCAGCTGAATGAATTTAGGATTCAGGATAAGTAATCCCAACTAATGCAGACAATCACGACTAATGCGCAGGCATATGCATAACGCAGATAAGCAATCCTTGCTTTTTCGTTATCGTAAGGGTTGCCATATATTTTCTGCTCGCTGCCCTGGTAATCTTTGTTTGTCAAAACAATTTCTCCTTCTTCAATCAATGAATCAGGATAAAAATGATATGTGACCCCGCCCTGAAATCAGCACACATTTTTTGTAATGATTGGTAATTACAAGATTTTTATCTTCACATGCAGAGTTACATTAATTGAATTTGCACGCTTCAATCATATGCAATGAAGCAACTGAGTAGCAGCTTCATACAAAAGCTTCCAGCAGCAACATTGATAATAGCTTTTGCAGGTAATGGTTACAGATTGTCGAACGTAAGGTATCATCGACAATCAGGCATTTTTGAATCAGGAAATGCAGCTCAATATTCCGAAAACGGCATTAGAAAAACCTGGAATTGAGCCGGGCAGTGTGATTATGCCGCATCAAGTTCAAGTAGCGTGTGTTTCACTCTCTTTGCGCTTTTTTTCAGTGTATTCATCATACCACTTCAAGAGATTAATGATGCTTTGTGGCTTACTGATAAAATATCCCTGCCCTTCTCGGCAACCATGGGTTGCAAGCCATTTCAGGGTTTCGGAATCCTCAATTCCTTCAGCAACGGTTTTCAAGCCGAATTTTTCAGCAAGCTTCAATGTGGACTCTACGATTATCCTGCTCTCGCTATCTTTGTTATCCTGCAATCCAATGATGAAGCTACGATCTATTTTTAATTCGGAAAATGGATAATCCAGCAGTTGTAATAACGTGGAATATCCTGTCCCAAAATCATCCATGGACAGTTCAAAGCCTTTAATCCTGAACCTTGACAATATCTCCATAGTCTTGACTTTATCCTGGCTACTGGCCGTTTCTGTAACTTCCAGAATAATACTCCCAGCTTGCAAGGAATGTTTTTCCACACATTGTTCCAAGATGTCCGGCAATGTTGATTCGCCTAATATGCATGCTGAAACATTGAATGCCAGCTTCAAATCCTCGCCAAACCTTTTCTTTAAAATTGAAAAATCACTAATTGCGTAGTTAAAAAGGTACTTTGTCAGCTCCAGTATCTGGCCGCTTGATTCCGCAAAAGGAATGAACAGCATGGGGGGGACATTGCCGAATGTCGGGTGTATCCAGCGCGCAAGGGCTTCCACACCGACTATTTTCCCAGTATCAAGGGCAATCTTGGGCTGATAATTCATCTTGATTTGGAGATTTTTGATGGCATTATCCAGATCTTTCTCAGTGATCGGTATTGCAGGTTTGGGATACGCATTCGGCGATAATGCACTATTTCTCAGAAAGCCAGCGCTTTCAAGCTCAACCTTTGCCGAAACCAATAGCTCGATGATTTTCGACCAATCAAATGGCTTTGTTATCACTCCCTTGACCAGCCCATTTCTGGCCCTGTCCATTTTGTATGTACTAGCCAGCACAGACGGATCCACCCCGCTTATAATATGCACCGCAATAGGAAAATCCAGCGGAATATCATTGAGCAACTTGACACCATCTACATTTGGCATGTTTAGATCCAGAAATAATAAATCAGGCTTTTCCTTAGCCAAGGTAGCCATGAATTTTTGCGGATCTGACAATGTAATAGCATCAAAACCTGATTTAGTAATGACACGGCTCAGTGCTCTGCACACCCTTGGATCATCATCCATAACCATAGCTTTCACATTCACATGTAACTCCTTATTAGCAGTAAGCTTTGGTTATAGATTAGCCGCTTTGTGTAACGCGACGTTTACCACATTGTGACTAATTGTAATTTTTCAGTTATCGGAAATAGCTGTTAACGCCCTCTCTAGATCGGCTTTACTGTATGGCTTTTTCAGAACTTCGCCATTTTTTTCAACATCACCATTCTGTGCCCAGGGTTCTTCATATCCTGAAGTCAGAAGAACTTTAATCTTCGGATACTTGTCTTTCGCCAATTTTGACAGTTGTCTTCCATTTAACTTACCGGGTAGTTGAATATCACTGAACAAAATATCGCATACCGAAACTTCATCCAATTTTATCAAGGCTTCATCCGCTGTTTCCGCCTCGATAACCTGCATGCCAAGTCTTTTCAACGTTCGTGCTGCCACTTTTCTTAAACGATAGTTATCCTCGACAAGCATGATCACATAATTCTCGAGAGCAATCTTGGCCCGATCTTTTCTATTTATTAATTGCGCGGGTTTGATTTCACTAATCGGTAAATACAATTCAAATCTGGCCCCACCAAGAGTGTCAGAAGTGCAGGCATGCATAAATCCACCTGATTGTTCAACAAAGCCATGCACCATACTTAGCCCTAATCCAGTTCCAGCTCCGTGCGTTTTCGTCGTGTAAAATGGCTCGAAGATCCTGTTTTTGACAGAATCGGCTATGCCGCTCCCGCTGTCTTCAACGATTAATTGGGCATACGACATATAATCCAATTTTTTACCTAGTCGTTTTTCCACCCACGCCCTGTCTTGAACTTTAACGTCGATATTGATGACTCCATTCCCAGCTATAGCATCCTGGGAATTCACACACAGGTTTATAATACAGCTCTCTAGCTGGGCAGGATCCAGCAAAGTCATTATGGGTTTATTTTGGCACTCCAGGTTAAGAACAATTCCATCTTTTAAAGTGCGTTTAAGAAGGCGTACTGAATTTTTGACTCCTGCTCTTAAATCAACAACCTGTAATTCAAAATGCTGTTGCCTTGCAAACGCCAGCAGGCCATGCGTCAACGCGGCAGCATCCTTTGCCGCCGACTTTGCATCTTCAAGTAATTCTTCAAATTCAACTGAATTTACAGGAATATACTCATCCATATATTCCAATGTTCCAGATATAACCGCGAGCAGATTGTTGAAATCATGCGCTATGCCGCCAGTCAATTTTCCAAGGCTATCCAACCTGTCCGATCTGGCAAGTTCTCGTTCTTTTTGTCTTAATTTTGAAATATCTTGGCACGCAATAATTACGCCTGAAATAGTACCTGATGAATTATATCTAGGCGTTATATTCAAAAGCATTTCAAGGCTTAATTCTTCTTTAGCAGGAATCACTACTTCATAATTCTCAGTTTCTTCGCCTTCAAGCGCTTTTTTTAAAATATTCTCAAATCCAACTTTGTAGTGACCAGGAACATAATGCTGCATCAAATTCTTGCCGATGACATCTTGCCTGGAAACTCCGAAAGTCTGCTCAGCTTTTCGATTCCATTCATTAATATTACCTTTATGATCAATACCAATAATCGGTACTGCGGCCGATCTAATGAATTCAGAAAGATTTAAAGCAAGATTCTTGACCTTTATGGCATTGTCTTCCGCTCTTGCCAATGTTTCTTCATATAATGTCATATCATGCGCTACCAATGCGTAACAGTCTTTATTGGCATATCGAATAGAGCTTATACTCACATCCAGATATATTTTGTTGTGATCCCTCGTACAACCCTCAACTTTTTCATTAAAGACAATCACTTCTTCCTTGACTTCCTTTCCCGGGAATTTGTATTTGTCATTTAATAACTCAAGACTTGCAGGCGAAAGGAATTCAGATAAATGCATTCTTTCTTTATCTGCAAAATTTACCCTGAAAATTCGTTCAGCAGCTTTATTTGCCTCAACTATCAACCCCTCCTGATCTATCACCAGCAGCGCATCCGACATAGAAGATAAGATTTTTTGAAGCTGTGCACTCAGCATTACAGTTTCACTTCTCAGTAAATCAATCTCTGTTACATCCCTAAACGTGCCCTGAACACCTATTGTTATTCCATTTCTAATGACTGGAACCACGGATCCAATGGTTATCAAAATGGTGCCATCGCTCTTAATCCAATTTCGCGGCACCTCATAAGAGCCTTTCCAGGCATCACCCAGGCTGATATCCTCTTCTACCTCATGCAACGAATCAGGCGTAAGCAATTCTTCAACAGGCAAAGACAAAATTTCTGCTTTGGAATAACCCATTTTTTGACAGAACAATTCATTGCAGTCGGTCAAAGTATGATTCTCTTCAGAATATAAACCGTAAACAGCCATCTGAGGCGCTGCAGCAAATAACCTCATGTAATCTTCTTTTGCCCACTCGTTAGATTGCATTAATTCTTCTGCCCAAATGACCAGACCGCAGGCATTAATAAAGGTGGATATTTCATCTACATCTTCATTTTTATAGCCGCCATCTTTGTTCGCCACTCCCAGAACGGCTATTACTTCACCAGCAAACTTAATCGGCAATCCCAAAAAACAATTCATGGGGGGGTGGCCATGAGGAACGCCTCCCGACCTTGGGTCATTGGCTGGATCATTACTTATGACAACACCATCCTGCGTAATCACTGCGCCCCATAATGACTTCAGATTTCTGAACTCCATCCCTTCAGGATTATAGAGAGCCCTGGTCTCATCATTCCAGGCAATATCTGTGATGCTAAAAGTCCGCAGGAATTTCACCCCCTTTTCTTCTACAACTTTGCCAACAAATCCATATTCACTTTCCGTTAATTGCAAAAGTCCATCAAGCATCCGCTCAAAAATCCATTGCCTGCCATTTCCCTCAAGCTGGCCTGTTGTCATATTTATAATGATTTTATTTATTTCTAATTGTCTTGATTTGACTCTCTCAACCAGATTTTTGGCATTTGCATTTGACCGAACAATATATAGTCGCGCCACCAATAATGTAACAAGCGCCGTTATTCCCAACCATTCCCAGAGAAAAAAGCCAACATATGCTTCGCTTAAATATCTAGCATTAAATTCGAAGTACATGGGTACAGCGAGGACAAAAACCGAGGCCAATATAACTTTGGTAAAAAAATCAAATCTGCGAAAAATTATTTTTTGTTTACCATTAAATATTTTCATGGCGAATCATTAAATCCTTATTTACAAAAAATATTCCTGCAAATATTATGGCACAAGTTAATACGCTAAACTGCACCAAAATTGACTATTTGAAACGTAATGTAACTTAAAGTAATTAATTATGCCTTGCAACTTGCTGATTGTTGATGATGACCCCAGGATTATCAGGACAATATCCCGGTTTATTGAAAATTTTGAATTCATGACATCCGGGGCAGCGACATATGCAGAAGCAATGATCGCGCTTGCAAAGTCAACGCCCGACCTGGTGCTTCTCGATTTGTCTTTACCCGATGGCCATGGGCTTGAAATTGCACAATTCATACGCGCCAATCATGACATTGGCGTCATTATCATCTCTGGCAGTAACGAACAAATTGACAAAGTCGTTGCCCTGGAAATCGGTGCTGATGATTATTTAATTAAACCTTTCGAGCTGCGTGAACTGCTTGCTCGAGTCCGCAGCGTATTACGACGAACCAAACCGCCTGCCGCAACGCTGGCAAACCATAATTCCACCTTGAATTCACTCCTCATTGCGACCTTTGAAGGCTGGATCTGTGATTTTGGCAAGCACATCATTACGGCTCCTGATGGTACAATCGTTTCTCTTACTGGACAGGAAATGAAATTGCTTGAAATCCTTATGCGTGCAGATGGCAAAGTCCTTTCAAGGGATAAACTCATGGATCTCATGAAGGGCAAGGACTGGGCCCCACTCGACCGCAGCATTGATGTACTGATTGGCAAAATCAGGAAAAAGCTCAGAAGCAGGTACTCGAATTTCAACCATATCGTTACCTTGCGTGGCGAGGGTTATAAATTTTCAGGCAATATCATCTGGTCGTGATATTCTGGATGGTTTCATTGCTCCGTCAAGAATGCCAGTCGCAATATACTCCGGATACACGGCACGAAATTCAATCCTGACGATGCAATAACTGCTTTATAGTATTGCGCGCCACTCTCCAGTACTTTCATACCACCTGATTCAATTTGCTGATTGTAAAGTGGTGATTGAATCTGTTCTTTGTACCTGGACTATCAGCAAGGAATAATTTGGTATTGCGCAAATTATGGTGAATCACATCCTTATTCAAAACTGAATATATCTCTCTCCTGGGGCACCCCCTCCATGCCCTGCTCATGGAATCGCTCCCAGTTCTGCGCCCATGGCCTGCCGTACATGTCGGGCACCTGGTAGTCGATGACCTCACCCGGGGCAACCAGGGTGGGCTCACCACTCACATTGAAGATGGTCGGGATGCACTCGATGAACTGGTAGGGATCGCCATCGTTGAGCCCGCCCACCTTTTCCAGGTTGCGCACCATGCGGATGGGCTCCACCAGTGCGTCGGGATCGTAAAAGATAGCTTCCTGGTTGATGCCGTAGAGATTGCCATCGGCATCGCGGTTAGGCGTGTAGATCTCGATGGCTTGCATCTTGTTGGAAAACTCCATGCCGCCATGCACCTTCCAGCCCTGGATATTGGAGGTCCAGGTGATGAGCACTTCGCCGTCCCAGAAGCCGATGGTCTCGCCGTACCAGCGCGGTACGTCGGCACCCAGGCGGGGTACGATGCCATCCATGTTAAAGGAGCGGCCGATATGGATGTTAGTGATGAAGTTGTCGGCGTCACCGGCAAGGAACTGCACCAACTCGGGCGTTACCAGCACCTGGTGCGGCTGGTTGGTGACGCCGTGGTAATGCCAGCGGCGCATGAAACCTACCGGCCAGCAGAACTGCGCCGGCCACTGCTCCACGTTGGAGTTGCCATGGTGGTAGGCCTCCTGCACGAAGCGCGTCTGGTATTCCTCAGTCATCAGCGACAGCACGGTCGGCACCTGGCTCCAGAACAGCTCGGCGCTCCAGTTCTGCCCGCGCGGCCATACGAAGCGGCCGTTCATGTCACCCGGGACTGACGCATATGTATGCTGCGTGGGTCCGCCGCGGGCTGTCGTCTCCGCCAGCAAGGCCCCGTAATGCGCCTGCGCGGTTTCAAAGCCGTAAGGACTGACGATGGCCTCGCGCGGATAATCCCGGTCACAGTAGCCCCAGGCCGCCGTGCGTGGCGGGTCGTCCCCGACCAGCCCCGACGACCAACTCGCCTGGATGGCCTCGGAAGAATTGCAGCGAAAGTAGCGGGGATCGCTCCAGAATGCCCGGTCGGCGTAGAAATCGTCGGAGGTGAACAGATCCACCGGCAAAGGTGTGACTCCGTCCGGCACTTCACCGTTTGTCGCCGATGCCTGAATGTCGCCGGTGCCGGTGCCGTTGGCGCGGGTGGCTGCCCGGAACGGACCCACCATCCAGTATTGTTCCGGATAGTTATCGAACTCGGCGGGCGGGTAGTTTTCCAGTGCTTCCCGGGGCGTGCGCAGGAGACCCGGTATGGCCGGTGAGAGGGGCGCACCGCGACCGACGCTGGTGAAGTCGATGTCCGCCGTGCGTTGTGCCAGTGCGCCTGCGCTTACCAAAGCCATAGTGAAAATAATCATGGCGCCAAATCCGGCCCCTGGCTTCTTCATCTGCACATCCCCCGTTGAATCCATTTTTTTGACGTCGCGATGTCGGATATCGCCGCAAACGCCGGATGCGGTCCTGCGGACCTTATCCGGCCTACATCGCGAATTTTTCCGGCCCGGCGAACCGCCTGCCCTTTATCCTTTTATCCCTTTATCCCTTTATCGTCCCTTTGAAGTATATGGAGAAGCCGGTTTCTATACCATCCACCGTCCATCTGTGGGTAGAATCGGAACTCGCTGCCCGTTCCATAACAACTTATATAACTACATATATAACTACGCTAGGGGGAAACTAACGTGATAAAGAAACTGGCCATAGCAGTAACGATTTTTCTGGGGTTCGGCTGCGCCGCCACGGCACAGGATGCCGGGGGCCTGGTCAACGACGCCCGGCGCGCCCTGGGCAACGTCAATTCGGTCATGCTGTCCGGTTCCGCGCAGAACGTCGCCTTCCAGCAGTGCGGCGCCAATGCCACCAACATGATCTGTGAAGACACCCACGATCCGATGCGCCCGATCATGGAATACCAGCGCGTCATCGACCTGAATGCGCCCGCGATGCGCCACGCCGGCAACACGCTGAACATCGGCCCCGGTGGCTCCACGGCGGTCAGCCCCGGCACCTTCTTCCAGCAGGTCACCGCGGAGCAGTCCGCCCTGTCCGGCAACTGGGCCAACTCCCTGGAGTTCTACATCACGCCCTGGGGCTTCCTGGCAGGCGCGGCCGAACAGGGTGCAAGCGTCAATCGGCGCGCCATCGACGGCAACAGCTACACCGTGCTGAGTTGGAGCCCTGACGTGAAGGCGCCTTCCGGTGCCAGCTATGTCATCAACGGCTATCTCAACGACGACAATCTTGTCGAGCACGTGGAAACCTGGGTGGGCGACAACATGATGGGCGACATGCACGTCTTCGCCTCGTACACCGGCTGGCGTGACTTCGGCGGCTTCATGGCCCCCACCAGCATCACCCAGGAGCGCGGCGGCTGGCCCTATTTCCAGGTGTCGGTCACCAATGCGAGCGCCAACATGAATAACGTCGCCTCCCTGCTCCCGGCGCCCGCCGAGGGTGGCGGCGGCTTCGGTGGCGGTGGCGGCCAGGTTGAAGTGATGGTCGAGGATCTCGGCAACGACCTGTATCGTTTCTCCACCGGCGGAGGCGGCAGTTACGATTCGCTGTTCTACGAGTTCGACGACCACATCATGATGCTCGAGGCCGGCGCCAGCCACGCAGCTATCGCGGCCTACATCGCCGAAGCCAAGCGCAGGATGCCCGGCAAGGAAATCCGCTACATCATGAACACCCACCCGCATTCTGACCACACCGCCGGCCTGCCGGTGGCGGTCGCTGAAGGCGCAACGGTGATCACGCAGGTCAACAATCTCGAATTCTTCGAGCGCGCGCTCAACACGCCGCGCACCCTGCTCGATGACGCCCTGGCGCAAAACCCGCACCGGGTCTGGGTGGAAACCGTGGATACCCGAAAGACCTACACCGACGGCACCCACACCGTGGAGATGCTGCACATCTATCCTGCGCCGCATTCCAACGGCCTGATGGTGGCGTATTTCCCGCAGGAGCGGGTGCTGTTCCAGGGTGACTTCTCCCTGCCCACGCCGGGTGAAAGGGGCAACGACCACGTGCAGGCCCTGGTGCCGGCGCTGATCAGGCTCGGGGTCACCGAATTCGACCGCTATATCAACGTGCACTCCAGCGCCGAACCGCAGACGAAGGACCAGCTCTGGGCGGCAGCCGGCAGGTAAAAAATAAAGGGGTCATAAATCAAGGGGGTCAGAGTAACTTGATTTTCAAGTTACTCTGACCCCCTTGATTCGATCAGTCTTCCTTCTTTCTATTATCCGGCAGCAGTTTCTTGCCCGGGTCCTCCAGGCCGCCGAAGGCGGTGAACAGGGATTTTAGGAAATCGCTGAGCTGCAATGTCATCAGGGCGAACTCCTGGTCGAACTTTTCGGCCGGCGTTTCGTTCTCGTAATCCTCGGATTCCTCGCGGATATTCTCGAACCGCAGCCGCTTGATGCTGAGATCCTCCATGATGTTGCAGCCGACCTGGCTGTTCCAGACCACGCCCAGGTGGCGCGCCTGCTTGCCCGCCTCCAGGTGAACTTTTACTTCTTCCCCGTCCAGGTCCTGGCCCTTCAGGCGCACCACGTTGCTGGCATCCTTGGGGCTGACCAGTTCACAGTCGTCGTTGATGACGAAACCGTCGGTGGCCTTGCCGTTGTTCAGCCAGCGCGTCATGACCGCGGACGGCGCGACCTTGCTGTCGGGCAGCGACACGGGGAACGAGCCCAGCGTGTCGCGCAGCAGATTGAGGAATTCCTCGGCTTTCGGGGCGCTGGCGCTATCCACCACCAGCAGGTTGTCGCGGCGTGATATATAGGCATGAATGCGGGATGAGCGGGTAAAGGCGCGCGGCAATAAAGCGGCGTAGACATCATCCTGGATCTCACGCTTTTCCTTGCGATAGACCTTGCGCGCCTGGCGCTCCTCGATTTCCGCAACTTTTTCCGCCGTGGCTTCCCGCACGACCGTGGCCGGCAGCAGGCGATCCTGGCGCTGGGCGCAGATCATGATGTAGTCGCCGACGACGTGGGTGAGCATGGGTGCCGCAGCGCCTGCTTGCGCCTCATCGCCTTCGGGCGCAGTGTCGCCCAGTGGCGCGGTCCAGCCGATGCGCTCCTTTTCATAACTCGAGCAGGGCACGAAACCATTCTCGGCCAGGGCGGCCTCGAAATCTTCTACAGTTAATTCAAAGGGTTGGGCGAGGCAATACAGGCGAAGATTCTTGAACCACATACAACAGGGATTACCCAGGATAGCTAATTGACGAAGGGGCAGGATTATCCAGCAATTGCCCGGCATGTAAACAGGCTTGCCGCAAAGTCATGCAGCCCGGCAAGTCATGAATTACAGAAAATGCAACTGAACTATTTACAGTTGTTTGTCTTCTCATCGTTGTTTGCCCAACACCGATAACATAGAATTTTTCTATTCACTCCTAATACGGAAATAACCCATGAATTTTCTGTTCGTTTCCTACGATGGCCTGATCGGGGACCTTGCCTGGACCATCGTCAAGGAAGGCCACAACGTCAAGTATTCCATTTCCAACCCGGCCGACCGCGAGGTCGGCGCCGGCTTCGTTCCCATGGTGGACGACTGGAAAGCCGAGGTTGACTGGGCAGATGTCATCATTTTTGACGATGTGCTGGGCATGGGTACGGAAGCAAAGAAACTGCGTGACGCCGGCAAACTGGTGGTGGGCGGCACTCCCTACACGGACATGCTCGAGGACGATCGCTCCTTCGGCCAGGAGGAGCTGAAAAAACACGGCATTTCCATCATTCCCTACAAGCACTTCGAAAGCTTCGACGACGCCATCAATTTCGTCCGCGAAAACAAGGGCCGCTACGTCATCAAGCCCTCCGGCGAGGCGCAGAACCTGAAGGGACTGCTGTTCATCGGCGAGGAAGAAGACGGCTCCGACGTCATTCAGGTGCTGGAAGATTACCAGCAGGCCTGGTCTGACAAGATCCCGACCTTCCAGCTGCAGCGCCGCGTGGAGGGTGTGGAAGTGGCCGTGGGCGCCTTCTTCAACGGCAAGCAGTTCGCCTATCCCATCAACGTCAACTTCGAGCACAAGAAATTGTTCCCCGGCGACCTCGGTCCGTCCACCGGCGAGATGGGCACCGCCATGTTCTGGTCCGGCCCCAACCGCATCTTCAACCAGACTCTGAAAAAACTCGAAGGCAAGCTGGCCGAGGAAGGCTACGTCGGCTACCTCGACCTCAACTGCATCGTCAGCGGCCAGAGCATCTATCCGCTGGAGTTCACCGCGCGCTTCGGCTACCCGACCATTTTCATCCAATCGGAAGGCATCACCACGCCAATGGCCGAATTGCTCCATGGTTTGGCCGCAGGCACTCGAAATACCTTCAAGACCCGCTCCGGATTCCAGATCGGCGTGCGCATCGTGGTACCGCCGTTTCCCTTCACCGACCCGGAGACCTTCAACGTCAAATCCAAGGACACCATCATCCACTTCCGCAAAAGCCAGGAAGGTGTGCACTTCGAGGACGTCAAGCTGGTCAACAACGAATGGCTGATCACCGGCGAGTCGGGCGTCATCCTGGTGGTGGTGGGCATGGGCCAGACCATGAAACAGGCGCAGAAGCAGGCCTAT
>Ga0181585_10004817_pt1 | contig 11718 bp, 7 predicted proteins | sample 071ome_29_FD_132469 | JGI IMG/M metagenome (GOLD analysis project Ga0181585, IMG submission 132469) | Coastal salt marsh microbial communities from the Groves Creek Marsh, Skidaway Island, Georgia - 071407BT metaG (megahit assembly) | ecosystem: Environmental > Aquatic > Marine > Intertidal zone... | reverse complement strand
TAGTTTGCTTAAAAATTTAAGCACAGGAGAAATACTTGATTTAACGGGTATGGGAAAGCAGGACATCAAAGATGGAATTGTCAGAACTCCACTTGATCCTGATGTAATTTTTTCGGAAGATCCACTTCGTATGCTTCGTGCAGTTCGTTTTACAATGAAGTATGATTGGAAGTTGCCTTTGTTTATGATAAAGTCAATGAAATACAATGCAAGCAAACTTAAACAAATAAGTGTAGAACGAGTTCAAGAAGAACTCAATAAAATGCTGATGACCGATTCACCTGATCGTGCAATTAAACTTCTTCAAATAACAGGTCTCAGTCAATATGTTTTTCCTGAGTTGGATAAACTTATTCGTCTTGAGCAAAACAAATATCACAAAGAAGATGCAATGGAACACACTTTGAGTGTTGTAAAAGGAACTCCAAAAAATCTTACAACTCGTTTAATGGCATTATTTCATGATATTGGAAAAGAAGCAACTAAGGAGGTTATCGGCAAAGAAATTCATTTTTATGGTCACGAAAAAGTTGGTGCAGAAATGACCGAAAAGATTTTAAGAAGATTAAAATATCCTAATAATATTATAGATGCAGTTGTAAAAGGAGTGCGTAATCACATGAAATTAAAACACGGAGGACCAGATTCATTTGGAGCAACTGATAAAACACTTCGTAAGTTTAAAGTAAATATGGGTGATCATCTTGAAGACATTTTAAATTTAATCCATGCGGACAATATTGCACACGAAGCGGGATTTGATATGCCGAATCAAATTGAAGCAATTCGCAAACGACTTAACACTTTAGGAATACCACAAGGTAAATTAAAACTTCCAATCAACGGAGATGACATTAAAAAGAAATTCAAATTAAAGCCGGGTAAAATTATAGGTGATCTGCTTGCCATCGTAAAAGATGAGTATTTGGAAAATCCAAAAGTAAATGCCAATAAAATTTATCCGAAACTTGAAAAGTATTTGAAAGATCATCCACAATGAGCAAGCAGTTTACTTTAAAAAAAGATATTCTTCCAACTCAGAAAGAGTTACCAAATACATCTATTTCAAAATTGATGGATGAATATTTGAATTTGAATGATTTTAATTTAATATTATTTGACTTGGAAACATTAGGTTTAAGTCCGTCTTTTGATTATGAACAAATAACAGAGATTTCCGCAAAAGTAATAGACGGAAAAAATTTTGATACAATAACTTCTTTAAATCACAAAATTGAATTAAATGATTCTGCAAAAACATTATTGACTGATCCGAATAGTGTAGAACGTTTGAATTGGGAAAATAGACAAAGAAAAAGAAACAAAGCAAAATTTACAGATCCAAATGAATTGCTGAAATTAACTCATTATCGTGAGTTATCTAATGATACTTTAATTTCGGAAAAAGATGCAATCAAAGAATTTATTGATTTAATAGAAAATACTAACAATTGTTTATTGGTTGCACATAATGCTAAATTTGATGTTCGTTTTTTAACAATACGTGCATCAAAATACGATGCAAGATTACCAGTTACATCAACACTTGATACATTAAAATTGTCAAGGTATTACTTTGCCCCTTTGATAGAAAAGTTATCAAAAGAACCAGATGTAAAACAAATATACGAATCACTTTTTAGAAAACGTTCAAATTTTAATCATATAAGTTCTAAATTAGGAGAACTTGCTGAGTCAATAAATCTAAATGCAGAAAATTGGCACAGTGCAAAAGCAGATGTAAATATGATGCTTGGGGTTTTAAAATTTATGCTAAACTTTTTTGATAAACATCGTGATGAAGATATAAAAAAATATCAACAACGAATTTTACAAAGAAACATAGGAAGAAAAAAATCAAAATGAGTTCAAGTGGAAAATCAAGACCATTAATGGAAAGTGAAATAAAGGCTGCACAAGATGCAAGTGTATCAGCAGCCGATGCAGCTAGAAAATTGAATGTAAGTTATAACACATACAAAAAGTATGCTAAATTATATGGAATTATGGAACGATGTAAATGTGTAGATAGTCGTGGTCTTCCAAAAGTTCATAATCCATACAAAGGAAAATATCCATTAGAAGAAATTTTGATGGGAATGCATCCTTCGTATCCTCCGCATAAATTAAGAAAAAAAATATTTGATGCGAAATTAAAAACAGAAAGTTGCGAGGTGTGCGGATACAACGAACCAAGAATCACAGATAATAAAGTTCCTCTTATATTGGCATTTAAAGACGGAGACCGTTCAAATCATATATTAGAAAATTTAGAAATTGTATGCTATAATTGCTATCATAATACCTATGGAAATTTATTTGGTGTAACGAAATAAACAAGTTGCTTAATATTTATCTTTGATGGATAAAAAAAAACTTGATACGCATCTGTTGCAGAAATTGGGGGTGTTGGTTGAATTTGATATAATTAGTTCTACCTCACTTGAAGATTTTATGGAAACTTATCGTGAAATAGCTGAATCGTCTGATGATATATCTGAACTAAACAAGGTTTCATCACTTTTAAGCAAAAAAGATAATGTTAATATACCTGGATTTACAAAACCAACTCCGGGACCTTTGAAGGATCCTGGACTTGATAAACTAGGGGCTGCATTACTTGAATTCATATTAAAGAAAACGCAAGATCCAAATGACTGGAGTTATTTAATAAATTTCATGGTCGAGAAACTTGGGTTAGAATTTGAGGACGATGACGAAGAAGATTTAATTTAAAAAAACAAATTTAACGTGAATTTAATAATTGATGCAGATTTAACAAACCCACCCACAGAAATTTCTGTATTTAGAGACGTCACATTATATTCAAAAATTTATTTAAACTATAACATCTTACTTGAATGCCGGCGTGATGATAGAGACATTTATTATTATTGGTTAAAAAATCGTGGTGCTTTTGATTATGTAGACGATTTCATTGATAAGTATGAAGAATCTGGAGTCACTATCCGAGAAGTTGGTGGAACAATTTCAATTAAATTTTTCAATGCACAAGAACTAAATTCAGTTATATCACTATTAAAATTAAATATTTAATATTATTATCAGTAGTTTGACATATTTATATAAAAAAACTTTGAGGATGACTTATTATGGGACTTATAAATAACCGATTTCAATATACTTGGTACGGAACCTGTGGAGAGGGTGAACCTTGCACTCCATATGTTTTCGCAGAAAATTTAACAGCACTTAAAAATTCAGTTGAGTATATATCAGCATTTACTACATCTGGATCAAATAATTCACCTATTGGATTTTCACCTCAAACAGAAGAAGGTAATTTAAAATCACTTGAATGCGGTGCGATGTATTCGGTAACACTTCTTTCGGGTAAAAGTATTAATATTCCTGGTTTAACTCCCGCAGGTGAAGGAACAATTAAAACAGATACTAGATTATTTCCAGCATCGGTCTCTTTCGATTGTCAGGGTAATTTGTATAATAATACACCAACACCTGTTTCGTCAGAGTGTATTCCTAGTGAATCTTATACTTCAATTGAAATGTCATCGTCAACACAAACAATAACAATTGATAATAAATTACATTCGTTTTCAAGTTTTTCTGCGGGTGATACATTGGGACTTGATTTATCATGGTTTGTATCTGCTCTTAGTTCAAGTGTAAGATTTTACGCACCTGGAATAAAACTAATCGCAAGTGGAATTTTTACAGGACTAGAACCAAAATCAGAAGGAGGTTTTGTTTACTTTACTCGGGGTGATGCTTGTTATGAAGGAGAATTTAAAAGAGAAGGTTCTGGATGGAGAGTAGACTTACTATTAATAAGTGGAACAGAACCAACTCCGACTCCTGCTCCACAAAAAACACCCACTCCAGAACCAGCTTCATGTGATTGTGAAATATCAAGTGCATTAACTACATTAACAACAACAAACAAGCAAGTAATATACAAAAATCATAGTTTTAGTTTTGTTAAGGATTTGGAGATAAGTTTTGATGAGTCTGACCTAAACGGAGGTACAACAGGATCATCAGTTGCTTTCTTTGGACCGACAGATGATTATATCGGTTCTGCAACTTTTAGTGGAGCAACTCCAATAAATTGTAACTTTAGATTTAAAATTGGTAAATATTGTTATACAGGAGAAGCAAACGATTCTACTCGTACAAGTGGTGATAACTACCAAATAAAACTTTCTGTATACAAGACATTATCAGATGAATGTGGAGAAGGTACAGAACCTACACCAACACCAGTTGGTGAAAAAGACCCAACACCAACTCCCGAACCACAAAAAACACCAACTCCAAAACCACCGACCGGTGATTGTATTCCAGACACACATACATCTTTGTCTACAACGGGTGGAGGTACTGTAAATACAAAGCAATATACAACAGAAAGTTCAAAGGTAATAACATTGCTGGCTTGGCAAGGATTTGCATCGGGTGGAAGTTTAGGAGCCGATTTGACATTAACAACAAATTGGTCAGAAAACCCACTACCACCAAAAACATATATAAGTTTATCAGAAAATCCATCTTCAATAGTCGGTACTGTGACAAAATATTTTAATAATGGAAGTGATAGAAACGAAATTTACTATACATCTCCATCAAATGTATGTTATGTCGGAAACTTAAATGATGCCCAAAGTGATAGACTGACATTGACACGGATGTAATTTGGAGATTTTATCATGACTGACGAAAATGGCCTGTGGATGACAGGGTGGGTCGGTGATACAAATAGTTGCAATGAGATTGATTTAGATAAACTTCAATCAAACATAACAACAATTTTTCAAATAAATGAAACAGGAGATTATTTTATATCCGAAAATTTAAAAGACGGATTGACTGAGTTTTCCGTTATTAAAAAATTAAATTGTGGTGAAGGATATATAATTCACTCTAAACATGAGATTGAAGATAAAAATCTAAAAAAAAGTGGAAACAATAATTTAGTTATACCAAACTTTCCTTTGGATTTTACTTTATACGGGCTAAATTCTGAGTATATAAATGGAAATGGAAGATACGAAATCACAAGTAAATTTGAAAACAAATTTCCTACATACCTTGGAGAAAATGGGTGGACTGTATACAAAAGATTTGGTTATTGGTGGTTGTCCTCGAATAAAATTGGATTGGGGAAATTAAAAAATTCATCTTATATAGCAACTATTGGTAGTTTTGTTTTGGATGGATGTACTGAAAGCAATTGCCAAACCGCATCTGCACAAAATATCTCACAAACACCGTCACCTTCGGTGTTAACCAATGCAACACCAACGCCAACTCAGACTAAAATCATTGACTCAGAATATCCCCCACCAATCTTGGAAGAAATTTCGTCTCCCACCAATAATAAAGTGTTAAAATATAGGTGGAACACCAGTACCTCGGTTTTATATTGTAAATATAAATTTAACAATTACAGATGGATTTCTGTTGATATAAAAGAAATTTCATTGAATGCAAACGAGGGTGAAAATATATTTCTTGTAAAGGCAGTATACACAGATGGTACAGAATCCGAGGAATCAATTTCAAAGGTGGTGGTGGATACAATTCCACCCCAAAAACCTGAAATATTATCGATTAATAAGATACCAGACAACAATTCGGAGATATTAGTGTCGGTTGATATGAAAGATGCAAATTTTATTAAGCATAGAATTAACGAAAATGATTGGAACTTGATTGAAATTTTTACCGAAAAGAAGAATATTAAGATGGAGTGTATTCACGGAGATAATTCAGTTTCTATATATGGTATTGATAAAGCGGGAAATGAATCAGAACTTTTAAGAACTTTTATTTACATGGATTTGAAGTCTCCGATACCACCTGTCATTGAAGATGTCGTATCACCGAATAACGAAGAAAGTATCGATTTTAAATGGAACTATACAGAATCTGATATAGAAATAGCAGAGTACAAATTAGATTTACTTGGTGAAACTAACGAAAGTTCTGGTTGGGTAATTTCAGATGAATTGAAAAGAAAAAAAATTAATTTTGAAAAAGACGGAATCTACAAATTTAGTGTACGGTTAATTGATTACCATGGAAATGTGTCGCAACCGTCTGATATTGAATTTGAAATAGATGCCACTCCACCAACCACTCCAATAATAAAAAGTGTAGAAATTGTTGAAGTAAATTCTGAGAAAAAATTAAAATATAATATAATAAAAGATAATCATTCGTTGTCACGAACATTTTATAGAAGTAATATAGATGTAAACTGGACTGAATTAAGAACAAATGAGTTGATTTTACCAACAAACGAGGGAGAAAATTATCTTACGGTATACTCAAAAGACTCAGTTGGTAATGAAACCCAAAAAATAACAAAAACAACATTTGTCAATCAAAGTATTCCCGAACCACCTGTTATTTACGAACCACATGGGTTGTGTCCAAATACATTGTGGAAAAAAATATATGAATCTTGTCAAATGGATATCGTTGGATTTAAAACAAATGTGGAAATCACTTATTCATATATTAAAGAAGATACATTATTGGGAAATGATCAAGATTTATATACATCAAACAAAGGAGGTGTGTATTCTAAAAAATTCGGTGTTCGTAATATAAATGCTGATATTTTAAAATCGGAAGTTAGAAACTCATTTCATGATTGGAAAACAATAATAGAATCTGCATTTCCAAATGTATCTATAACTTTTAAAGAAATTGGGGTTGAAACAGATGAACAACAAAAAATACCATCATCTCCGAATGTTTTTGTATCGGATTCCACCTTATTACCTGATATAAGAATAGGATGTTATGCAGAATCAACTGGACTTGATTATTATGAATACCCATTGGATAGATCATTTCAAGATGAATTTAGTATAAAAACGGGTTCAAGTGATATCCATTTAAATACATCACTTAATTGGACTACAAAAGATAATCCGGATGATTCTGAATATAATATTCGACACGGTTTAAAATATTTGATTGGAAAATCTCTTGGATTATCACACGGAGAATCTGTAAACGGAACAATGAATTCTTTTAGTGCGGGAATAACTCATAGAGGTAAAATTATAGATGATATAAAACATTTTAAAAAATTATATTCCAATTTAAGTATTTCTGTTGATAAGAACGTTATTATAAAAAGTGATAATTTTAAATTCAAGTGGGTGGTTGCTACCGATATTTCATACGAATGGAGATACTTGGTAATTGATAAAAATAGAAAAATATTAAAAACAAATACAGGAAATATTACTACTAATGAAAATTTTGCATTTGTGGAAATTGATGTAAATAAATTTCCAAATGAATTTGAAAAAATCAAATTTTATGTAAGAGCAATTAATAAAAGTGGAAATTTATCCGAGTATTCAATTTTAGATGTGTTTTATGAGAAAACACCAACTCAGATATTAGTTAATGACATCATTGGTGTGTGTAAAGAAACTCGTACAACAGATAGATGTTGGGACGAAAACGGAAAATTTTCATATATAATAAAATTAAATTCTAAATCAAATAATATACTTTTGAGTATGCGAAATCTAAACAATCAATATGGGCGATTGCTAGAATTTAAAACAGACTCCACGAATGTTACTATAAAAGACCTTGCATCCGAATCTGATTATCAAGTAAAATTTTACAATAGACGTGAAATTAAAAATGAAGAAGACTTTGAAAATTTTAATACTTTAAACTTATACAAAAAAACACCAAAATATGAAATGATAAAAACTGGTAAATCAATTTCAACGAATCCAGGTACCATTGAGTTAAAAAGTATTGAACACTATGTTAGTTCTAATTCAAATAAAATTGAACCAATTGGTGAATATTATACAAAAGATGGATGGAAACCAACTGCAAATGTAAACTGGACGATTAAAAATCCATCTCATGTGAAATTATTTAGAATTATTTATTCAAGACTGATGTCATTTAATGAGAAAAAAATTGTTGAAATAAAAAATAAAAATATAAATAAATTTAACTTATCATTGGATGAATATGATGTAAGGTATTATGTAAAAATTGAAGTTGAGGATGAATACGGTAACATATCAACCTCAAATATCAAAAAATATAATACGATTGTATTAAATGAAGCACCTAACCTAGAAAAAGAATTATCAATAGATTATGGTTACGAATTTACCAAAAAATACAACGAACGTCCTGGATATAAATGGACATTGAGGTTTTCTTTACCGTGGGCATCTGATTCACAATATCCGTCAAAGTCAAAAATTCCGGATACCGATATACCAAGTAGAACCGATTATACTATCACAGACTGGTATTCATTGATAGGACATTTACCACTTAAATTGGAGTGCTCACAATGGCCAAATCCCGATGTAAAAGAATATTGGGTATTTAAGAATTTTATTTCAGATTCAAATGGAGAAACTGTAACTAACTTCCCTATTAGTTATTATGAAAATCAGTTTCATCTTGATATTCACGGATTTGAGGCGAATAAAGAATATACTTTTAAATATACAATATACGATAGTTCTGGAAAATATATTCAAAATACTAAAACGATAAAAACAAACAATTATTCCGGAGATATATACGGACCACCACCACCAACACTTGGAGCAAAATTAGACAAATACTACAGTGGTCATTCTTTGACTGGTAAAAGTTTAAAAGAGTATAAATGGGGAATTGAGTTTAAAATAACAATGACTGCAATCAAAGATCTTAGTAAATTTTTCATATTTAGAAAAAATTTATCTAAAAATAAACAGGATATATTAAAAGTTACGAAGAGTGAATTTAAAAAATACCAAGTAGGTTCTCAAGTAACATATAGTATAATATTAGGTGGTCACGATTCTATGACAAAATATTCATTCAAAGTAGATGCGGTCGATTCAAGTGAAAATCGTTCAAAAATATCAAATGAAGTAACTTTGGTGACTGGTAATGGTGACGATAGTGTTCCACCAAAAGTTTCTTTAAGCAATCTTCGTTCTGTAATAATGGGCAATGAAAGTAAATTGATGTGGAAGATAAATAAACCTTCACAAGTTGGTAATACTTTTTTTATATTTTACACTAAAAATGTAGGAGAAGATAATATGTGGACCTTTGAAAATAAGTCTGCTATTGAAGGTGAAATAAAATATAATCGTTATTATGAAATTTCAGATAAGAATGTTGATTTAAATGAAAAGCACAAATTTATTTTTATGTGGAGAAGTTCTTCGTTTGTGTGGAGTGAACCGTTGGTTGTATTTGTTGAAAAAAATCGTGTTGATATGTCATATTCTTCATTAAATCTTATCAATTCAAATAATAGCATTCGTGTGAGAAAAAGTCCGCAAAAAGATAATTTACTCGATTTTGCTTTTATGTAATAGTTTTTTTATATTAAATAATATTTATTTAAGATGGGAAACGAACTTAATAAAAAATATCAATACGGTTGGTACGGTACCTGTGAAAAAGAATGCGTATCAAAATGGTTTCATAATATGGAAGACCGAGAATATATCGAATCTGTGATACGAGTTTCTCAAGATGGTAGGACATTTGAAAAATTTACCTCATACAACCCAAACTCATTAAATTGGGTAAGTAAACTTGAAAGTGGAGAAACATTTGACGATTATATAAATTCACAATTTAAATACATGGATTGTGGAATGGGGTATCTCGTTGTAAGAAATTCAGACAATTTTAATAAAAATCCAGAAATAGATGGATTTACCGTTGCCCACTACGATGGTTCATCAAAGGGATTTATTGCGGTGGATGGTTGCCCGGAACCAACTCCAACACCAACACCTGTACAACCCAGCATTCAGTTGAATTACTTAGATATAAACTATGATTATGAAGGTGAAAACAAAGATGATGTTGAAGTAACTATAAGAATTAGACTCATTGATTCAAATATTTGGCAGTATAAACTTTCAAATAGTCAAAATATAATAGAGGTTAATCCCGTTGGAGGTAATTACCTGCGTGAGCAAAAATTTGTAATTGGTCCAGGAAAACATACAATTACAGTAGAAGCACTTGTTGAAGGATATAATGTTGTAAGTGACCATCCTAACGGAACAGATTCAAGAGAATTTGAGGTTCTTGCATCAACACCAACTCCAACTCCTGTAGTATTACCAACACCAACCCCAACTCAAACAATTACACCAATTGTATGTGACTGCATTCCAGGTGATTACAAAGTTATTGGAATAAATTCATCAAATGTAATCTCAAATAATCATACATTTGTGGGATTTGAAATTGGATCAGAAGTGGGTCTAGATTACAATGGATTTACCGATGGTTTATCATCACTTGTCATGCTATTCAACGGAGATTCTCTTGCGGGTCGAATCACATTCACTCAAATACAACCAATTAAAAATAAACTTATTTATGTTACAAGTAATTCGGGTGAATGTTTCAGAGGAACATTCACAGACGTATCTGATCCAAATAATATAGTTGTAAATTTAGAAAAGGAAGATTTACATCCTGATTGTATAAAAACACCAACACCTGAACCAGAAGATTGTTGTGAAGGATTTACTCAAACTGCATCAACGAATGAAAACGGTGAAATTGAAGATGTAAACATGATAAGTGTAATCGCTGATAGTGCATCTGGAAAATTATGTTGGAATACACTGACAGAAAAAGGATCAGACAGAATTTTCGACTGCCCATTTGAAGTTTCTAATTGGTCACAGGGTGGTCTTCAAATAAGTACATTTGGTGAAATAACAAGTGAGAATAATTTATTCAGATTTGAGACTGATTCGGGAATATGCTACGAAGGTCGTCTTGAAAACTCTGACGATGGAGTAAATATTTTTAAAAGGATACGGTGATATGGCAATTTTAAGTAAAGAACAAGACTATTTCAAAACAATAGTTGGTTGGTATGGTAATTGTGAAAGTGGAGATTGTGAAGATTTTGATTTGTCAAATCACAAGAACGATATTTTATCGGTATTACAATGGAGTGAGACTGGATATTTAAGACCCTGGAAATCAACAAGTCCCGATAGATTTAATAGATTTTCAAAACTAGAGTGTGGAAAGTTATATTACATAACTTTGCAAAAGGGTGATGGAACAATTGATATTCCAAATTTAACAATTTCTACATATGAAAAAAGTAATATAGGAATGTTGGTGTCTGCTTGTGACCCAACACCAACACCAGTAATTCTTCCAACATCAACTCCAACACCGATGTGTGAATGTGATTTGTCTGGATCTAAATTTACCACGGTAAAAACAACTAATAAAACTGCGGTATTTAATTCACACACATTTTCATTTGTATCAGATGTAGAGGCAAGTTTTGAAACAAATAATTTTACATCGGCAAATGGTTCTATGGTAATGCTATTCAATTCAAGTAATGAATACATAGGAACGATTACATTTACACAAGTAAAACCTATAAATTGTAAATTCGTTATAAAAATTGCAAAGCAGTGCTATTCCGGTTTTGCAAATTCAAGTACATCGGATGGGGATAATTATAGAATACAACTTTCACTAGATAGAGAACTTGGTGAAAATTGCGAAGGTTTGCCAACCCCAACTCCACTTTCTGCCGACCCAACTCCTACACCACAACCCCAAAAACTTGAGTTCAGATGGCATTCAGTTCAAGGTCGTGAAATACTTCAGGTTAAAAACATTTTAAAACCAACAAATTCAAATTTTGCAGGTCGTGATACTTTCTCAACT
>Ga0181585_10004806_pt1 | contig 11735 bp, 7 predicted proteins | sample 071ome_29_FD_132469 | JGI IMG/M metagenome (GOLD analysis project Ga0181585, IMG submission 132469) | Coastal salt marsh microbial communities from the Groves Creek Marsh, Skidaway Island, Georgia - 071407BT metaG (megahit assembly) | ecosystem: Environmental > Aquatic > Marine > Intertidal zone... | reverse complement strand
AATATGAAAATATACATAGACTCATCAGATATTAAAGAAATCAAAGAGATTAATAAAACAGGATTAGTGGATGGAATAACCACTAATCCATCATTAATTGCGAAACAAGACAAAAATATTAAGGTTATATTAAAAGAAATATGCAAAGAAATTAAGGGGCCTGTTAGTGCAGAAGTTACGGCCACTGATTTTAATAGCATGATCAAAGAGGCTAAAATCCTAAAAAAAATTGCAAAAAATATTGTAATCAAACTGCCCTTAACATTCGATGGATTAAAAGCTTGCTCAATACTTTATAAAAAAGGTTTTAAGACTAATGTGACCTTATGCTTTTCAGTAACTCAAGCTTTATTAGCTGCAAAATCTGGAGCAACATACATATCCCCTTTTATAGGAAGATTGGATGATATTGGTCAAAATGGCGTTCAACTCATCAAAGATATTAGAAAAGTTTTTGATAATTATAAAGAGCTTAAAACAAAAATTCTTTCAGCATCTGTTAGAAATATAGATCATGTAAAAGATGTAGCCATAGCTGGTTCAGATATCGTAACCATTCCACCTAAGGTTTTTCATGAGCTCTATAAACACGACTTAACAGATAAAGGATTAAAAATATTTCTTGATGATTGGAAAAGTACTAATCAAAAGATTAGTTAGCTACATATGTATTGGTCTTTTATCTACTGCTAAAGCAGCTTCTTTTACCGCTTCAGTTAATGTAGGATGAGCATGACACGTTCTAGCTATATCCTCTGAACTTGCACCAAATTCCATAGCCAATGCTAATTCTGCGATTAGATTTCCTGCATCTGGTCCAACAATATGAACACCTAGAATTTTATCTGTTGTTTTGTCAGCTAAAATTTTTACAAAACCCTCGGCTTCATCATTAACTTTAGCTTTTGAGTTAGCCATAAATGGAAATTTACCAGCTTTATATTCAATTGAATCTTTTTTTAATTCTTCCTCTGTCTTACCAACAGAAGCTATTTCGGGGTGCGTATACACTACATTGGGAATAACATTATAATTAACATGACCAAACTTTCCTGAAATAATTTCAGCAACTGCAATTCCTTCTTCTTCTGCTTTATGAGCCAACATTGGTCCAGCAACCACATCTCCAATCGCGTAAATGTTTTGAACATTTGTTTGAAAATGTTTATCTATTTTAACTCTATTTCTCTCATCTTTTTCAATATTTGCATTTTCTAACTTTAATCCTTCGGTATTTGCTTTCCTTCCAACACAAACTAGAACTACGTCAGCAGTTAGATTGTGGTTGGAACCATCTTTTTCAAATTGTATTAGAGCATTCTTGCCCTGGTTTTTAACCCCGCTTACTTTTGAAGAAAGATTAAATTTCATTCCTTGTCTTTTTAAGATTTTATAAAAACTATCTGAAACTTCTTTATCCATTCCAGGTAAAATATGGTCCATATATTCTATAACTTCAACCTCTGCACCAAGCTTCATCCAAACAGAACCTAGCTCGAGACCAATAACCCCTCCACCTATAACTACCATTTTATTTGGAACTTTTTCTAGAGAAAGCGCGCCTGTTGATGATACAATAATTTTTTCATCTACTTCAATATTAGGCAATGTTGCCACTGATGACCCTGTAGCTATAATTATGTGTTTACCTTTTACTTGGCTTTTATTTCCTTCTGAACTCTCAACATCTACAATGTTGTTGGATGCAAAACTTCCATGCCCTTTAATATAAGTTACCTTGTTTTTCTTAAATAAAAACTCAATACCTTTGGTTAATCCATCTACCGTCTTAAGTTTGTGGTTCATCATTTTGGAAATATCCAACGAAAGTTCTCCAGTATTTATACCTATTTTTTCAAATTCCTTGTTTGCTTTATGATACATTTCAGCTGAATGAAGTAATGATTTTGATGGTATACATCCTACATTTAAACAGGTTCCACCAAGAGATCCGCGAGACTCAATACACGCTGTTTTATGACCTAATTGTGCTGCCCTAATCGCACAAACATAACCTCCAGGTCCGCCTCCAATAACTATAATATCAAATTCTTCCATTATAAATTTAAAAATAATCTTCTTGGATCTTCTAAAATTTCTTTAACTCTCACTAAAAAAGAAACAGCCTCTTTTCCATCAATTATTCTATGATCATATGATAGCGCTAAATACATCATTGGTCTAATTTCAATTTTTCCATTAATGACGATTGGCCTTTGAACAATGTTATGCATTCCAAGAACTCCAGATTGTGGAGGGTTTAATATTGGAGTTGATAACATCGATCCATATATTCCTCCATTGGTTATTGTAAAAGTTCCACCTTGCAGATCTTCAATCGATAACTGTCCATTTCTCGCTTTATTACCTAAACCAATAATTTCTTTTTCAATATCTGCGAATGACATTTGGTCAGCACCACGAACAACTGGCACTACTAATCCTTTATCTGTACCAACAGCTACACCTATATTATAATAATTTTTGTATACAATTTCTTCATCTTGAACTTCAGCATTCACTGCAGGAAAAGTTTGCAATCCATTGACGCACGCTTTTACAAAAAATGACATGAATCCAAGTTTAACATTATAAATCTTTTCAAATTCTTCTTTGTTATCTTTTCTAATTTGCATAATCATCGACATATCAACTTCATTAAAAGTCGTTAGCATTGCTGCAGTATTTTGTGCTTCTTTCAATCTTTTTGCAATCGTAGCTCTTAGTCTGGACATTTTTACTCTTTCTTCGGGTCCTTTTTCCTGGAATTTTTTATCGATTGCAGGATTAATGCCCATTAGACCAATTAAATCACTTTTTAAAATTTGCCCTCTTTTTCCACTTCCTTGAATGGTAGAAATATCCAAATTATTCTCTGCTATGATTCTTTTTGCTGAAGGAGATGGATCTGTAATTTTTTTTTCAACATTAAGCTGAACAACTTTAGACTCATCTTCTTTTACCGACAATTCCTCAGTTACTTTTTCTACAGCTTCTTCTTTTTCTACAGCTTCTTCTTTTTCAATTTTATTTATTTGTAATTTGGATTCTCCAATAACTCCTAGTTTGGCCCCCACCTCAACAGTTTCACCTTCATTAACATTAATCTCAGATAAAACTCCTGTGGATGGAGAAGTAACTTCTACACTTACTTTATCAGTTTCTAATTCAACTAATGGCTCGTCTTCGTTTACTTGATCGCCAGATTTTTTTAACCATTTTGCTACTGTAGCTTCAGTTACAGACTCTCCAAGAGATGGAACAAGAATTGGTGCACTCATTATATAGTAATCGCTTTTGTAACAATTTCTTGCTGTTGGGCAAGATGTTTTTTAAGATAGCCAGTAGCGGGTGAAGCAGAGGGTGATCTACCCGTATATATTACTTTTTTTGATTTTGCCTTTAAATAGTCTAGCGTACGAGAAATATATCTTTCCACATGATTCCAGCATCCCATATTTTGTGGTTCTTCCTGACACCACACAAATTTTTTTGCATTTGAAAATCTACTTAAATGCCTAGCTAAAGTTTTAGCTGGAAACGGGTATAGTTGTTCGATACGAACAATTTGAACCTTGTTAGCTTTAAGCTTTTCTCTTGCATCAACTATATCATAATAAATTTTTCCTGAACATAAAATTACCCTTTCAATTTTTTCATCTTTTTCCAATGGTATCATATTATATTTTTTGTATTCAGCTTTATCTGAAAGGACTCTGTGAAATGAATTGTCCTTAGTAAAATCTTCTATCTCAGAAATACATCTTTTGTGTCTTAGAAGTGATTTTGGTGTAAAAATAACTAATGGCTTTCGGAATGGTCTATGAATTTGCCTTCTCAAAGCATGAAAGTAGTTTGCTGGAGTTGTACAGTTTACTACTTGAATATTTTCTTGAGCACATGCTTGTAAATACCTTTCGATTCTTGCAGATGAATGTTCGGGCCCTTGACCTTCATAACCATGCGGCAAAAGCAATACTAATCCACTAGCCCTTGTCCATTTTTTTTCTCCAGAACTTATAAACTGATCAAAAATTACTTGGGCACCATTTGCAAAATCTCCAAATTGAGCTTCCCATAAAACCAAGGTATCTGGATCGGTTAAAGAATATCCATACTCAAATCCTAAAACACCCATTTCGGACAAAAGACTATCTATTATTTCAACTTTACCTTGATTTGCGGATAGATTTTTAATTGGAAAATATCTCTGACCAGTTACTTGGTCATTTATACCTGCGTGTCGATGACTAAAAGTACCCCTAACGGAATCTTGTCCCACTAACCTCACTCCATAACCTTCATCTGATATACTCCCCAGGGCCAAAGTTTCTGCCATTGCCCAATCAAAATCTTTTCCAGTATCTAGCATTTTAATTCTATTTTCAAAAATTCTTGAAATAGTTTTATGTGCTTTAAAGTTTGTTGGAATCGAATTTAATTTTCTTCCTAAACTTTTAATTTTTTCAATATCAATCCCTGTAACACCGCGTCTATCTTGACCAAGCTCAGAAGTAAACTTAGACCAAACGCCAGTAAACCAATCATATTCATTCGACTTATAATTTTTTGATGCCTCAAATTCTTCGTCTAATTTTTTTTGATAATCTTTTTTTTGTTCTTCAAAATCTTGCTCTGTTAGTGTGCCCTCTTTTATTAATTTTTTTCCATATTTCTCCAAAGTTGAGACTTGATCCTTGATCTTTTTATACATAATTGGTTGAGTAAATGACGGCTCATCACCTTCATTATGGCCAAATTTTCTATAACAAAATATGTCTATAACTACGTCTCTTTTAAATTCTTGCCTAAACTCTGTTGCCACCTTTGCACAGTAAGTTACTGCCTCAGGATCGTCTCCATTCACGTGAAAAATTGGAGCTTGCACCATTTTAGCTACCTCTGAAGGATAAGGCGAAGATCTTGAAAATTCAGGCTGAGTCGTAAAACCAATTTGATTATTTACAATTATATGAATCGTTCCGCCAATATTGTGACCTGTCAAACCAGACATTGCAAAGCATTCTGCAACAATACCTTGGCCGGCAAAAGCTGCATCGCCGTGTAATAAAATTGGTATAACTTTATTTCTCTCTTTATCTTTGTGATAATCTTGTTTAGCTCTAGTTTGACCTAGAACAACTGGATTAACTGCCTCTAAATGTGAAGGATTAGCTGTTAAACTAACATGAACTAAATTGCCATCAAACTCACGATTTGCAGATGCACCTAAGTGATATTTAACGTCTCCAGAAACCCCACCACTAGCTATTCCGGGATCACCAGCAAATTCTTTGAAAATTTTTTTTAAGGGTTTTTGAATTACGTTTGTTAAAATATTTAATCTTCCTCTATGAGGCATTCCAATCTTTACTTCTTTACAACCAAGCGCACCTCCTCTTTTAATAATCTGTTCCATTGCAGGTATTAGAGATTCACAACCATCTAGGCCAAATCTTTTTGTTCCTACATATTTTTTAGCTAAGTACTTCTCAAATCCTTCTGCTTCAATTAATCTATTTAAAATTGCCTTTTTGCCTCTTTCAGTGAAATGAATTTCTTTATCTTTTCCTTCTATACGAGATTGTATCCAACTTTTTTCATTTGGATCGGTCATATGCATAAATTCAAATCCAATATTAGAACAGTACGTTCTATTTAAAATTTCTAATATCTCTTTAAGTGTTGCATACTTTAGACCCAAAACTTCATCTAAAAAAATTTTTTTATTAAAGTCATCTTCACTAAATCCATACGTTTTGGGATCTAGCTCAGAGGCATATTCTTTCTGAATTAATTGTAATGGATCCAAATCTGCATTGAGGTGACCTCTTATACGATAGGCTCTTATCATCATAATTGCTCTTACAGAATCTTTAGTGCTACTTTCTATGTCTAGAGTTGAGCTTGTAGGATTTTCTTTTTTAATTTTTTGTTCAACTGAATATGTTAAATTTTGTGGAATAAATTTCTCATATACATCAGGGTCAATATCAGAAGATAATTTCATTTTTTTTGGAGCCCATGAAACTCCACTAATCTCTTTTTTTGCTATGTCATGATTATCAGTAATGCCATCGAAGTATTGTCTCCAACTATCAGGTACATCATCGGGGCTATTGCAGAATTTTTCATACATCTCCTCTATATAAGAAGAATTTGATTTACTTAGGAATGAAGTTGTTTGAAATATTTTATTTTTATAAGCTGACATTTTTTAAAAGCATTATATCAACCATTCAACACTGATTTCAATGTTTTTCCAATATCAGCTGGAGAATTTGTAACTGTGATTCCGCACGATTGCATTGTTTTGATCTTGTCTTGAGCTCCACCTTTTCCGCCAGCAATAATTGCTCCAGCGTGACCCATTCTTCTACCTGGCGGAGCTGTAATACCAGCAATAAATCCAACTGTTGGCTTTTTGATAGAATGATTTTTTAAAAATTCTGCTGCCTCCTCTTCTGCAGATCCACCGATTTCTCCTATCATAATAATTGATTCAGTTTCATCATCTTTTAAAAATAAATCTAAACAATCAATAAAATTTGTACCATTTACTGGATCACCGCCAATCCCAATGCATGTTGATTGCCCCAAACCTTCGGCGGTTGTTTGGGCAACAGCTTCATAAGTGAGTGTTCCAGATCGAGATACAATTCCAACTGTACCCTTTTTATGTATATGCCCCGGCATAATACCAATTTTACATTCATCTGGCGTAATAATTCCAGGACAGTTTGGGCCAATCAGTCTTGAATCTGATTGTTGCAATCTTTCTTTAACTTTAATCATATCAAGAATTGGAATACCTTCCGTGATGCAAACAATTAAAGGTATTTTTGATTCTATAGCTTCTATGATAGCTGACGCCGCAAATTTTGCAGGCACATAAATCATTGTTGCATCAGCACCTGTTTCATCTACGGCTTCCTTAACAGTATTAAACACCGGTTTATCTAAATGAATTTGACCACCTTTTTTTGGCGTCACACCTCCTACTAAATTTGTACCATATGCGATAGCCTGCTCTGAATGAAATGTACCATTGGCTCCTGTAAAACCCTGGCAGATTAATTTTGTATTTTTATTAACCAAAACAGACATTTTATTTTATAGCCTCAACAATTTTTTTTGCTGCATCATTTAAATCATCAGCTGGGATAATCTTTAAACCTGACTTATTTAATATTTCTTTTCCTTTTTCAAAATTTGTGCCTGCTAACCTGACAACTAATGGAATATTAAGTTCCGTTTCTTTTGCTGCTGCAATCACACCTTCAGCAATCACATCACATTTCATAATTCCCCCAAAAATATTAATCAAAATTCCTTTAACATTTTTATCTGATAAAATAATTTTAAATGCCGCCTTAACCTTTTCCTTAGATGCTCCTCCTCCTACATCTAAAAAGTTGGCAGGCTCTGATCCATATAAATTTATAATATCCATAGTAGCCATTGCTAATCCCGCACCATTGACCATGCATCCAATTTGTCCGTCTAGCTTAATGTATGCTAGATCATGCTTGCTGGCTTCGATTTCCATTGGATCTTCTTCATTTAAATCTCTGAGTTCAAGAATCTCAGGATGTCTAAATAATGCATTATCATCAAAGTTTATTTTAGCATCTAAACAAATAACTTTATTATCTCTAGTTACGATTAAGGGATTTACTTCAATTAAATTAGCGTCAGTTTTTATTAAAGATTTATACAAAGCATTCACTATTTTCTTTCCATCCTCTAATGCGTCTCCTTTTAAATCAAAAGGTTTGAGTATTTTCAAAATATCATCATGATTTACTTCTCCTCCAATACCAACTCTTGTTGTAATTATTTTTTCAGGAGTTTTTGCTGCAACTTCTTCAATATCCATTCCACCTTCTGCACTTGAAATAAATGCAATTTTTGAAGTTGCTCTATCTACTAAGCACGAAAGATAAAATTCCTTTTCAATTTCAGAGGCATCCTCCAAATATAATCTTTTTACTTCTCTTCCTTGAGGTCCAGTTTGATGTGTTACTAAAATTTTTCCAAATAATTCTTTTGCCTCTTTTTTTAATTCATCAATACTATTTACAACCTTGACTCCACCAGCCTTACCTCTTCCTCCGGCATGAATTTGAGCTTTTAAAACTATTTTGTCTGTAGTTATTTTTTTTGCGACGTTTTCTAGTTCATTTAAATTTAATACAGGATAACCATTGGGAACAGGTGCTCCAAATTTTTTTAATATTTCTTTTGCTTGATGTTCGTGGATATTCACAATTTTATTTCAAAGATGGATCGATATTTTTAGCTGCATCTAATAACTCATTAACGGCAGCGATAGAAATATCAAAATTCTTCTTCTCCTCATCATCTAAATCCAATTCAACAACTTTTTCGATTCCATTTGCGCCTATAGTTGCTGGTACTCCAGCATACAGATTGTTAACGCCATATTGATTTTCTAAATATACCGCACAAGGTAAGGTTTTTTTCTGATCTTTTAAATATGACTCTGCCATTTCTACAGCTGAAGCTGCTGGAGCATAAAATGCGGATCCATTTCCCAAAAATTTTACAATTTCAGCTCCACCTTTTCTGGTTCGCTCAATTATAGAATCTAACTTCTCTTTTGATAATTTTCCTTCTTTTACAAAATCCATTAAATTTTTTCCATCAACCATTGTTCTATTTGGTACCGGAACCATAGTATCACCATGCCCCCCTAAAACAAAAGAGTCGATTTTTTTAATAGGTACATTTAATTCTTTAGATAAAAATAGTTTAAATCGCGAAGTATCTAATACACCTGCCATGCCAACAACTTTATTTTTTGGTAATCCCGAATACTTTTGTAAAGCCATCACAATCACATCTAGTGGGTTAGTAATACAAATGACAAATGCATTTGGCGAGGATTTTGCAATACCTTCCCCAACTTGTTTGATAATTTTTAAATTTGTTCCTAAGAGATCATCTCTAGTCATTCCAGGTTTTCTAGGAATGCCAGCAGTTATAATTATAACATCAGAATTTTTTGTATCATCATAGTTGTTCGTTCCAGTAAAATTTACATCAAAACCATCTATGGCAGAAGACTGAGATATATCCAAAGCTTTTCCTTTAGCTACACCTTCGGCAACATCAAATAAAACAGCTTCTTTTGCTAATTCCTTGAGGCCAATTAGATGAGCTAAAGTTCCACCGATTTGTCCAGCACCGATAAGCGATATTTTTTTCATCATCGCTATATATTTAATGTACAAAAAAAATCAAAGACTAAATTGAAGCAGTGAAAACCATATGAAATTTGATCTAACATTTTTAGCAAAGTTTAATGATGCAAAACAATATTCAGCATTCTTCTTAATGGTTCAGCTGCACCCCACAGTAATTGGTCACCAACTGTGAAAACGTTTAAATAGTTTTCACCTAAATTCATTTTTCTTATTCTGCCAACTGGAATCGTTAGTGTTCCACTTACTTTAGCTGGACTTAGTTCCATAATAGTTGTTTCTTTTTCATTTGGAATTACCTTTGTCCATTCACTTGTTTGTTCAATAATTTTTTCTATTTCTTTAGTAGATATACTTTTCTTTAATTTAATTGTAAGAGCTGCACTGTGAGATCTCATAGCGCCTATTCTTACACATGTACCGTCTATTGGAATAGGCATCTTTTCAGTTCCTAAAATTTTATTAGTCTCAGCAAATGCTTTCCACTCTTCTTTAGACTGACCGTTTTCCATTTTAGAATCAATCCAAGGTATTAAGCTTCCAGCCAATGGAACTCCAAAGTGTTCTTTAGGAAAATTTTTGGAATTTATTTCATTATGAACTGATTTATCAATTTCTAGAATTTCGGAGGATAAATTTGAAAGTAGTTTTTTAGAACTGCTGTGCAAAACACCCATTTGATTTAACAACTCCCTCATATGCTGTGCTCCACCACCTGATGCAGCTTGATAAGTCATTGAGGTAATCCATTCAACTAAGTTATTTTTAAGCAAACCACCAATTCCCATCAGCATACAGCTAATTGTACAATTTCCACCAATAAATTCTTTTTTTCCTTCTTTTAGTGATTTTAAAATTAAATCTTTGTTTATCGGATCTAAAACTATTGTACTCATTTTTTCCATACGTAAACATGAGGCAGCATCAATCCAGTAGCCATTCCATCCGGCATCTTTTAATTTTCTAAATATATTTTTTGTATAATCTGTGCCCTGACAAGTTAGTATTACATCCATATTTTTAAGATGATTAACATTAAAAGCATCTTGCAAAATATTTTGACCTTTTCCTATGTTTGGACCCTCATGACCAATTTGAGAAGTTGTAAAAAATACTGCTTCACTAATATTTTTAAAATCTTGTTCTTCTATCATTCTGTTAATTAAAACAGACCCTACCATTCCTCGCCAGCCTACAAATCCCACACGTTTGATTGTCATTGGTTAACTATAAATCAATTTTATATTAATTGTAAAATAAATAAGGATTACTTATTTCATCGTTGGCATCGTAAATTCAGGATTATCCTTAATTCCTGAGGGCCACCTAGAAGTAATGGTTTTAAGTTTTGTATAAAACCTTACACCTTCTGGGCCATGCATATGTTGGTCCCCAAATAAGGATCTCTTCCAACCTCCAAAGCTATGGAAGGCCATTGGAACAGGAATTGGTATATTAACCCCAACCATTCCAACTTTAATTTTATTTGCAAAAGACCTCGCGGTATCTCCATCTCTCGTAAATATTGATGTTCCGTTTCCATATTCATGATTATTTATTAAATCTACAGCTGTATTAAAATCTTTAACTCTAACAACTGACAAGACTGGACCAAAAATTTCCTCTTTATAAATCCTCATTTTTTCATTAACATTATCAAATAAACATCCTCCAATATAAAATCCATTTTCATATCCTTGTAATCTTAAGTTTCTCCCGTCAACTACCAGTTTTGCACCCTCTTTTACTCCTAGATCAACATAGCCTCTTACTTTTTCTAGGTGCTCTTTTGTAACTAATGGGCCCATTTCAGATCCTTTATCCATGCCTGGACCTACCTTTAAAGCTTCTACTTTTCGCGATAGTCTTTTTATAAGTTCATCACCAATATTGCCAACTGCTACTGCAACTGATTGTGCCATACATCTTTCTCCAGCGGAGCCGTACGCGGCACCCATTAATCCATTTACAGCTTGATCAAGATCAGAATCTGGCATTACAACGCAATGATTTTTTGCTCCACCCAAAGCTTGAACTCTTTTTTCGTACTTTGCGGCATTTTCATAAATATATTTTGCTATCCCGGTAGAACCAACAAAACTAATGGCGCTCACATCCTCATGTTCTAAAAGAGCATCAACAGATTCTTTGTCTCCATTAATTACGTTAAAAACTCCATCTGGCAAACCTGCTTCTTTTAGCAATTCTGCCAACATCATAGGGCAGCTTGGATCTTTTTCTGAGGGTTTAAGTATAAAAGTATTTCCGCAAGCTATTGCCATGGGAAACATCCACATTGGTACCATTGCAGGAAAATTAAATGGTGTTATTCCTGCACAAACCCCGAGTGGCTGTCTCATCGACCAACTATCAACTCCTTTTCCAACATTTTCTGTAAATTCGCCTTTTAATAAATGTGGAATACCACAAGCAAATTCTACAACTTCTAAACCTCTTGTTAAAGAACCTTTAGCATCTTCGTAAACTTTGCCATGCTCAGAAACTATT
>Ga0181585_10004801_pt1 | contig 11743 bp, 18 predicted proteins | sample 071ome_29_FD_132469 | JGI IMG/M metagenome (GOLD analysis project Ga0181585, IMG submission 132469) | Coastal salt marsh microbial communities from the Groves Creek Marsh, Skidaway Island, Georgia - 071407BT metaG (megahit assembly) | ecosystem: Environmental > Aquatic > Marine > Intertidal... | reverse complement strand
TGTTTGTTTGTTTGTTTGTTTGTTTGAGATGCTTGTATGTGGGGGAGCTGAATGCTTTTCTCATCATCACAAAAAAACAGTTCAATTTTTTTATTTTTGCGCGTGTTTAAGATTTTAAGGAAAAAAATAGTGAGCGGACGCTCTTTTTTCTTATTTTTTGTTTTTGTGAGCGGACGCTCTTTTTTCTTTTTTTTTTTGACTTACCTTTTTCTAAAGGGTATTCCAGAATGCATTTTTGGGCTGTCAGAATGTGTTTTGATTTCCCCTAATTTTCTCTTGTTTTTCATCATGAAACCAGTGCGTAATCTCTATTTCACAGTACCATTTTTCATGATGACGCACCTCACGATCATCTCCCGATGGCTTAACAAATTCATCGTGTGGTATTTCTGTTCTCTGGTAGAAACCGGTACGCAATATACCTTTCATAATGCACCTTCCAGCACAGGTTATGTATACGATATCACCGACATTAAACTTCTCAGGTCTATTGCGTCTACCTAGTGATTGAGTGAACATACGCTTGTTTGGATCAGCCATAGAAGCTTTCATACGACCCTCCCAATCATACTTCTTAGCGTTCCACGAAAGCTGGTACGTGTTGGACATTATAGTAGCGGTTTGTTCTTAATTGAGTACTTGCGATGGTTGGGGAATATGCATATTCCTGTAACATAAAAAAACAGTTCAATTTTTTATGTTAAATAAATTAGTTAATAATCCTTAAATTCCTTAACATTAAAATCAGAAAATTGAACTGTTTTTTTGTGATGATGAGAAAAGCATTCAACCCCCCCCCATATCCACAAGAAACCCTACAAAACTACCGTTCTAAAGCCTACAAACCTATACTACAATGTGCAACCACAGCTTTTGTGAGAGCAAAAACGAAGGAGGAGCTGCAGACCAGCAGGAATGCAACGAAACCATTGTTTGTGAAAACTGCTGGGAAGAAACCACTAGAGAACAATATGAAAGTGACTATGGATGCCATAACTGTAATCTAGGGCCAAATTCCCACAATGGAGATTCGGGAATCCAATGCGACTGTTGTGAACGGTCGTTTAGTCAGGATTGTATGTGGGACAATGCATACTCTAAGCTTATATGGAAATATGGATTAGATACGCATCCAGTAGCAGATGAATGGACTATGATGTGCCCCCACTGTCAGGATGATGAGGATTTGGTAGATATGTATAATCAGGAGGCTGATAGAATCGCACTTGAATATTTTAATACTCAGCCTGTACGTGGTTAAAAAAAATAAAAATAAGAAAAAAGAGCGTCCGCTCACAAAAACAAAAAATAAGAAAAAAGAGCGTCCGCTCACAAAAACAAAATAAAAAGCGCCCGCCTACTATTTTTTTCCTTAAAATCTTAAACTTATGTAATCAAAAAAATTGAAATGATTTTTTACCTTTTAGAGAATAATTATCATATCCACCACAAACGCACAAGAACACACACACACACACACACACACACACACGCAAATACATTCATTAGGAGACCCCTTCGTACCACAACAGTATATAGCTATGAGTTTCGTAAAAAATGCACTCATTGCATTGGTTGCCGAGCAAAAAATGAAAGAAGAGGAAAAAGACATATGGGCGAATAGTGAATGGAAAGACATCGCAAATCTGGAAAGTAACAATGTTGGAATTGTAGGTGAAAAGTTTATTGATCGCATATGCGTTAATGCCGGAATTGAGGCAAAAATAGATGGAGCCTGCACGAAAGAAGCTGGTGGTGGTGCCGGAGATGGTATAATTAAAGGCCATACTGTGGAAATCAAATGTGCTAGACAGGGCACTGGGAAAACCGCATCATTCCAACACGAATTGGGTGAAAAACCATGGAAAGCTGAATACATGTGTTTCATCGATATTTCACCTAACAAGTTCTACCTAACGATTTTCCAGAATATGACTGAGGAACAATACAAGACAAAAGGGTTCAAATGTCCTTACTTTCCTACTCGCTCTGTTTGTTGGAGAAAGGCACAGGTAGATAGCACAGGCTCCAAAATTGGAGGAGGTGCATTCAAATTAGACAGTACTGTGAGATTGAATGAGATACAGTCTAATATTGAAAACGCGCACACGTTTGTATGGAGGTCAGAAGAGGATGACGAGAATCTGGGTGTATTCATCAACAACATCATCAACTAAAAAAAGAAAAAAAACAAAAAAAGAAATAAAAATGAGAAAAAGAGTTTTCGCTCACAAAAACAAAATAAAAAGGCAGCTTATTTTTTATTTTTTATTTTTATAGCTCTATTATAAAAAATTGAACTCAAAAAACCCAGTTAATAATATTTAATTATATACTCTTCCCCTTATCTAATAATTTTGTTTACTGCTTATTTATATCAGTTATGCCGGTAATTAACAGCACTGAATACTACCGAATGAAAAAAGAAGCGGGCGTAGTAATGCATAGATGTCCTCATTGTGAGTTCACGACACCCTATAACAAAAGTAACTTAATGAATCATATATATGCAAAACATACTCCCGAAAACAAAAGACCATTTCAGTGCGATCACTGTGAAAGGGGATTCTCGCAAAAATCAAATCTGTTAAAGCACATGAAAAAAGAGCATAATATTCAAACTACCCATTTAGAAAAAAAAATTACAAATATACTTTACAAAATAACTTTAACAGATAAAATTCCCAGGTCAAAAAAAACAAAATCTAGACGCGAATACTATAAAAAACACAAACTAATTAAAAGTAGGGATATGCGAAAAAAAAAGCATGAGTATTTTGAGAATTGTTATTTATGTAATAATGATCTACATTATGACGAACGGAAAGGTTTTATTCAATTACATAAGATTCCTCTTATGGGATTGGTAACAACTAATACTAAATTTCATAAATGTAAGATATTATTTATAAAAAAATAACAAGTCCTAAAATCCATGACGCGATTAGTTAAAAACAAAAATTTTTTTACTTTTTTAATTACAAATGAATGATAATTATCTAAAAAAACAAATAATCACTTATATGGGTAATAAAAGAAAGTTATTAGGACAAATAAGTGAAATTATTGATCTAGTTAAGAAAGAAATTGGTAAAGATATAACTGCAGCGGATGCATTTTCTGGTTCTGGTATCGTATCTAGACTGTTGAAAACAAAATCTACAAAATTGTTTGTAAATGATATTGCAGGATACTCTGAGACACTTAATAAATGCTATTTAGATACTCCAACACCAATGAAAGTAGAACAAATAAAACAATATATAGATGCAATTAATAATATAGCTAGTAATTTTTCAATAGATATCGGAGAAACAAAATGGATAAGCAGATATTGGGCTCCAAATGGAGAGATTTCAAAAAAAGATAGGGTATATTTCACAGAAGAAAATGGGATTCTTATTGATAGATATAGACATTTAATAAACCAATTACCACTTGAATATCGCCATTATTTATTAGCACAACTTATAGTAAAATCATCAGTACATAATAACACGAACGGACAATTTTCTGCATTTTATAAAGATGAAAATGGTGTTGGAAAATATGGTGGAAAAAAAGAGATTGATATTAAAAGAATTACTAATTCTATAAAATTAGAATATCCTATTTTCTCTCCAAAAAAATGTAAAATCGATATTCAAAAAATGAATTCTAACGATTGGGTTAAAAATATTCCAGAAGTAGATCTTATGTATTTAGATCCTCCTTACAATAAACATCCATATTCCATATACTACTTTATGTTAGATATAATAAATAATTGGGATACGAATGTGCATATACCTAATACAAATAGAGGACAGCCAAAAAATTGGATTAAGTCTCAATATAATAGTATAAATAAAGCAACATCAACTTTTAAAGATTTGATTAAAAATATTAGAGCAAAATTCATTTTACTATCTTATAATAATAAGGGCATTATACCAATTAAAGATATTGAAAAAATATTGAAATCAAAAGGCAAGTTATATACTTTTCCATTAACTCATAAAACGTATAATAAATTAAAAGGAATTGCAGCTTATAAAAGAAAAGAAGAATGGAGTGATGTTAAAGAATTTATGTGGCTTGTGGATACCAGAAAAAATTGATATTATTATTCAATATATTATTTATTATTAATTTACTCAAAACTTATTACAATGAGCTTTAATCTTACAGCATATGGTCTTATTTTCAGCGAACATGCTCTTGTAAATGAACTAGAAAATAGCAATAAAACACTATTACCTGCAGCATGTATACCTGATTTAAACTTAGAATCAGGCATTACATACATAGAAATAAGTAGTGAGATAACTGATAAAAAAGCTGTTTGCGCCATACATGAATATACAGAATCACCGGGTATTATATTTATGCCTGCTAGAATTATGGATGCCATGGGAATTGATGCATGCGATAGCGTTAAAGTAGTACAAAAAACAGATATACCAAAAGGAGAATATATAAAAATAAAACCATTTCAAAAGGCATTTATTGAATTAAGTAATCCAAAAGTTATTTTAGAAAAACATATCAGTCAGTACTATCCTATTTTAACAAAAGGAGAGGTTATTAATATTCTGTTTGGTGATGTAAATTATCAAATAGAAATTGTTGAAACAAAGCCATCTAATAGTATTCAAACAACTAATTGTGATATAAATCTAGATTTTGATAGACCAGTTGATATGGTTGATGAATGTGAGGAAAAAAAACAAGATACAAATACGACTTTTAAAAAAACAGCTGAATATAATTATAATTATAAAAGAAGTAAAGAAGATTTGAGGCGATTTCCTGGAAAAGGTTATCGCTTAGGAAGTAGTTAAATAAAAATTGTAGTGATATGATATAGATGAAAGTTGTTTATAATAAAAATAATACCATATTAGAAAAAAATCAAAAAAATCAGTGGAATTTATCTGTTGAGTGGGAGGGTGAAAATAGAAAGTTTTGGTTAAATTTTCCTTTTTATCTCTTAAAAATTATAGATCAAAAAAAAGAGGGTGATATTGTAAAAAAATTTACTATAAAAGCCGATAATATTTTGACCCTAAAAGATCTTCTAAAAAAATACAAAAATAAGTTACCTTATGAATTATGTATGGAATTATTATATAATATTGGAAACCAACTCCAAACTTTAGAGAGATTTTATTTAGGTGTGCCTTTTATTGATTTAGACGATATTGTAGTTGTTAATGAAAGTATATTCTTATTTTTAAATAGCAGTAAAATATTGGATATTAAAAGTAATAAACTTGATATTGTAGAACCCATAAAAAAAACTTCCTTTTTCTCTCCAGAATTATTAGAAATAAGGAAATTACCATCTAAAATTTCATATACATCGTCTTTTTATAGTTTAGGTAGTCTTATTATTTATTGTTTCTATAATAGATTCTTAGATATAAATGTAAGTATTGAGGATCAAATAAGAAGTCTAAATACAACTAAATTATATTGGTCTCTTTTAAGATTACTAGAAGTAGATCCTAGTAAAAGAAATTATTTAATTATATAATTTAATTTCTAATGATAAATTATATAAATGAGTCTCGCTGTATTAGCAAGAAAAACAAAAACAAAATTACAATCTAGAAATACAAAATGTGGTAGTATTAAAAATGGATCTAAAACAAAAGGACACGTTTTAAATATGACTGGTCGTGGAGGTGGAATAGGGCTTTCTGGTTTATCACATAAATATAGAGGTAGTGGATGTAAAAGAGGAGGAGATTCAACATGCTGTGTAGAAAATAATGTTAGAGATAGAAATTGCAACGGATGTTCCTGTTATTATGGTGGAGCTAGTATGCCTGCACCTCAGATGTCTTATCGTACTTATTTAAATCGTAAATCAAATGGCGCATATCGTCCCGGTGGTCGTGTTTGTTGTAATTCTATAGAACAAAAAAATAATGCTAAACCTATAACAACATGGAAACAGCATCCAAATATTTCTGCAAGTGAAATAGTTGAACATCGCAAACAGTCAACTATACGATGTGCTAAGGGTATGGAATTTAGAAATGAAATAACAAACAAATTAGATGCAAGGCCCGTTTGTTCCTGGAAAAATCCTGTTACAGGTAAATATGAAACAGTTAAAAATTGTAATCCATATGGAGCTAATAATTGTTCTCGTCCATGTGGAATTAAAACTAAAGGAAGATTAGGATATACAAGAATTAATAAAAATTGGTGTAATACAACAAAAAGTGTCGAACAGGGGAATAGTGCAAGCGACCATATTGGTAAGGTTAAACAACGTGCATTTTTATGTGATTGTACTAGTGAATGTAAAAATAACGGAACTAATAAAAATGTTAAATGCTTTCGTTATTGTTATCCAAAACCAATGATGAATGGTGGTTGTTCAGGTGCATGGACGCCAGAACAGAGAGCAAAAATATCATGTATTAGAAAAGCAAATAGTACATGTTAAAAAAATTGATTTATAAATACTATGTAAATATAACTACAGAATATTAACATAGTATATTAGAATGGCCTGGCGACTTCTTATTATCGACGAAAACGACACTTATCTTAAAAGCTTATACGAAACACAAATACACAAAAATGATGAAAAATGGAGAAATAACAAATATTATGAATTAGATTCAGGTTTTGATTTATTTGTACCTACATGCCCGGATACGGAAGATGGTAATTGGGTTGTAGAGGCTAAAAAAACAATATTTATTAAAATGGGAATTAAACTCGTAAAATTTGATAGTATGTATTTATTAAATGATGATGATGACTGTGAAAGTAAATTAGAACATTCATGTCCTTATATGATACATCCTAGAAGTTCTATCTGGAAAAAACCCTTGAGACTTGCAAACTCTACTGGTATTATTGATGCAGGATATAGGGGGGAACTCGGAGTTGCATTGGATAATATAAGTGATAATTCATTTGTTATTGAAAAAGGTTGGAGATTAGTTCAAGCATGCAATCCCGATTTATCTCCATTTAAAGTTAAAATAACAAATTCTCTAAATGAAACTATTAGAGGAGAAAATGGATTTGGTTCAACAGGACAATAATTAATCAAAACCAAATTGATAAAATATCATTTCATTTGTTATCATTTTATAATTTTCTAGTTTTTTATTATTATCTTTTATTAATCGCTGACATGGCGCACATAAGAAAGTATAAAATTCATATTTTGAAATAGAATTTACACTAGTTTTGAACTCGTATAATTTTGTTTTACTAGTTATAGTACTACACATTATACAACCATGAAACCAACCACATTTGGGTAAATTTCTATCTTCATATAAATAAACTTGTCTTAATGTAGGCATAAATTATAAATTTATTATATTATTGATATTGATACTAATAATATAAACTTTTAAACCAGTAATTTCCTGTAACAGAATAATGTGCCCCTAAAATTGCACCCATGCTCCCTACAAATGCGACATCTCTCCAATCAAAATCATGTTTTGGATATTGTAATCCTGAAATTATTCCACATAAAAAAATTGTACCTGTAGTTGCTAACCCTGTTATTAGAGGAACTTTTATAATTTCATAATCCATTAGTTATGAATAATAAAATTATTTAATTATTTTTTTTCTTACACATTTAAAACTACTTGTTCTTGATTTACTTCTGTATCGTGATTTATAATTGTATTTATTACTGATATTATTTCTCTTTGTGATGCATTTGGATTCTCCGAACTAATACGATCTTCCAATTCTCGAATAACATCAATTATATTACCATCCTCATCTTCCCAAATTTCACTATCTGAAAGTATTTCATCATCCGAACTATCATAATCTGAATAATTTACAAAATTAGCTCTACATGTAGGACAATTATGTATTGTATTTCCACTATGATGTGCTCTACCATAACAAGACCAACAAACATAGTGACTACAGTTTGCCGATTTACACATTTTATCTATAGGATTTTCGTCATAACAAACAGGGCATTCAATTAACTGCGATTTGGAACATGCCTTGCAAAATCCGTTATCATCAAACATATTATCACAGCATGATTCACATACCCCACAACAGTCATTATGTATACATTTATTACGTATAGCAGTTCTATTAAGACATATAGGACAAGATTCTTTTGCTAACCATGAATTTTTATTTTCTTTAATAAATAATTTCTTATCATCAATGGAGAGATTTTTATAAATTTTATAAAATAATCCTTTTATATTTTCAATATTTGCATTTGTTGATTTTATAATATTATTTCTCTTTGCTTCTTCTTTTTCAAGCATTTTAGTAATATTTTCAGAGACATTATTACGATATTTTTTCCAGTTAGAAGCACTAAGATTTTCAATAGGTTCCCAGTAATGATTACCGTGTTTAAATATATTAATACACAGAACTCCCGATTTACTGGTTGCAATCTGTCCTTTATTTTTGTCGTCCGTGCTATAAGTGGATTCGTCGAAGACAAGTGAACTCATAGTGTTCTGATAGTCTGTGTTAGATTTTCTTGTTAAGTATTTGTGTGTGGTGGTGTGTTTATAATAAGTAATTGAAATATGATGGTTCAATTTTTTTTTTCTGTGGGTATACTATAAAATGAGCGGGGAAGAAAATCTTTTTGACTACTGTATGGAAGAATTAAAAAAAAAGATTGAGGGTATTGAGGTAAATGCAGATACAATTATCACAATATTAAGATATGCAATGGAAGTTGTTGAAATAAGCAAGGCAAAAGGAGAAGCTCAACGTGAATTAGCTATAAAATTAGTTCGTAAAGTTGTTGTTGATGCACCAATTAGCGATGATAAAGAAAAATTATTATTAGACCTAATTGATAATGGTATATTATCCAATACCATAGAACTTGTAGTAAATGCTAGTAAAGGAGAAGTTGATATAAATAATGTAGCACAAGTTGCAAGTGGTTGCTGTGTTACATTTTTTAAAAGACAGTAATTAAAAAACTTCTTAAAAAATTGAATAATTATAATAAACATATAGATTTATTATAATTTAACTATGAATTCTAATACTAGCGAAGATGTTGATAAACTCTGCCCCAAACTTACATCTGATGATATGAAAAAAATAAATTTTAATTTTACAGAAAAATTCTATGAATATTTTAGTAATTTTATTTATTCTCATCCTGGAAAAACAACTCATGAACTTATAAAAATAATTGATAGATATAATTTTACACCTGAAACATTAGTATTGGCTTTTAAACTATTCAATACGTATAAATATACATATAATAATACATGCGGTCCATTTATATATAAAAATGAAAGATGGTTTCCGGTATATAATAAAAAATATACAGATAATATTATACTTGCTGAAGAAAATTCAAAACTTAAATCAGAATTAGATCATCTTAGATCAATTATTGCTACCTTTAAATAAAAAAATAAATCTAATCATATGCACCTGATGCATATTGTAATGTATACGCACGAGCTTCTAACATATATTGATCTTTATTTCTAATATAAAGTTCTGCAATAGACGGGACAAGAGGATCATCCGGATTTGGATCTGTTAATAAAGAACAAATTGAAAGGAGAACTTTTGAAATAGTAAGAGCAGGACTCCATTGATCTTTTAAAATATCTAAACAAATACCGCCACTTGAATTAATATTTGGATGATAAATTCTAGTTTTAAATTTAATTTTTGGTGGTTTATATGGATAATCTTGTGGAAAGCAAATATCTAAATAAAATACACCTCCCTGATAGGGACTATCAGTAGGTCCCATAAGTGTTGCCTGCCAGTGATATAGATCATCTTCTAATGGACCCGCACTGCAATTTGTTGGTGGATCTTTAGTTAGTAATTCTAATTCTTTTTTAATTCTTACAGTAGTCATATATTAATACTTAATTATAATATGTTGTTCTTAATTTATTTTATTAAAAATATGCTTATTTAAATACTTTATTTCGTTTGATTAGTGCCTTTTTTTTAGTGCCGTTTTTTAAGTAAACTAACTGAAATTTGTATTGTTAGTTACTACCCATGTGCTATTACCGATATCTAATACATCTCCAGATATCCATATATTTTCTTTATTGTCGTTTAATAAATGTACCGAACCAGGAGATGTATCCGTACATCTAGCTTTATAATTTGTCGCTTTTCCAATTATTTCTCCTTGTAGATTTATCACCAAATCATTTTCTTTAATATGATGATACGCATTTAATTTATTTGCAGTTTCTGTGATTTCTCCCCACGCAGTTCTCACTGTGTTATTCATAATTTTTGATATATGTTTCGTAATGTAATTGAATATAAAAAATTTTTTTTTACATTCAATTTTATATACAAATACTTTTATTTCACTCGCTGTCGCTAGAGTCACTGTAATCAGACCATATAACTTAATCACAATTATTTATAGAATATGGATTAGTATCAAAGAAATTTCCCCAAAAGTCATAACTTCCATCATCGTGGTATTTAACTCCTCCAAACCCTCGGTATCCTTCTGTATCTCCCCATAATCTATCCCAATCATCATGACCGTTTTCATCTATATTTCTCAGCTTACCAATAAAAGCCATAAATAAAATAGACATAAACGATATAATAAATAATAGAACTATCTCTATCATTGTTGTTGTTAGTTGTTTCTTTTTGTGAGTGTATATGTATGTGTGTTATAATATCTTAGTTATTTTATAATGTATTTCCTTTTCAATTTTCTTATAAGTTTTTAAAAATTGAAATAATATATAATATAAATATCTAACATTATTACCCACAAAAACTACTATCAAAAATGGAACCCACGAGATATGCCTATTGGAGCGCACAACAGTATAAAATTATGAAAAGGCTCGGACGTAAAAAAGTTAATATTTATTTGGTAGTAAAAGATGGTGTAGAAAAAGAAGTTGGAGTTACTGAAATAATGCGATTTCCTAAGAAATTGCCCCATGCTGAACGTTTTGATGATTCTATTTATCTAGGAAAAGTAATTCGTTTTGTAAGAGATGAAATATAAAAAACTGATACTTTATTTTGATATTAAAAATAAAAAAAATTTTTTTTGATTTTTTGATTTTTGTTTTGTTTTTTATTTTTTTAATTTTTGTTTTGTTTTTCCTTTTTTTGATTTTTGGTTTTCAACGGTAGTTACATCCAAAAGTCCAAATCCATTGCATAATTATACACCTCTTCGCCATTCAGAAGATATTTCCCCTGTTTCCGGAATTCTCTGTAATCGCTTGCTACATAGTGATCTGGAACGTCCATAAGATTGTGCAACTTCTTCCACTTTTGAAATTTTTTAAAGTCCTCTCGGTACATATCAAAATTTTCTATCATTTCTCCACGTTCTAATGCCTCAATCTCCTCAGGTCTGCCACCGCACAACCAGACAATTCTCGCATTCTCTTTATCAGCACATCGGTTGTAGTATGCTAACTCCCTTTTTTCAGCTGCATCATAAGCATCATAAGCTTGCTGACGAACATCTTTCATCATCATACTGAATACTGACTCATAGTATGCAACACAACCACATTCAGGAGCTCCTAATAGATTTCCGGTAATATCGTTGTTTACCCTAGCCAGTTTCTTAGAGCGATTGTAAAGATCAATAGGAGGCACACGTTCCCTTTTAAAATTCTCAAACCACTCATCGAAAATGTCGTTTTTTATCTCATCAGACATAGGAACGCCGGATTCTTTTTGTAGGTTATTAAACTCCTCCTTGAAAATCAACAGGAGCGCATACTGAATG
>Ga0181585_10004800_pt1 | contig 11744 bp, 10 predicted proteins | sample 071ome_29_FD_132469 | JGI IMG/M metagenome (GOLD analysis project Ga0181585, IMG submission 132469) | Coastal salt marsh microbial communities from the Groves Creek Marsh, Skidaway Island, Georgia - 071407BT metaG (megahit assembly) | ecosystem: Environmental > Aquatic > Marine > Intertidal... | reverse complement strand
TAAAATGGATGTTTCCAAAGAAAGAGAAGTAGAAACTGTTTTCAGAAAAATTCAACAAGACTTTGGAGCCCCAACGATACTAATTAATAACGCGGGAATTGCGGGCGCTAATAAGCCAACACACGAAATCACAGAAGAAGAATGGGATGCAGTTCAAGCTGTGAATGTAAAGGGCGTCTTCTTTTGCACAAAACATATCATTCCTAAAATGATAGAAAATGGCGGAGGTAGCATAGTGAATCTCTCCTCAATCTATGGTCTGATCGGTGGAGATGATGTTCCTCCGTATCATGCATCAAAGGGGGCTGTCCGATTGATGACAAAAACAGATGCCCTGCTCTATGCAAAAGATGGAATACGCGTAAACTCAATTCATCCAGCGTATATTTGGACACCCATGGTAGAACACCATCTTGAGAGTCAGGGGCTAAACAACGAGGCAGGTAAAAAATTAATCGCCGAAAAGCATCCAATCGGACACATTGGCGAGCCAGATGATATCGCTTACGGAGCGCTCTACCTTGCATCGAAAGAAGCAAAATTTATCACTGGATCAGAGCTGATCATTGATGGTGGATATACCTGTCGATAAGTTGTAATCAGACACGACTCTTTTTCTGAGTTGCAACGAGATTCGAGCTTAATGGCTCATCCATTCTTTCTTTTCAGCAGCCAAGCTCCGATTCTGCAACGCAGGCATCTAAGCTCCCCTTTCGATTGTCATTCGCCGAAGAGTGTGCCCCATTGACTTGAACTGACGAGTTGAGCTGTCGATCGGTCGTCACATAATCTTCAACCTTCGTTTGACTCCATTCGTGTTCATGATTCCAGGTAGTCCAATGGTAACGCCACTCATTCCAACCAACACCAAGATGACGTACATAAATCCCATGCTCAGCAAGCACTTTACCTATCTTTCTTCCCGTCATGCACGGCTCACTGTAACAGTAAACAATAATATCTTTATCTTGAGGAAGCTCTCGAAAGGCCCCGACTATTCTTTCAACCTGATCATAGGCTGACTTATCTGGCGAAGAGTATGCAGGAATGTTAAGCGCACCCTTAATATGAGCCTTGCGGTACTCCTCAGCACTCCTTAAGTCAACAAGAGTAAAATCACTCTTTCCCTTCATCATTGCTTTCCTGAGGTGATGCGGACTCACAAGCACAGCCGCTTCGGTAAGATAAAAGTTCTTAATAAGTTCTTTTTTTGAGGGTGCGCTCACTCCACTGCAAGCGATGAGCATCGCAGACATAACAGCGAAGCTCATAAGAATACAGACCTTCGCTACTTGGATTTTAATCTTCGAATGTAACATTTCCTATCTTCTCCATCCTCTCATTACATCCCGGCTCCAACGGAGCATAGGAATATATAAATTTACGTACAACGAACACCTAGGATTCCAGACTTTCTGAGCGCATTGAGTATTCTAATGACTCGGCTAACGCAGCAAAGTTTCCATCACCGAAACATCCGATTACATCACTTGCCCGCTGAATGATCTCAATAAATGGCACACTTCTCCCTGGAAACATCCGCTTAGAAAATAACTGAAGTAAATATCCCTCTCCACACTTGTCCACTAAAATCCCAAGTCGCTTCAGTGTATCGAATGCCTCTTCTGGAGTGATATCTCCAAGCCTCTTTGGCACCTCATCATAGTAACACTCTGCATGCTTTTGATTCCGAAACTCTAGGAATCCAAGACCCCGAGCTCTGAGGCTCTGAATAGAGCCAATGATGTTATCAGTGGCCAGCGCTATATGCTGTGCGTGGCTCCTTCCCATTTCTCTCAGTTGAGCTGGAATTTGAGACTCGTCATCTCCCGCTAGAGGTTCATTAACCGGGAAAAGAATTGCCTCTTCCGTTCCATACAAGCCCATGACTTCACTGTAGAGCGAGGCCATAAATTCGTCCGCTTCTACTCGAATAGTAAACTCATTCACTTTTTTCATTCCAAAAACATCTCTCATGAAATCAATCACGGGGAGAATCTTCTGTGTGTTCGTTACGATATGATCAATTCGCTGAAATGCATGCGAGGAGGCGCGCTGAAGATGAGGGTTTGGAGTCATCCCCAAATAAGGTGTTTGATCATCTTCAAGAAAACGGAAAAATAGCCCACCGTCATGTGGTGCCTTGAGATGTCCCACTCCAGTGACATCACAAATGCCTGAAGGTTGGTCTGTTCTCTTCCCGATTTCTGTGAGAGCCTCCTTTGTATTCTCAACCCGAATACCGATTTCACGAATAAAGTTGCCTGATTGTCGCGCTAAGAGAGACGCATCATCTCTACTATCAAGAATGAAGAGAACATCCTCCGCTTCAATGCCATAGACAGGCTCCTCCTCCTTTTCAGGGACATACGCAATATCCATTCCCATTAATTCGGATAGTCGCTCAGCTTCACCCCGTGCATCTTCAACATATAACGTAACGGGACCAAAGCGTTTCATGCGTAGTGGATTATCACTCATGTCTCTTCCTCCTATCTCTCAACAATCAGTTGTTCATCAATGCATGCTGGCAAGATCTTCCCGCTCACTTCTCCAAACCCTATAGTATAGCCATTCCCTGTTGCATACCCTGAGAGGGTTAAGGTGTCTCCATCTCTTAAGAAGGTACGCGTTTCCCCTGAAGGAAGTTGAATTGGGCGAGTCCCCTTCCATGTTACCTCTAATAGCGAGCCATAAGAATCAGGATCCGTTCCACTGATAGTTCCTGAGGCTATTAAATCCCCTACCCGTAAACTACAGCCATTACTAGCATGATGAGTAATCTGTTGGGCAGGGCTCCAGTACAGATTGCGCGCATTCGTTCTGGTAATCACTTCAGGCTGCCTGAGATCAGGAGTCGTTAAATATGCCTCCAACTGGATGTCAAATCCATTCTCTCCCCCCTGACGCAAATACGGAAGCGGCTCAGGGTCTTGCTTGGGACCAGCAGCCTTAAACTCTTTCAAGGCGTCCATAGTAACGATCCACGGGGAGATAGAAGTTGCGAAGTTCTTCGCAAGGAATGGGCCGAGTGGTACGTATTCCCATTTCTGAATATCACGCGCGCTCCAGTCATTCACGAGCACCATGCCGAATATATAATCGTTTGCCTCTTGTATTGAAATCGGCTCACCGAGTGCGTTCTCTTTCCCGATGATCAGTCCAAGTTCGAGCTCATAGTCCATGAGTCGACACGGCCCAAAAGACGGGAGCTCCTTATCATCAGCTTTCGTTTGTCCACATGGTCTACGGATATCGGTCCCAGAGATCACAACCGAACTTGCCCGTCCGTGATATGCTACGGGAACATGTAACCAGTTCGGAAGGAGGGCGTTATTCGGATCTCTGAACATGCTCCCGACATTTGTTGCGTGTTCTCTCGAGGAGTAAAAATCAGTATAGTCTCCAATTTCGATCGGGAGTAAGAGCTGAACTTCACTCTGCTTTACAAGAACCTCTTTCAATAAAGAGGCATCTGACTGGATGATTGCACAACTCTCATCAAGCAACTGTTGTATTGTACGCCTTACTTTTTGCCACTCACTTTTCCCCTCCTGCATAAACCGATTCAGGGTAGGCGATTGAAAATAGTCTCCCTCCAGCACTCCTTTTTGTTGGAGTACTGTCAGATCAAGTATCTCTTCTCCGATGGCAACCCCGATATGCGGTGCGCCTCCATCACGAGAAAACACTCCGTACGGAAGGTTCTGAATCGGAAAGTGAGAGCTCTCTGCAACCTTAACAAATGACTTTTGTACCACGAATTTCTGCTCCCTTATTGTTTCATCCAACCGAGATTCTCTGCATCCATCACCGGCTCCTCAAAACTACAGCTCCCGAACGAAAGCACAAGCTCGTGCCGAGCCTTCTCTATCTCAGAAAACAGGAGACGATGCCCAAACCAAGAGACCGAGGATGCGTCAAAGACTGGCAGTTCCACGTTATCCTCGGTAGCACTGAGAACGGTAGCACTGAGAATAGGAACAAGTGCTGAGGCTGGCTCATTGCGAAGAAAAGCAACGAGTGCGGCGAAGTAGACATTAAAAAATCCATGAACTAACTCTGTACGTTCTCCCTCCTCTGAGCGTGGAGCGTGTCGAAAGGGATGATGTAACCCTGCCGTAAACTTGATAGGAACTGCGTGAGCCGAAACCGTTTCAAGGGTTATCGCTATGCTCTCCGGGGAAGGGATGAGATGGTTTTGTATTCCACCGCAACGCAACTTAAATCCAGAAAGCAGCCTCGACTCACTATTCCTCGCTGCTATTTCCTCTACGACTTTTTTCATGCTCTCCTCCCAGTCCGAGTGAAGAGCGAGCTCGAAGAATATTGAGGATAAACCTTCTGCGAAGTGACTACTGATAAGAAATTCATGTTTGTTACGCAACACGTCAAGACTATTGCTATGCTCTTGAATTCGACACTCAATCATATCCAACAGAACACGCCCCTCACTGCGTTCGACAAGAGAGAAGACTTCAGCAATTTCGCTATCAGAATCTCCGACAAGGAGAGAAATCCGAAATGGATTGTCCGCAGAGAAATGAGCCAGAAGATCGTCTTGAAGCGAACGGAAAGATTCGGCAGTAATAACGAACCGAGAGAGGATCCAACGGGATGAAGACTCTCGGTACTTAAGAAAATTCTTGACTGCCACTTCCAGCGGAAGACCAGCTGGAGGGAAAAGGCCTGCATAGTCCACCATGTTCGAGAAGAAACAGCGAGCGAACGGGCCACAGGAATTCCCCGCTGGTAGGTTCTCGGTTGTTACTTTCTGATGTGTGTTCATATCCCTAATTACTGAAACGAAAAGACCTCCCTTTCTTGTACCATTCGAGGGATACGATCGCTATGGGCAGTATCGGATATGGAAATTTAGATTTGTCAGAAATATCAATTTGTTAGCGATTACACCGTTCCTCTCATCGACAAGAAGCAAATGCCTGAATAACCTTGTCGTACTCCTCACACGCTCGCTCAAGCTCTTGCACAGGAGCATACTCATCCATCTGGTGAATGACTTCTTTTTTGCCAGGACCAAATGTCACCGCAGGAATCCCCACTTCGATAAAACTACCACAATCGTTCCCCCCTCGTGCAATTCGGTGCTCAACTGCGGGATGTGCCGCTTCAAACGCACGGACAAGCGAACTATCTATCGGACAAAATGCACACTGGCACGGATCACGTAATCCTACCACCTTCCCAAGATCGCCGAGCGCATCCTCCATAAGACTCTTCACCTGAGGATGTAGTTCTGGCGTAGTTCGAATATCCCACCGAAGTAACACAGACGACGGAACACTATTCACAGAACTCTCACTTGAGCGGATCCCTGTCATCGTTACCGCTGGCTTGCCCAACTGCTCATGCACAAATGACTTCCCCCACTCCTTCTTGAGCTCCTCTATTCGGCTCATCGCTTCAAATGCAAGTTCAGGAGCGTTGGTGGTCTTCCCCGCTGCTTGAGAGGCATGGCAAGCCACCCCTTCAATGACAAGCTCAACATGGTGCACTCCACGATTTCCAAGTTCTATGTACTCAAATCCCGTTGGCTCACCAACAATGCAAATGACATCTTCATAACGACTCTGCCAGTTCTCTTGAAAATATTGCACATATTCGCGAGACCCCCGTCCTGTCGTCTCCTCCTCTCGCACGAACGAAAAGAATAGATCAAGCGGCGGCACTTCATCTCGATATCGATCCACAAGCTCTAAAAAAGCGGCAAGGCTCGCTTTCATATCACTCGCGCCCAGCCCATATACTCGACCATCTGCAACTACACCAGCATCTGCTCCCACGGGGGGATAACCCCATTCACTCAGCGTTCCAGCCGAAACGGTATCCGTATGTCCATTGAAGATTATTGCTTTCGTTTGATTTTTTCCGGGGATGCGACAGAAAACATTATTCTCTTTTTGCTCCGGCTGAACACCAGCATCTTTCAGATAACGAAAGAGCCACTGTGCTATTGCTTCTTCATGGGAACTCTCTGAAGGTATCTGAATGAGAGCCTGTAGCTTTTCGATTACATTCATTCTGAAACTCTTTCACTCTCCCCAAGAACACGAGCCACTTCACTCGCAGTCCGATGGACAGCTTCTTGGATTCTGAGACGGACACCCTCACGGGCCCCCTTGCACGCTTCCCACTCCTTCACGAAAAGCTCAACAGAGAGCTTGGTAGCCTCCTCACTTGGTCCCCCACGGTGCTTTCTCCGAGATAGAGCCACTTGAGGCTTCAGGACCTCTTTGAGGTCCTCTGGATTCACACTGAGCGAAGTGCCGAGCTCCTCGGCATAACGCACCAGATCTGACTCCCGAAGGTCTTCCAAGGGAAGACCTCTCTCCATGAGATCGTTCACTGCCTGCCCTACAATCTTATACACGAGCCGATACGGCAGACCAGTCGTCTGCGAAACAAAATCAGCTACGTCTGTCGTTAAGGAATAGTTCTGCTTCACGAGCACTTCCATACGCTCACGGTGAAAGCGCATGCTCCCGAGTACTTCTGTGAGCACTCCCAGCCCAGTTTTGAACTTCCTCAGCCCGAGTTCCACGTATTCTTTTAACTCTCTTGCATCTCGATTGTATCCGGCTGGAAGTCCTGAAAGGAGCTCAAAGCCTGCAAGCATCGAGCCCGCGACCTGATTCCCAGATGCTCGAAGTAATTCGAGGGCATCGGGATTCTTCTTCTGTGCCATGACTGAGCTTCCCGTAATTGGGTGAAGTCGTTGTGCCACAGAGTCTCCCAACTCGAGAAATCCATATTCAAACGTCGCATACTGTAAGGTATCGGTTGCAAACTTTGAAAGCTCTATCGCACCAACGGAAAGTATCTGCAGCAACTCGTACTGAAAAAAGCCTCGGTGACTGATCGCATCAAGTGGCACTTCCCACACCTTTTCAAATCCAAGAAGCTCAGCCGTATACTCGCGGTCAATAGGCCAAGAAGTACCGAATGATTCTACTGAGCCAAGAGGGCACTGATCATAGCGCGATAAGAGCGAGAAAAGCGCTTTATGAATACGAACAAACCCCCCACAGTACATAAGACACCACTGTGCAACCGTTGTTGGTTTCCCTGGCTGCATGTGGGTATACCCGGGCATCACCCAATCAATATGCTCTTCTGCAAAGGTTATGAGCTGCTTGATTACATGCTCTAACTGTATCGCAAGTTCACACGCTTCCTCCCGCAAGAAGAGGAGCTCCGTTACCATCACCTGGTCGTTACGGCTCCGCGCGGTATGCGCTGATAGACCAGCTTTCTCTCCTGCCCGTTCGACGATCTCTTTTTCGAGCGTAAGCTGTGCTCCTCGATTTGGATCAATCGAAAAATTCCCTTGCTCGTTCAACCGCTCAATGTCCGCCAGCGCCTGCAGAATTGCTACTGCAGAACTTTGCGAAACTATTTTCGTTCGTGCAAGCATCAACACATGTGCTCTTGTTCCCCAGATATCTGAGGCAACCATCTTCATATCAAGCTGCATCTGCTGGGGTGAAACAACAAACTCAGAGACTGTCTTACTGACCACGAGAACTCCTTTCCTTTTCTTCCTTCGAGCCGACGTAGATCTTACCCGATCCGATGCAAGATGGCAGACCCCATGCCGTAAATCTTTGAGAAACCACGGGCTTCTTCTCCACTCCAGAGAGAGGACTCCTCCCCGTAGAGCGTTCCCGCAGAGAGGGCTGATTTATCAGCCTGAACACCAGTGATAATGCAGTGCCCCTTCTCGTACCGGAGACGAGCTAACCCAGTGACTTTCTGTTGTGAGGAATCAAAGAACGCTTCCAGATCTCTCATGAGCGGTTCATACCACTTCGCTTCGTGCATGAACGTGCCATAAGTCTGGGCAACGGTCTGCTTCCATTCGAGTTGGCTCTTACTGAGGACAATCTTTTCAAGCTCCTGATGGGCTCGGATGAGCGCTAACATCCCTGGTGCTTCAAACGCAATCCGTCCCTTTATTCCAAGAATCGTATCGCCGACATGAACGCCTCTCCCGTAGCCATACTCGCCCCCAATCGCATTCAGCAGGGCGAGGATCTCGTGCCCAGCCATATCGGTGCCATCGAGAGTGACAGGGACTCCCTTCTCAAATCCCACCACCACCTCACGTGGAGCATCACTCACCCTTGCAAGCGAACGGGTCAGAACGTATGCCTCTTCAGGAACTGTTTGCCACGGGTCGTGGGTCTCACCTCCTCCAATGGTCACACCAAAAACTCCTTGATTGATTGAGTACTTCTTTTTCCCAGCAGAAATTTCAAGGCCACGCGCTTTCAAGTACTCCGTCTCCTCCTCTCGAGTCAGTCGAAGCTCTCTGATGGGCGCAATCACTTCCAGCTCAGGTGCCAGTGTTTGAAAGGTGACGTCAAATCGAACCTGATCGTTTCCAGCTCCTGTTGAGCCGTGTGCTACTGCGATTGCATCAATCTCTTTTGCAATCTCTACGATTTTTTCTGCTTGAATAACTCGTTCAGCTCCTACCACCAACGGATATACACCACCCCGTAGTATATTCCCCTGAATAATTCTCGTGCCAAACCGTTCGAACACCTCTTGGACGGCATCAAGAGTAACGTGTCGAGTCGCCCCAGCCTCATAAGCAACTGATTCAATCCGAGAGAGTTCCTCAGGCGAAAATCCGCCCGTATTCACCGTTACGGTGATAACCTCATATCCCTTTTCTTGAAGATACTTCACGCAGTAGTTCGTATCGAGCCCCCCGCTGTAGGCAACAACGACTTTATTCATCTCATCTCCTCTTTAATGAAGCATACGGGAAAAAAGCTAGCCTAAATTGAATAAATATGCAAAATATATTGAATAAATATTTAATATGGGGGATTATCCTCTCCAGACCAAGACCACAAGAAGGATTGACCTGATGCCAGATTCTAAAGAAGCCCGTCAAACAGCCCTTGTAGAACTCTTAACGGAGTCCCCTTACTACTCGCAACAAGAGATCTGTGATGCGATGAAAGCAGCTGGATTCTCAGCGGCACAACCAAGCATCAGCCGAGACTTACAAGAACTGGGGATAATAAAATTTTCAGGTCGTTATCTTCCGCCCTCTGCATTAAAGGACAAACTCCCTGAAGGTCTTACTGATGCTATCATACCTGCTGGCCCCTACATGATTGTTGTACGAACAAAACTCGGTGCAGCACAACGAGTGGCAGCTGAGATTGATGCCGTGTCTATTGAAGGGCTCATTGGAACAGTCGCTGGGGATGACACAATTTTTCTCGCCTTTGATGATCCGTCTCAACAAGCACCCGCTCTTGATTTCTTAACTCAAAAACTTCTGTAACTGGCTGGAGATAATGATGCGAAGAATAATACTTGATAAAATATCATCATCCACTAAAAACGTCTCACTTACACGTGAAGCACGAATCACTGAGGAAGTTATTGCCAAACCGGGATACGTACTTGCTGGCAAGATCCACGGAGAAAAAACAACCTATAATGAAATTGAAAACCTCTCTGGACGCCGAATCAGGCTGCATGCTGGAGAAGTACTCGCTGGCACCCTCGGGCACCGAGATGCCTTGCATGGGTATTCAGGAAGGGTCCCCGATAAAATCTCGATTGGGGATAGGCTCCAGGTCCTTAATATGGGGGGAGTAATCGGAGAATGTACTTCTGCAAACCCACAAGTAGGCAAACCTTTTGACTTCGAGGTGCTGGGAAGCATCCTCGTTTTTCCTCAGTTCGAAAGCCGCCAGGGAGAGCCCGCTCACGTGGCACAACACGGTGCATTACAATGGCCGAATGGACAAGAAATAAACTTCTCAAGGAAAGTACCAGTAGTTTTCGTTGCAGGCACTTGCATGCAGGCGGGGAAAACGAGTGTTTGCGCACGCATGATACGCGGCTTGAAAAACTCAGGGCTTACTGTTGGTGCTTGCAAGCTGACTGGAGTTTCTCTATTACGGGATATTCTTGAGATGGAGGATTACGGGGCAGATACTGCACACACGTTTATCGATGCTGGCGTTGTTACCACCGATAGCGAATCCGCTGTTCCGACGGCCCACCTCGTCTTTCATACACTGATTGAAGAAGGGGTGGATGTCATCGTAGCAGAACTCGGAGATGGAATTCTGGGAACGTATGGTGTGAAAGAGATTCTTTCAGACGCTACGCTCATGCAGATGGCTACCACGTTTGTCTTATGCGCGAATGATCCAGTAGGAGCCTGGGGCGGAGTAGAACTCTTAAAGGAACGATTCGGGCTGCGTCCTCAAATCATATCAGGTCCAACAACAGATAACCTTGCTGGGATTAACTACATTGAACGCGAACTCGGAGTTCGAGCTATCAATGCCAGAAAGAATACAGAAGAACTGATCAGTTTTGCGAATCAATGTATTCAAGAAAAAGCGACACCGTGTATTCCATCAACAGAGTAATATTATGACTATTGACGATACATTGACGACTCCAACAGTGGCAGTAGCAATCTTCGGCGGCACTGGGTATGGCGCAGGAGAGCTGCTTCGACTCTTGGCACACCACCCTGATGTGAAAGTTGTTTCAATCAATTCGCGAACCCAGGTCGGAAAACTCGTAACAGATATCCACCCGCACTTACTTGGATTCTATGATACGCTTCGTTTCTCAAGTGAGTTAGATATCGATGCGATTAAAGAGCATCCACATCGCATAATCATTAGTGCTCTTCCACATGAAGTGAGCGGTAAAACAGGAGAAGCTCTAGAGCCGACACGCTCACTGCTCAATATGAAGTTTATCGATCTCTCAGGAGCGCATCGACTATCGGCACAAGATTTACATCAGCAATTCTACCCTGGAACGCCTCGTAATGAGGAGTTAGCGACAAAGTTCGTCTATGGGCTTACCGAACTCGCGAGCAATTCAGTCTCAACTGCATCTCATATTGCCAACCCAGGATGTCTGGCCACTGCCTCAATCCTGTCACTGGCTCCGATTGCCTCTCTGATCAAGCCAGCCTTCATAGCATTCGACGCAAAAACAGGTTCTTCTGGCTCAGGTCGAGAACTAAAAGAGGGCACTCATCACCCAACCCGGCATGCGAGCTATACGGCATATAAGCCTCTCTCTCACCAGCACGTACCAGAGATCAGTTCATGCCTGAAACACATCGGATTACCATCGTGCGAGACGAGCTTTATTGCACAAAGCCTTCCGATTGCACGTGGCATCTACGTTACAACGCATGTGCACAACAAGACGAGTCTGAATGCGGATCAAGTCGTTGACGCCTTCGAGGCTTTCAGCGCCCAACATCCATTTATTCGCTTTCGCAAATCGCCACCACATCTACAACCGGTAGTCGGCACAAACTTTTGTGACCTCTCGGTAGCCATAGATGATAAAAAGCTCATTGTCATGGCTGCAATTGATAACCTCGTAAAGGGTATGGCTGGACAAGCCATTCAAAATCTTAACCTGATGTGCGGGCTCCCAGAGGAACGCGGATTGATGATCCCTGGCACTCGTCCCTACTAAGGAAATCAAGAAAGGAATAACGTATGGATGCGATAGCTCCTCTCGTAAATACATATCCCCAGTACCCCTTTGAAATTACCCACGGAAGCGGGGCATATGTGACTGGTTCTGATGGAAATACATATCTCGACCTTTACGGCGGGCACGCCGTATGTGCACTCGGACACAATCATCCTCGAATTCAGCAAGCAATTGCTTGCCAATCAGAAAAACTCTTCTTCTACTCGAATCTT
>Ga0181585_10004799_pt1 | contig 11744 bp, 8 predicted proteins | sample 071ome_29_FD_132469 | JGI IMG/M metagenome (GOLD analysis project Ga0181585, IMG submission 132469) | Coastal salt marsh microbial communities from the Groves Creek Marsh, Skidaway Island, Georgia - 071407BT metaG (megahit assembly) | ecosystem: Environmental > Aquatic > Marine > Intertidal zone... | reverse complement strand
TCTGAGGCAGGGTGGGCGGAGAAAGATCTGCGCGTTTTGCAGGGAGACGGTGATAGTACGGTCAAGCTCGACGAAGGCGTTGATACGCCGGGTCCCATTTCTCTCGCCGTAGCGGTTGAGGGAGAGGGTGGACGTCTGGTTGTCTTTGGTGACTCCGATTTTGCAACCAACCAGTATTTTGACTACCAAGGCAATGGCGATCTAGCGCTGAATGCCCTCAGTTGGCTCGCGGAGGACGAGAGCCTGATATCAATTCGTCCGCGCCAAGCCGGCTACAATCCGATTGCGCTTACCGACAGTCAGGGCGAGTGGATCTTTTGGATTAGCGTGGTGCTCTATCCGCTGTCTATAGCCCTTGTTGGTTTACTCGTCGTCTCCCGCAAGGGGCGATGGAGCGTTACAGAGCTCGCGGGCGCAGGTCTGGGCATTGTTCTCTCGCTCGGCATTGCCGCGCTTCTCAACTTTCTGGGAGACCGGTACAACTTTCGTCACGATATGACGGCGGATGCGCTCTTCACGCTGTCTGATGACAGCAAGCGCCTCATGCGCACCGTGGAGGAAGAAGGGCAATACGTTCAGGTGAAGACGTTTATGAGCGAAATGGAGGGGATGCGCTTTCAAGATCTTATGAAAGAGTACAACCACCAGTCGGACCATTTTGACTACGAACTGGTCGATCCGCAAAAAAATGCGCTTCAAGTTGAGCAAAACAATATTCGCGAACGGGGCACGTCGATTGTTGAGGTGCGCGGTGATGGGCAGGTGCGCAGCGAGCGGATTATGCAGATGAGCGAAGAGGCGCTGAGTAATGCGATCCTCAAAGCGCTGCGGGCCCGCGATATGAAAGCGTACTTCACTACGGGGCACGGCGAGGCCGAGCTCGATCAGGTCGATGGCAAGGGCTACTCGCTCTTAAAAGGCCGCCTGCGAGAGCTCAACTTTGAAGTGTTGGGCGGACTCCAACTGCAGGACGGAGTGCCAGACGACGCATCCTTGCTGGTCGTGCTTGCTCCCAAGGAGCGTTTTTCAGCGGCGGATGCTGAGGTTTTAGGGCGCTATTTGGACGGCGGTGGCCGCGCGCTGTTCCTACTAGACCCAGGTGCGCCAACGGGTTTAGAGGCCCTGCTCGACGCGTACTCCATTGAGCTTGGACAGGACTTTGTCGTTGATCTCAGTGGATTGGGACAGCTATTTGGCGCGGACGTGTCGGTCCCGGTGGTGATCAACTATGGAGACCATCCTATTTCGGAGCGGCTTTCCTCGGGAACTATGAGCTTTTTTCCACTCGCGCGTTCGGTGCGTCCAGCCAGTCATCGATTGAAAAATCCTCAGATTGCGGCGCTAGCCCTCACTCACCAGAGCAGTTGGGGTGAGCGCGATCTGTCGCCCGTTACGGGAGAGGGTGGACAGGTCGAATTCGATCCCGAAGTGGACCTGCGGGGACCGGTTTCGCTGGCGGTAGCCGTGCAGGCTGAGCCCGATACAAGCCTAACATCAGAAGGGCAGGTGCGCATCGTCGTATTTGGCGATGCGGATTTTGCCTCTAATGAATACTTCTCTCAGCAGGCCAATGGAGCGTTGGTTGCAAACAGCGTGGAATGGCTAACTGAAGACGAAGACCGGCTGCAAATTGCAGATCGTCGTCCTGCTCATAATCCCATTAATCTGATTGGAAATCAGGGCTCAGTTGTGCTATGGGTTTCGGTCTTTGTGCTTCCTTTCGCCGTTGCTCTTTCCGGACTCGTGATGGTCCTTAAGCGGGGCTATCAGAATTACAAAGATGGTTTTATTGCGTGGCTGATCTACTCGTTTGCATCCAATGCGGTCTTTCTGATGATTTCAGCGACCGTTGCGCTGAGTGAGGCCAAAGGACTCGAGGGACAAGTCAATCTGATTATGGGACTGCTCAGCGGTGCTGTGGCCTATGGTTTACATCGGCGCGCTGCGTGGGCTTGGCTGCCTTCAATTGCAGTAGCATTGCTGAGTGCTTTGGGCGGCTTCTGGGTTATTCCCAACGAAACGATCCAACTGCTTTACGCCGCTGCTTTTATAACCAATGTTGCCCTCTTGGTGTGGATCCGCCGAGTCTTTGAAGTCGGGAGAGAAACAGCATGAAGCTGAAAACTAACGTAATTGTCGGTGCGATATTCGCGCTTCTACTGGCTTTTGTCTACTTCCATGAAATAAAGGGGGGACAGGAGCGGCGCCAGGCGGCAGAGCGTTCAAAGCAGCTGGTTGACTTTAAAGAGTCAGAGGTGAAACGGCTCTCTCTAATCCGGCCTGAGGGCGGCATTGAAGTAGAGCGCACGGAGGGAAGCCAGTGGCGTATTGTGCTGCCCGTAGAGGACGGTGCCGACGGTGAAGCGGTTGAGCGATACTTGCGCAATATTGCTGAATCAGAGCGAGAAAAGGTGGTTGTTGATAGTGCAGCGGCCCTCTCTGCAGAGACGGCCGCTCGCTACGGTTTGGATCGGCCGCGTCTAAAGGTCTCAATTGAGACGGAAGAGGGCACGTTGGATACGCTCTTTTTTGGCACCGACGCGCCGACCGATCGATATACCTATGTGCAACAGAGCGGAAGCAATCCGGAGATTTTCGTGGTTCGGGCTTGGCGCTATGACAACCTCGACAAAAGCGTTTTTGATCTGCGAGATCGACGCGTCTTGGCCTTCGCAAAGAGTGAGGTCATCGAGGCTGCGCGCACGGGCAGTGCTGGGCCAGTCTCTCTTCGCAAAGAGGGGGCAGAGTGGCTGATGCAAGAGCCGATTGTTGCGCGTGCTTCTTCCGAAGCCGTTGACGGCGTACTAGCCAAGATTGAGTCGAGCGAGATAAGCGCTTTCGTAGACGAAGCACCCAGCGGAGAAGCGCTGGCAGCATACGGCTTTGGATCTGGCGCAGTTCAGTGGTCCTTCACATTCGCTCAAGACCGTCGAGAAAGGCGTTTATCCATAGGGCGCGAAGACGAAGAGGGACGCTACTATGCTCGCGAAGAGAGTAGGCCTCAGGTCTTCCTGATTGATTCGACGCTGGTGCACAGGCTGTCGCAAGACGCGGCCCAACTGCGCGATAGGAAGCCACTGAGGATAGATCGCGATGGGATAGATCGAATGGAGTACCGTCGCGGCCCAGTGCTAATCTTCGCAGCTGAAAAGGATTCTTCGGGCGTTTGGAATATACAGGATCCCCCTCAACAGCAGACAAAGTCGTGGAAACTCAACGCACTATTGACGGATCTAGAGAGCCTCGAAGCGATAGATTTTTCAACGGCTCAAGGGGGAGAACCTCCTCTGAGCGTGCGGCTTATGGAGGGCGGCCAGTCCGTAAATTACGCGCAGTTCTTTCTGCGTGATGGGGAGATTTATCTTGAGCAAGACGGCGACCCCCATGCTTACAAAATAGATACAGACGTCTTTGCGGATATCGATCTTGAGCTTGACGAAGTGCGTCAGGTGCCCGAGGCCGTGGATTCGACCCGAGTCGATGAGTAGGCTATGTGGTCTGCACGGTTCCTATGTTTAATCTTGGTCTGCGCTACGGACGCCTGGGGGCAGGTAGAGGCGTACTGGCAGGCTGATACGACAGAAGTAACGCTGGGACAGCCGGTTGATCTTCGCCTTGTCATGCGATTTTCCTCTGATATTAAACCGGATGAACCCAACCTGACGAACCTCCTAAGTGCAGCGTCTTATCGTCCGGAGGGCCGGTTGGGACCAGAGGTCATAGACGGTCTTACGCACGTAACGCTTACCGGTACTGTCCGCTATTACGAGCTCGGTGAACAGGCCATACCCGATGTAGAGGTAGTTTTTGTTAGGGAGAGTGGAGATACGCTCAGCGCGGTAGCGCGTGGGCTGAGTATTGAGGTAATAAGCGTCTTAGAAGAGGGAGATCAGGCGCTACGTGATATAAAGCCGCCCGTCGTTATCGAGGGGGGCATTCCGCTCTGGATGGCAGTCGCGGTGGCGTTGCTGATGCTGCTCGCTCTGGGGTGGATCATTGCTTATTGGCTCCGTCGCCGTCGTTTGGCTGCGGCAGAGGGCGTACCCGAGCCTGAACCAGTCGATTATGTTGCTGAGTTTGAACGCATTGCCTCCTTGGGGCTGTTGGAACGCGGTGAATTCAAAGCGTATTATTCTCTTTTAGCTGATAATTTGCGGCGATATATCGAAGAGGCTCTCGTTGTTGAAGCCATGGAGAAAACGACAACAGAACTAGATTTAGCGCTGCGTGAGAAAGGCGTGCCCGACGGAGAGATTCGCCAGGTATTGGGGTATTTATCCACGGCTGATTTAGTTAAGTTTGCGCGATTCCATCCAGAGTTAGACAGCGCACATCGCGTGCCAGAAGTGGGCGTAGCGATCCTGCGTGCGCTGGAAGATCATCGGGAAAAACAGGCGGCAAGAGACGAGCTGGATAGAGAGGTGAATGCAGACGCTGCGCTTTGAAAACCCCGAGTGGCTGCTGCTGCTGCTCTTGCTACCCCTTTTGGTCTACCTGCATATCGTACAGGGTCGCCGCCGCCAGGGAAGCGTGCAATTTTCTGACTTGGCAAGCCTTCGCCAGATGGGCAATACGATATGGGTTCGTCTACGTCATCTACTCATCGTTTTTAAAGTTTTGGGGTTGGGACTCTTAATTGTGGCTATGGCGCGCCCGCAGGCGGGACGTGAAAAGCGGGAGATGTCGGCAGAAGGTATTGATATCATGCTGACGCTGGACGTTTCGTCGAGTATGGAGCTCAACGACTTGGACAATGGGGAGCGCAGTCGGCTAGCCGTTGCCAAAGAGGTCGTGTCCGACTTTGTTGGGGGGCGCTATAGCGATCGCATTGGTATGGTCGTCTTCGCAGGGGAGAGCTTTACGCAGTGCCCGCTGACCTTAGACTACGACGTGTTAACTTCTTTCTTGCAGGGCGTTCAGATTGCTGACGAGAGTTGGGACGGAACGGCTATCGGCATGGCACTAATCAATGCGACCAATCGCCTGCGTGAGTCGGAGGGGCGAAGTCAGGTGATTATACTGCTAACGGACGGAGTGAATAACGCCGGGGAGATCGAGCCGCTTACGGCTGCGGACGTGGCGCAGGCTGTAGGGGTGCGCGTCTATACGATTGGCGTTGGAAGTGATGGTTCTATTCGCCGGCCCGTGCAGGGAATCTTTGGTACGAGATACCAAACGGTTCAGGTCGAAATTGATGAAGAGACGCTAAGGGAGGTTGCCCAGCGCACGGGGGGGAAATACTATCGAGCCACGAGCGAAGAGAAGCTGGAAGCCATCTATCGAGAAATCGGTGAACTGGAAACAACGGAAATTACGTCTGAGGTACACGTGGAGTACTCGGAGCGTTATTTCTACTTTCTCTGGCCTGGTTTGCTGCTTCTCCTAGCTGAAATTCTTCTATCTAATACGCGCTTTCGCCGTTTGCCCTGAGAGCATATATAGAATGCGTTTTTCTTCACCTGAGACATTCTGGTTTCTTCTGCTGATCCCTCTCCTCTGCGTATTCTTTGCTTGGGCCACGTTGGCACGCCGAAAAGCTCTGCTGCGCTTTGTGCGCTTGCCGCTTGCCGAAAAGCTGACTCGTGACTTGAGTCGACGGCGCCAGTTTGGCAAGTACGTTTTTTTGGGTATGGGAACTACTTGGGCATTATTGGCTCTCTGTGGCCCTCAATTTGGCGCAAAGCTGGAGATGGCACAGCGCAAAGGAGTTGACGTTGTTTTAGTGCTGGATGTGTCGCGTAGCATGCTTGCAGAAGACCTCAAACCGAGTCGATTGGCTAGAGCAAAACAGCAAATACGCGAGTTGATCGATCTCTTACAGGGCGATCGCGTTGGTCTCGTCGTATTTGCTGGCCAAGCGTTTGTCCAGTGTCCACTAACGCTGGACTACGGAGCCGTCGACATGTTTCTCGACGTGCTCGATGCCGGAATGATTCCCGTGCAAGGCACGGCCATTGGCGATGCTCTGAGGTTGGCCACCCGAAGTTTTGATGCGGAAGACGAACAGCACAAGGTTGTAGTTCTGTTTACCGACGGCGAAGATCACATAAGTGAACCACTTGCTGCGGCGCAGGATGCAGCTGAGCAAGGCGTTCACGTTTTTGCAATTGGCCTCGGGACTTCAGGCGGTGAGCTAATTCCAGAAATGCAGCAAGGGGGAGGAACGAGCTATCATAAGGACCAGCGGGGAAATTACGTAAAAACCCGTCTTGACGAGGCCACACTCAAGGAGATCGCTCTGTCGACAAACGGCGACTATTTTCGATCTTCTCTGGGGGGACAAGAACTCGTCGCAATAAGTGAGCAGATCGCCCAAATGGACCAGAAAGAATTTTCCTCAACGCGTTTCACGCAATATGAAGAACGCTTTCAAATTCCTCTGTTTATAGCGCTGTGCTGCTTTTTTATCGAAGCCTTTCTCGGGGATAAACGCGCTCGAAACGTCGAGTGGAAAGGGCGTTTCGAATGATTCCCTTCGCCGCTTTTTGGGGGTTGCCCGTGGCGTGGATCCTCCTAACCGGAGCTACCGTGGGAGATCCCGTCGCTTCAAAGAGTGCGGAAGCTCTCCGTCTATTTGAGGAGGGAGCGTTTGATCAGGCCCTTCAGCTGTACCGCGATGCGCAGCTCGAGCGGCCCGACGAACCCGCGCTCAATTTTAACGTTGGTAGCTCGTTGTTTAAACAGGGAGACTTAGAGGCTGCGCTGCAGGAGTTGAGTCGAGCTGCAGAACAGGCCGAGGGCATATTGGGTGCATCTGCCCACTATAACATGGGAAATGCGTGGTTCCAGCAGCAGCAATACGAACAGGCGATTGCCTCCTATCGGCAGGCACTGGAACAGAACTCGAACGACCGGGATGCCAAAGCTAACTTGGAACTAGCGCTACAAAAATTGGAAGAACAGCAGCAAGAGCAGCAGCAAGAGCAGAGCCAAGATCAAGACGAGCAGAATCAGGATCAAGAGCAGCAGGAAGAGCGGAATCAGGAACAAAACCAGCAGGATGGGGAAGAACAGCAGCAGGAGGATGGGGAAGGGGAGCAAGAGCCAGGTGAACGAGAACCGGAGAATGAAGAACCGCAAGAACAGGAGTCGTCGCAGCCCGACGATGAGAGCGGAGAAGAGGGAGAGCGTGGGCAAGAGGACAGGGCAGAGGGGGAGCCAGAGCAGAGCGAAGAGCAGATTGGTCAGAAAGAGGCAGAACAGCTGTTAGAAGCGCTAAAGGATCGCGAAATAGATGCGCAGAAGCGTCGGTATCGATCTACGGGCGCCAGTCGTGGAAAGGATTGGTAAATCTTTGAGTGCGCGCATTATTACCGCTTTATTTTTATTCGTTTCGTCGCTTGAAGCCGTCCAAGTCGAATTTGAAGCAAGCGTAGACCGAACGCGCGTAGCGCAGTCGGAGGCTCTGCTACTGACCCTGCGTATTGTCTCGGACGAAAATCTGCAGCATATGCCTGCTCCTACGCTCGCACTGGGAGACTTTCACGTGGAAGGACCCAGCGTGAGCTCGCGAATTGAAATGGTAAATTTTACTACCAGCTATACGCGCGAGTTGACCTATCGTCTCTATGCGAAAAGGCAGGGGCGGATACGTATCGGCTCGGCCAGCATTGAGATTGATGGAAAGACCTATCGCACACGACCTATCGATATTGAGGTCTTGCGTGCGGGACAGCGATCAGGGCGTGCTCGTGGAGGGGAATTTAACGTAGAAGACCATCTCTATGTGCGGGCTCGATCCGATCTCCAACGGGTCTATGTTGGACAGCAGGTAACGGTCGATTTTGATCTATTCTACCGTTTTCAACTGCACAACGTAGGCTTTAAAGAGATTCCTTCGTTTGCTGGATTCTGGATAGAAGAGCTTTTCGTCGCGCAGCAGCTGCAGGCGAGCAGAGAAGTCATTAACGGAATTACGTTCAACGTAGCCCCACTTCGCCGCGTCGCTCTCTTCCCGACCAAATCCGGTGCGCACGTCGTTGAGTCCATGGCCGTATCATGTGAGATTCCAGCCCGTCGTTCGCAGCGTCGCAGCATGTTAGATGACTTCTTTGCTTCCGATCCTTTTTTTGGTCGCACGCAGAGCGCTCTCCTGCAGAGTGAACCGATAGAGATACAGGTGTTGCCTCTACCTGAGGCGGGGCAGCCAAAAGCGTTCTCCGGCGCAGTGGGAGAGTTTAAGCTAGAGGCCCGCGCTCAGCCTACGCACGTAAAGGCCGGCGATCCGGTCACGCTGCGAGTCGAGATCTCGGGCGTGGGCAATCTATCCGCAGTGGGAACACCGCTTATCGAGGTTGGAGAGGGGATCAAAATGTACGATCCCACGCTGGAAGAAGAAGAAAAGATAGTGAATGACCAATACGGCGGTCGTCGCACGTACGAATACATTCTCATACCTGAAACGGGTGGAATTTTAGAAATTCCTCCCGTTCAGTTTGCCTATTTTAATCCCGTAGCAGAGGAATATGTCACACTTCAATCGGCTCCCATATTTGTGCACAGCGCTGGTGAGGTTGCCGCGGAAGAGTCGGGTGGGTACGGTTTAAGTCGTAAAGATATAGAGGCTGTTGGAAGCGATATAAGGTATATAAAGCCCGATGTAGAAACGCTGGGCGAAACTTTTACGCTGTACGGTAGCGGGCTATTTTGGTCCGTCCAGGCGTCGGTCCCCTTTGCCTTGCTCGGATTGATTCTACTGCAGCGTCATCGCGATCGCCTGCGGGGTGATATTGCCTATGCGCGTCGTCGCCGTGCGCGGGGAGAAGCCGGTAAGCGGCTGGAGCGAGCCAGTCATCTATTAGAAGAAGGGGAAGCGGGCGCTTTCTACGGCGAAATACATCGCGCGGTATTGGCATTTCTCGCTGATCATTTAAACATAACAGCCGCGAGCCTTTCGCCGGATGCCTGCGAGCACGCCCTGAGAGAAAAGGGCTTAGAAGAAGAGACTATCCAGTCGCTGCGCGAGTGGTTAATTCGCTGTGACTATGCGCGTTTTGCCCAAGGGGTGGGAGAGCGCTCGGACATGGACAAAATTCGCCAAGAGGCGGAAGATCTCATCACGCTGCTGGAAAAGAAGATATGATACGAGCTCTGATCCTAGCGCTTGTGTTCGTTGCTTTTGAAGCTGGGGCGCAGTCTGCTTCCGTTGGGCTGTTTAACGAAGCCAATGGTCGGTATCGCAGCGGTGACTTTGATGGTGCACGTCGTGCCTATTTGCAAGTAGTGGAAAGCGGCGTGAAAGACGCACGTCTTTTCTATAACCTGGCCAACGCAAACTTTAAATCCGGTCGTTTAGGTGAGGCTATTTTATGGTACGAACGAGCCTATAAACTCAGCCCCCGTGATGAGGACATTGTCGCGAATCTGCGCTTTGCTCATCAGGTAAAGAAAGATCGCGACCCCCCTGCTGATGGCAATGCGGTGAGTCTCTTTTTAACAAAGGCTTTTTTCTATCCCACGCTGAGCGAGTTGTCGCTCTTTTTTGCTCTGGGCTGGATGGGATTGCTCGGCCTATTGGGTTGGCGGGTATGGGGTCGCAGCACGCAGGTCGTCTGGCTGATATCGCTGTCTATTTGTGCCCTGTTAACGGTTGGAGGAATAGGCTGGCTTTCGTTTCGTCTTTACCACCAGGCAAGTGAGGTGTCTGCCATCGCACTGGCCGAAGTCGTTACTGCCCGCAGTGGCCCTGACGTTGATCAAACGGAAGTGTTTATAATGCACGAAGGCACGAAAGTACGCGTAGTGCGCAGTGAGGGAGACTGGTCACTCGTGCGGTTACAAAATGGGTTGGGTGGATGGGTTCGCATCGATCAAATCGAGCCTATCTGATTTCTTGCAGCCCGTCTGATCTTATGCGATCTTTGGACTCTGATAAAGGTCTTCACTCTTACAACAGGATGGATTATGAGTAAATTACGAGTAGGCGTAGTAGGTGTAGGGGGCATTGCGCGCACGCATATGCCCGGTTGGGCGGCTTCTGAACACGCCGAGGTCGTGGCTGGAAGCGACGTTAGTCAAGAAGCGTTAAACCGCTGGGGCCAAGAACACGATGTAAAGAAATTACACACCGACCCCGAAGCGCTCTTTAATGACAGCGATATCGATGTGATCGACGTCTGCACGCCTAGCACGTATCATGCGCCGCTGAGTATCGCGGCCCTAGAGGCCGGGAAGCACGTCATATGTGAGAAGCCGCTCGCGCCTACGCCCGATGAAATCCACCGTATGATTGAAGCGCGGGATCGGTCGGGTAAGATGCTCATGACGGCACAGCACTTTCGTTTCCAAGGTTCATCTAAGGCCATGAAAGCGGAGATTGACACCGGAGCACTTGGAGATATTTACCATGCTAGAAGTTGGATGCTGCGCCGGGCGGCCGCGCCGACGGGCGGCGGCTTTATCCTTAAAGAGCACAGTGGCGGTGGACCCTGCATTGACATAGGTGTCCATATTCTAGACCTGACGCTGTGGTTTATGGGCAATCCCGAACCCGTGGCAGTCACGGGCGTAGCGCGTGCGGAACTGGCCCATCGCGAAGGGGCATTCAGTCAGTGGGGTCGAAATGCCATTCCGCCCCAGTTTGACGTCGAAGATTTTGCCGCGGCATTTGTTCGCTTTGATAACGGTGCGACGCTGGTTATTGAAGTTAGCTGGTTGCTTCACCACGATACGGAGGGTGAAGATATGCAGATGTGGCTCTATGGAACAGGCGCTGGAGCCCACTGGCCTAAGTGCGAGTTATACGAGAGCAACTACGAGACGCGTCAGCAATACAACCGCCAACTCAAGCTGATGTATGATGGCCTTGAGGCCCATGCACAGGAATGCGTCGAGTTTGCCCAGGCCTTGGCTGAGGGTAAGCCGTCACCCGTTCCTGCAGAGCAATCGCTTCAGGTGCTCAAGATCTTGGATGGTATCTATAGAAGCCAGCAGAGTGGGGGAGAGATTCGGCTCGACTAAGCCCCTAGGTGTGATCTAAAAAGAGGCCTCCTCCGATTCTTATCAGGGGGGCCTCTTTTACGTACAGCAGTTCAAACGCGATGAGTGAGCCGCTAGGATTCGACTGGCAGTGTTAACGTAAACGTCGTGCCCTGTCCCAGTCGACTCTCCAAGTCGATCGAGCCTCCGTGATTATCGATGATACCCTTGCAGATGGATAGACCCAAGCCCGTGCCTTTGCTGCCTTTGGTCGAAAAGAAGGGTTCAAATATCTGCTGCACTAGGTCGGGAGCTATCCCCGATCCGTTGTCCTTAACCGTAACTTGCACAGAGCGGGCGCTTTGTGCTGTTTCGACAACCCGAGTCGAGAGCGTAATGCGTCCACCTGAGTCTAAGGCATCTATTGCGTTATTGATGAGGTTGAGGAGTACTTGGGTTATTTGCTCTCCATCTACGTTGATACGCTCATTGGCCTCAAATAAACGCGATATGGATATGTTTTTTTGCTTTAAAGGGTGAATAAGCAGGTCGAGCGCATGGCCAATTAGTTTGTTGGCATCCGTGGGCGTTTTTATGGGGTGTTTTTTTCGGGAAAAGTCTCGCATGCTCTCCATAATACTCGCAGCCCGAAATATTTGTTCGGTGGCTATAGAGAGCGAGTTCTGCTGATCCTCGGTTATATTGGGGGATTTTGAAACCGTTTCAACCCATCCTACAGAGATTGTTAACGGGGTCATTACCTCATGAACGATCCCCGCTGCTAGCCGACCTAGAACCGAAAGACGTTCGCTGTGCAGCAGCTGCTC
>Ga0181585_10004797_pt1 | contig 11749 bp, 10 predicted proteins | sample 071ome_29_FD_132469 | JGI IMG/M metagenome (GOLD analysis project Ga0181585, IMG submission 132469) | Coastal salt marsh microbial communities from the Groves Creek Marsh, Skidaway Island, Georgia - 071407BT metaG (megahit assembly) | ecosystem: Environmental > Aquatic > Marine > Intertidal... | reverse complement strand
CCACCATCAGATAAAGAATATACCTTTATGATATCCGATGTTTCATTTTTAATAATATAGTTATTATTTTTATGAAATTTAGACCAAACTTGAAATATACACTGGACTTTTATAGTTTTACCATTTGGATATTCAAAATCTGTATTTAAATTTTCACTATGAATTAAATTTAATTCATTTACTCTTTTTCGTGGAACGCCTTTACCATCACTTTCAAATAATTGAGGTAAAATAAAACACACATAATCTGCAAATTTAGCAGAATGATTAATAAATTTTAATGCTTGTTGTCCTCTTAGCCCAAAAGGTGGATTTCCAATTACTATATATTTTTTATTTTCTTTTGGATACCAGTTAAGATAATCCTGTTTTTTAATTTCATCTAATCGAGGTTCAATATCAAATCCTAGTCTTTTATCTTCAGGTAGTATTTTTAGGAAAACGCCATTACCCGCGGAAGGCTCAATAAATGTATAATTATCATGTAAATCACCATATGTTTTAATAATATCTATAAATTTTGAATAACAATAACTTGCAGTTTTATCAGGAGTAAAGAACTGATCTTTTTCTTTAAAAGTAAAGTTACTATAATCTATTTCTATATTTGCCATCTTAAGAAGTTCAAATGTATATGATTTAGGTACTCGTTCTAATTCACTCCATCTTCTAACTGTGCCGACGGCAACATTAATTGATCGTGCAATTTCTGCATAAGATTTATTTTCTAGAATTGTATTAAGAATTTTAATTAAATCATAGGTGTTATTTTTTTGTTTAGTATTCATTGTTAATATTCTTAAATAAACATTAATATATTATTTAAAATCAATTTTAATTATATTATTTTTTAAAAAAGTAAAAGAAAAAGTTTTTTCTAAAAAGTTTATATAATGAATGCGTTTGGAGTGTTTAGTGTAATTGTATTACTATTTGTAATTTATAAATTTTTAAGAATGGTTTATAATATGGCTGATCGTAAATATCGTGAAGGATATAGAAAATTATGTGACTGTCCTTGTAGAGGTTTTAAAGGTCCTATGTGTAAATGTAATCCTTCGTGTCCCTGTAAATAATTTTATTTGATTTAATAAAAATTAAATAAAATCTTTATCTAGCTTGTAAAAGACCTATTCTTCCACTTGTAATTTCTATCATATTATATCTCTCCTCAAAAACTCTTAAATCGAAATTGTATTTATTTAATCTATAATTATCTTTACGTATTCCTATAATTTCACCATTATCATCACAAAGAACGTCTACACTATTACTGTTAGGATCATCATTCTTTGGCGGTTGAATTGTATTAAATTCAAAAGTAATATATTTAACTTTATTACAATTCTGGGCTCCGGTTGGTTGATATTTAACTCTATTGCTATTCGTACAAAAGTTGTAACAATATAAACCATATTTAGCAACACCAGTAGTTCTCCACCACTTTTCTATATATGCGTATACGCCTGCAGGTAATATATTCTCACGATATTCTTGACCGTATAAAATAGCCATATCTAACATTATATTTTTAATATTTTCATTATTTCGCGCTCCACTTGAATATAGGTGTAGTGGATTATCTGTTATAAATGAGTACGGAGTTCCATTAGAAATAGATAATAACTCTGGTTTACCAGGTGCAATTCCATCCCATGGATAATTAGAGTAATTAAACCATTGATTTCTTTCTTTTACATCACTTCTACGAAATCGCCACATATAACTAGATATCATATCTTTACTAGGTATATCTACTCTTTTAGATCCGGTAACATTTAAGTAATCCCATTCATATTGTTGTTTTATTAAATAACTATGATTACATTTTGCAATTGTATTCCTTTCTTCATTCCCTAAAAATATATATGTCCCTACTAAATGAATATCTGTATTCCAATCATTTCTTTTATTTAAATATAAAGTATTATTTTCTTCAAGTGATTTTGGGAGACCTAGTGGAGGTTGTAAAAATTTCCACATTTGATGATTAATATTTGCTGTATTAGGTGCAATTCTATTTAGTTTTAATCTATTAAAAATACTAACGGTAGGATTTTCTTGTTGGACGTCAAGTATTGTAAATATATCTTTTACTGCATTGAATTCTATTTTAACATATAATTCTTGATATTGCATTGCTACTAAAGGGAGCGCAACTTTTGTTGAATATGTAAACCACGACATTAGAGGAATATATAATTTTCTACCTCTAATAGATGGTTCTATTTCTTTAATATCACTGTTAAAGTTTGGATCATTATTAACATTATAAATTGCATTAGGATATTTACCATTATAAAAACTCTCAGGATCAGTTAATTCTTTAACTTTATTATCTCCTACAATCATATTTGATAATAATACTCTTTTTTCACCCTCATCTCTTCTAATTGCATTCATCATCCATTCTCCTGAATATTGTGCTAGAGTAGAACCTCCAGAATGTATAGTTATTCTATCAATCATAGCAAATCCCAAATCATCAATCCATTTAAATTCGTAAGGTACATAACCACCAGATACATCGGTTTCACCTCTATAAAATATGGGACTCCATATATCAGGTAGGTTAACAACTACATAGGTATCCCATAATAAATCACCATAACGAGGAATTTTAAATTCCATTTCTGTTTTTGAATCAAATGATAGATTTCTTAAACCTTCAAAATCAATTCTAAATCTTTGCATACCAAATGGTGTATGTTTCTTATATGTTGTTTTAAAAAATGTTGTTTTAGGATCACCTGTTAATATTATATTTGATTGTCCGTATGCTACTAATTGTAATAATCCACCAGGCATTTGTTTTATATATAATTAGTTTATAAAAAGTATTTAAGTAGTGAGATTGAATTATTCATTTTTAGCATGATAATAAAATATAAATTAATTATATACCTAATTATGGATAGATATCAAAAATCATTAGAACAAGCACAAATATTTTTATCTAGATATATTTGGATTGGAGTATTAATAGCTATATTAGGAATTTTATGGTATTACAGAAATCAAATTGGAAAAAAGGATTCAAACATAACAATTATGAATAGACTTTACAATAATAAGGAATTATCGCCACAATTATCCAGTATTAATACAGCTGATCCTAAATATGAACAACCTTTATTAAATTTTTATGTTGCAAGTAGTTATAATTCATGTTGTGCTGGAGATTTTCAAGATAGTTATGTATCTTTAGACCCATTAGAACAAATTATATTTCATGGAGCGCGTGTGTTAGATTTTGAAATTTATTCGATGGACGGACGACCTGTTATAGCAGCATCATCAACCCCCAATGTAAATATAAAAGGAACATATAATAGTATTTCTGTTGATAATGCTTTGAGAAAAATTTCTCAATTAGCTTTTTCTTCTGCAAAATGTGCGAATCCGAATGATCCTCTTTTTTTGCATTTTAGAATAAAATCTAATCGAAAAGATATATATCCTCAATTAGCAGCTGCTATTACTGAAAATTTTGCTGGAAGATTAATGGACGCAAGATTTAGTTATGAGGGTAGAAAAATGGATGATGGTGAAACAGAAAATTTAACATTATTACCATTAAAAGAACTTATGGGTAAAGTTATCATTATGGCTTATCAGGAAAATGATAATTATAAAGATATGAATAATTCATTCTATGAATTAGTAAATTTAGGTTCAAATTCAATATATTTTAGACAATTAAGAAATCATGACGTCCAATATAGTTCAAATGCAGATACTCTTAAAGAAGAAAATAAATCATCTTTAGCACTTACCATGCCTGATTGGAGTGATTTAAATAATAATGTAAAAATAGTATTACATCACACTCTTGGATGTCAGATGGTTTGTATGAATTACCAAAATATGGATAGAAATATGAGATATTATCTTAACTTTTTTAATGAAGAAGGGTCCGCATTTGTACCTAAACCTGCATATTTATGTAGAAAAGAGACTAAGTTAACATGTCCTACACCTCCTGATGAAAAATTATCTTTTAAGGCAAAAACATATTCTTTACCCATGATATCTTTTAAAATGTAAATAATTATTATAACACTATATATTAGTAATATGTCGTGTGATAAAAAAATGACTTTTGAAGAATGTGAACTAGCAATACTACGACACGCAGTAGACAGTGTTGATAAGATTGAAGGTGAAGAGCTTTTAAGAAATCCTGAAATAAAAACAATTATTCAAGTTGTAGAGGAATTTCTTAAAAAGAAAAAAAGAATATGTTATGGTGGTACTGCTATAAATGCGTTATTACCACCAGACGATCAGTTTTATGATCCAACTGTGGAACTCCCAGACTATGATTTTTTTTCACCAACACCTATGGAAGATGCTAAAGAGTTAGCAAACATTTATTATAAAAAAGGTTTTGCAAGAATAGAAGCAAAAGCAGGAGTTCATGCAGGTACTTTTAAAGTTTTTGTTAATTTTATTCCAGTTGCAGATATCACGTATATAGTTCCTGAATTATTTAAAAAATTAAAAAAAGAAGCAATTAGTCTTAGAGGTATTTTATATTCACCACCAAATTTTTTACGTATGTTAATGTATTTAGAACTATCAAGACCTAAAGGCAATCCATCTAGATGGGAAAAAGTTTTAAAAAGAATTTCTTTATTAAATAAAAATTATCCATTGCGAGGAAAACATTGTGAATTTGTAGAAATTCAGCGTTTTTTTGATGTAGATAATACATTACCAAAAGGAGATGAAAAGAAAATTTTTAATATTACAAGAGACTCATTAATGAACCAGGGTGTTGTTTTTTTTGGAGCAATGGCGAATCAAATGTATTTACGATACTTAAAAAAATTCAAAAAGATGCATTTTAGAAAAACACCTGATTTTGATGTTTTATCAGAAGATCCAGAAGATACAGCTAAAATAGTAAAAGATAGATTAAAGAGAGAAGGAATAAAAGATGTTAAAATAAAAAAAAAGAAAGGAGTTGGAGAGATTATAGCAAATCATTATGAATTGATAGTTCATGGTGAAACAATATTAATGATTTATGAACCTCTCGCATGTCATAGTTATAATATGTTAAAAGTTAACGGGCGAACAATTAAGATAGCAACTATTGATACTATGTTAAGTCTTTATTTAGCCTTTATGTATGTTAACAGACCGTATTATGATCCAAATAGAATTATATGTATGGCTGAATATTTATTTAAAGTTCAACAATATAATCGACTTTCACAAAAAGGTATTCTCAAACGTTTTAGTATTAATTGCTATGGAAAACAAGAAACATTAACAAAAATAAGAGAGGAAAAATCACATAGATATGAAACATTAAAAAGAGGAACTAAAGAATGGGATTATTACTTTTTAAAATACGATCCAGCAAAAAAAAATAAAAATAAAAAAACAAGAAAAAAAAAGAAAACACCTAAAAAGAAAAAGAATAAAACTAAGCGTAATATTCTTAAATTACTGGGAATATAAAATTGAATATAATTAATAAATTTTATTTACTATAATAAAATTTATGCAAATTTACCACGAAACAATGTTTGATGGACCATGGTATGAATCACAAGGACCTTCTGCAAGTGAAATTAGAGCAGAACTTAAAATTAAATATAAAAAAGGATGGTATGCTGATAACGATTATATAAAAAAAATATATAAGGAAAATATTTATAATTCTCATAATATCATCAATACAATAATTGATGATAAAATTTTAGATAGTATGTCTTTTGGTTCATACCGTGGATATGCAACATTTGGAATATGTGAAGCAATAATTAGAAATTTAAATAAATATATCAATCAAGAAATTAAAGTTCATGCTATAAAAATTATTGATAAAAAACTAACTCCACTAATTATACATAAATTATATAAACCAGGTGGAAAAAGAACATTTGCTTTAAAGAAACATTTCGAAAAAATTATTGCTTCTTAGATGCTTTACTTTCAACAACCTGTTTATGTTTATATGTTACCCAGCTTAAATAGGCAAAACTAGCAGCACCAACAAGAGTTCCCATAACAGAATACCAACCATGACTTTCTCTAAGAGCAACACATACCTGATTAGGTACACGGAAAAGAAGCATTATTGTTAATGATAAAGAAAGAGCTACTGAAAATGGTTTACCACTATTAACAGCATCTATTTGTTTCATAGTTCCATAAATACCAACAATTAGAGCAATTACATGAAGATAGCCAGTATTACGCATCATTGCATCAGTACATTTCATTTTATAAAATAACTAAATATTATTTTTTATAAATAAAAACTTTAAGATTATTAACATAATTTTATAAATGAACGAAAATGAAAATAAAAATAAAAATAAAAGAATTCGTCCATCATGGGATGACTATTTTAAACAAATAGTAATTGCTACTAAAGAAAGATCATCATGTGAACGATTACAAGTTGGGTGTTTATTGGTAAAAAATAAAAGAATTGTGAGTCAAGGATACAATGGGTTTTTACCTGGATGTCCTCATAAATCCATAGTTAGAAATAATCACGAACAAGCAACATTACATGCAGAACAGAATTGTTTAGCAGATTGTGCAAAAAGAGGTGTAAGTTGTAAGGGAGCAACAGCATATATTACTCATTACCCATGTATAATTTGCTGTCGTTTACTTTTAGCTGCTGAAGTAAGTGAAATTAAATTTATAAATGATTATAAAAACGATGAGTTAGTTGAATATTTCGCCAACCAGTGTAAAGTTAAAATAACAAAAATTTAGATAAATTATATATTTTAATAAAAATAATATATATAATGGTTCGTAAAAATAAAAATAAAATTGGCGGAAAGATAAGTACTACTATAAAAAATCAGTCTCTTAATGCAAGTGTTCGCATGCCTTTGTCTAAAAATAAAGTAGTAGAATCTACAGCAAAACCTAATTCACAAGGAAAAACTAATTTCTATAATAAATATTGTAATAATAAAGTTCAGCAAAATTTAGTAGATGCTATGAATATTCTTATTGATAATATGATAAATAGTAAAAATAAAAATGAAAAAAAATTTGTTGAATCATTAAAGAAAAATTCAAAAATGTTACCTTTTTTATCATTTAACAAAAATACTAATAAAATTTCAATGATGATGAATGGAGGGGCAGATGGAGATGAAACACCTGAAAATGAATCAAAATGTAGAAATAGCAATGTTGTTTCTGTTGTTCGCAATACGCCTCCAGTAACTACAACTGGAATTCAAGCAATTCAACAACAAATTACATTAGTAAATCAGCAATTAATTACAGCTAGAAGTCAAAACGAACAAGAAACAGTTAATTTATTAATCGGACAATTACAAAATTTATCTATGATTGAAACCATGGCTAGACAACGCCAACAAACTATTGATATTGTAAATAGACGAGAAAATTGGAATATGGCAGGAGATTTATGTAATCGCATTACACAAGCCGTATTTACTGGGTTATCTGGATATCTTGCTTACTTAATATTAAGTCTTGTTAATAACGCAGGTACATTAATTACAAGTGGAGCAGGAGGATTAATTATGTTGTTCTGTATCATTATAGTAGATGCAGTAAGTAAGATAGTAAATGGTGTGTCTTCCACTGTTCCCAGTTGGTTAGGTGGGGGTTCTATAATGGGATCAGGTAGAGATATAGTAACTAATATTACCAGCAGTATGAATCAGGGTATTCAAGATACACCAGAATTAAATAATATTATAGTAAAATTAAATGAACTAGGATATACAACAAATATTATTGCATGGATTATTCTTTTTCTTTTATTTAACGTGATCGCTCATATTTCCAGAATATTTATGACATCGAATCAGTTTACAATAGGATTTACTGGTATTTCTCTTTCACGAACACAAAATCAACAAATGCTATCAGAAGTTACACCTACAAACACATTAACTTCCACTCAAACTACACCAACACCAACACCTGCAGCAATTGATAATATATCAGGAATGCCTGCTTTAGAAAATAGCAATGAATCTAATACTCGAGGTGGTTATAAAAGTAGAAAACATAAACGTAAACATAAACATGTAAAACGTAAGTCTAGAAAACATACTAATAAACGAAAAACCAGAAAAGGAAAAAAGATTAAGAAAAAAATCAGAAAGACACGCAAACGATAAATAATTAATCAAAAAGTTTATTAAATCTTTCATCAATAAATTCAATATTATTAATATAAAATCTTTTCATTAAAATTTCATTGTTTTCATTTTTAATAAGAGTCCATACATTACCATTTCTTAAACTATATAGGATACCGTTTGTTTCCAATACATTTTCTTGTGTCATACCATTTAAATGAGGTTTTATTTTAATTTTATAACCAAAAAAAGGATTAAGATTTATATTATGTAATTTATTTTTTAAAAAATCATTATTTTTTTGTAATTCACTAACCCAGTTATCTCTTAGAACATTACTTGTTTGAGTAAATAATTTATTCATGTAAATTAATTATTTACTTAATATTTAAATTATTTTTATTAATTTAAACAGGTACACCTTGTGATTCAGTTGCTACTTTAACACAATTTGTATTTTTAATAATATTTTCTGTTATTTTTTTTTCACTCTTTCTAAGAGGATAATTAATTGAGTGCATTGTATGTCCTGGTGGAAGCGTATTTATGTAATTAATTACAAATAGCTTATCAACTCGTTCACCATTATTTTTTAGATCATTGATATAATACTCATGAAGCTTAAACATATGTGAGCGATATTCAAAAGGAAATTCTTTTAGTGGCTTTTCTTTGTGAACATAGCACCTTATATAATTTCGCCAAAGGGTATCGGTAAACTCATGCATTTGCTCTCTAAATTTAGAGAATTTATGAGTATCTTCTGGATAATATTTTAGATAATCTCCAACAGCACCTAGTTGACGTAGCGCATAATATCTATATTGAAGTTTAGGGCTATTTCCTTTAAGACTCTTAACATATTCATATTTACTATTTCTAATTTTGGTTCTAGCACCTGTTGTTTGATTGTAAATAACAGTACCCATAGTTTGATAATCAACCTCTTCTGAACCGTAGTAATCTTGATACTCTTGAATACTAAGAACACTATGTTTTAGAGGAACATCAATAAATATATCAGAATATGATTCATTAATAAAATCGCTATAATTATCATCAGTCAGTACATTTTTTACTGTATACATGTTTGAACCATCGGAATTTGTTTTACTTTCAAATGAAAATACAGATGTAAGTACAATATTTGGTTTAGTAATTGGTTGAACGATGCGATTTGAAGGATGTTGCAATACCCATGAATATGAATATTCTTTTTTAAACATCGAAAATTCATAATTTTTAAACATAAATGCCTCAAGAAACATTTCTCGAAAAGTTTTATCAAAATCCTGATAAAACTTACAACGACCTCCAATATTACTCCTTGTTGAAATTTCCCAATCATCGGTTAAAGGATTAATAAACATATTAATCATAGTGCCCTCTACAAATTCACTATATTTGATATCATCAGATTCATTTGTATTTTGAATAAAATCCTCATTAGTTAGTGATTTTACAGGAGAAAATGAAATAATTTTTGTTCCATCCGTAATTATAGATCGAAACATACCAAGGCTGTTGATATTTTTACTATTTAGGCTACTTTTATTGTATTTAATAATATGAAGTCTTTTACTATTGCTTTTCTTAGCATCTGCTAAATCTCGTTTAAGAGCTGTAACTTTATTACGCCAATCTGGATCATCTGAAGGTATTGCCTTTAGTTTATCTTCGATTTTTTCAATATTTTTTAGTTTCTGTGATTTTACAATAAGGCCTTTCTCTTTCGCATACTGAGAATCAATAATAACTCGAGAAATATCAGCGTAATCACTAGGAATAAACATAATCTTCTGGAAATATGATGTAATTTATTTAAATAAATTTTACAATCAATTTATTTTAGTACATGCATAATTTAATTACTTTTTAAAATATATTAAATAATATAATTTCTGCTCTATTTATAAGGTAATGGAACAGCCTGAAGAGAAAGAACAATTATTTATAGAATTAGGAGCTTTTATAAAAATATTAGCACCATCAAACACTGATATAAATGATAATACATATTATATTCAGTATTTAGATGATAATGAAATAGATATGATAAATATTGATACTCTTAATAAAAAAACACTAACATTAACTAATGGTGATTTAGATGATAAATCAATTGAAGAATTTGAAATATTAAGCAGACCTCAACAAGAAGGTTACGCAAGGCAAAATGATTTACTTCCTGGAACTTGGTTAACAATCCAATTTGGAGGTGAAGTTCCAATGACTATAAACGGTCAGATAACAAATCTAGAAGAAGATATGATTGAAATATCAACATGGCCTGATAATAAGAAGATTTATATAGATTTTGCATATAAAGGTATTCCAAAAAATCTTGATATTGAAAGTATTAGACCATTTGTTCCTCCACAAGAAGAAGAAGATAAATCAGAACCTCCAAATATTGAAATTAGCCCAAATGTACTAGAAGAAGATGATGAAATACTATCAAGAGATGTGGATGAGTTAGATCTAACTGTTCCTGATGTTAGAGCTCAACGTAAAGAAATTCTTTTAAATGCAGATGAAATAGAATTTGGCGAGGTTCTTGATCAAATTACACAATATGTTCCAGTAAAAGAAGAGGAACGTCGTTTTGGTATTGAAACACAGACTAATGACTTATTAAATGATATTTTATCAACAATACCAACTTCTGAAAGAACACAAAAAGTATTAAAAAGTATTCATACAATGATTGAGCGATTTCAACAATTAAGAAAAAACTTTTCAAAATTATCTTCTGATGGAGAATATGAAATACCTGATAAAAAATCTTCTAATTACAAACCATTAATAAATAAGTTATTAGATTTAAGTAAAAAATTATATTGGTTATTGCCTATTGCTAAGAATAAAAAAACTCTTTATGATGTTACTGTAGATGTAGATGATAATTCAGATGATATAATTGATTCATCATTAGCTGAAGCTCAGACAGAAATATATAATATTGTAGAACAATTTAAAACAAATAATATACCAGATGGTGAAAATAAATATAAATTTTTAATGAAAAGTTTAAATAAATATTTAACACCATTTGTAGACCCTGATAATAAAAATGATATATTATTTAATGGAGAAGTAAATACTTCTTTAAATGTAATTATTGATAATTTGGAGGGTTTATATTCGTCCGTTTTTTGTGAAGAAAAGTTTAATAAAATGAGATTTGTATTTTCAAGATATAATCAAGGTTTAACAATACCAGAAATTAAAAATATTGATGCTAAGAAAAAACAATTATTTTTAGATAACATTACAAAAAATGATGAAGTTTATTTAAGAGGGTATATGCAACTTCCACAGTTATTTATGCGTTATTCGCAAATTAATTTACCAAAAACTAAGATTGGAATGCGCGCAAGCTTAAATCAGATTCCATTTAATTATTTTACTTATTTAAATAATAAAGATCCTATAGATCTAAACGTTAATATATTAAGTTTAGATAATGATGAGATTCAGGAAAATTTTTTAAAAGGTTTTCAAGCATATATATTTGAAAAAACAGAAGATATGGACTTTCAAAGCAAACAAAAATATCGTGCATTTCTAGAAAATATAATACCTAAGACACGCACATTAATCAATACAATGAAGAAATACATACCAAATGGTGTATCTTATTT
>Ga0181585_10004770_pt1 | contig 11786 bp, 8 predicted proteins | sample 071ome_29_FD_132469 | JGI IMG/M metagenome (GOLD analysis project Ga0181585, IMG submission 132469) | Coastal salt marsh microbial communities from the Groves Creek Marsh, Skidaway Island, Georgia - 071407BT metaG (megahit assembly) | ecosystem: Environmental > Aquatic > Marine > Intertidal zone... | reverse complement strand
TGAAAATGGTGCATGTATTACTGAAAAGAAAAGTAAGAAAGTGAATGATTTGTATTTCATTTGATGACGCAATCGGCTGATGTTTTACCTAGATTTTTTATAGACACTAAAATTATCGAAATATACTTTCTTCTTACTTTGTGGGGACAAGGCATAGATACCAGGTGCACCTTGCTTATGCGGTCGGGCATGGACTACCTCTAGGTTCCAAGCAAACGGTTCGGCTTCTTCACGCGGCCACGCTTTTGCACGGATCACTCCAGTGCCATCATTTTGTAAATCAATTTGAGTTTTAAGACGATACCATCTATTCGCCTCTATCGAAAACGGCACCGATCTCTGAAAACGATCGTAGTTTGAGACAACCTGCAAGATATTTGCGTTTCCAATAAGTGCGAAAATATATCTTTGATTGATCACACCTACAGTTGATTTTATTCGTCGACTGCCATCCACTTTTGCATCCAATTCGACTATATAATCTCTTGCTTTCCATGACCCAACAAAGTTGATCGCTCTTTGAAAAAGAACCCGATCTAAAGTGTTACCTGCCACCATCTCGCCACTTAGATTTTGAATCTGCCAACGCATTCTTGCACCAAGCCAAGGCAAGGGAGGGTAAGAATAGGCAATGCCATCGGTTGCCCGTTGCTCTAGACTATATCCAGTTTCGAAATCTTCCTGATACGGGTAAGCAGGAAAAATTCTACCTCTTGCCACTGTACTTTTTTGTTCGTAAGTAACCTTGACCGCCCCTGCAGACAATTTGGCATCCAATGGTGCTGAAATGCTTCCGGTGCCAAACATTGAAAGGTTACCATCTAATTCTGCCCGAACTTTTGCAGTTGGGGGAATCCATTTTTCCCAACTCAAGCCGTCTCCGAGTTGCTTAATTCTTCGACCAGTCGCATCAAGTGCAAAGACTCGAAAGTTCATTTTTTCTCCCGCAGACAGAGCAAACTCTGATGGAATAATTTGTAATGAATCTACTTCATTTAATTTAGCTGAATAATCTAATTCCTCAGCTCGAAATGGCTTGGGTTTTGATTCATTGCCAAAACAATAGAGTCCTGCTTTTGTCTGGATGAAAATTTTACCATGAGCAATTGATGGTGGGGCCAAGCACGGGTCCTTGAGGTCGATTTCATCTAAAATCTTTCCGTGGTCGCCTAAATCCTCAATCACAAAAACATTGCCATTAAACATAGGTACATACAATTTCCCATCACCCCAAATCGGTGCTGCATGAATCTGGTCTGGGGCCAGCTTTAGTTTCCAGATTGTTTTTCCTGTACTGGCATCGTTACAAAATAATTCACCCGTTTTAACGGTGACATATAATCGCCCTTCATTCATTACCGGCGAACTTGTAAACGATTCAATTTCATCATTTCGCCATGCCTCGTTTTTAAGATCAAGTTCGATCATGGACTCACCTGTTTTAGGTAATTTGTAAGGTTTACGAATTCCCACCATTCGCCCAATCCTCGAGCTATCGATATTTTCCTTGCCATGAACTGCTATTACCAGGTCTTCATATAAAACCACTCCTGCATTAACGCCCCCGTGGGACATCTTAAAACGCCATAATGGCTGCCCGGTTCGGGCGTCCACGCAGACTACATGGCCACATCCAGTTCCGCTGTAAAATACTCTTCTGCCATCCTCTAGATCCTCGAAGATAAGAGGTGCGAATGAACTATCCTGAGGCGTTGTCCCGGGTGTTGATGTCCATACTAATTCACCTGTTGTCTTATCAAAGGCGTAAAACCGATCACGTGCTGGACCGTTTGTGCCCCAATTTGCCGTTATTGCGTGTAAAATCACAAAGCCTTCGTCAACACATGGCCCACCCGTTCTTCCGTTAGGAAATGTTAGCCTAGCAAACTCCTCCATCAAAGACCTCTCCCATAATAATGACCCATCAGGGCTAAATCCGGCAAGTAGGCCTGCACTTGTTTGAAAGAAAATATTTCCACTCTCCGAATCCACGCATGCTGATCCCACTCCATAGCGATCATAGACGATATCGCTGATAAAGTCTGGTCGGCGCCTGTCCCATACCAGTTCACCACTCTCGATATTTAAGCAGGTTAAGCTTTCTTCTACTTGCTCGCCTTCTCCGTAGTAACCAAATTGATAGACTTTGTCTCCAGCAATAACAGGAACACCACCACCCTTAATATTGTATGACCATATTTTTGTTCCATTCAGTTGATCTGGTAAGCCTGATTCGGTGGATACGCCCATGCCCAAATAGCCTCGGGCGAATAACCAATCAGAAGACTTATTTTCAAGGCGAATCGTGGTAGTTGCTTTGATTGTTGTTTGATTAGGGGAACTAAATCTTATGCACGAAGTTGACCCGAATACTAATAAGGTAATTGCTGCAGTAAGGAGAAAAGATTTCATTTAACTTAATTTTAAGACAAGATGATGATCATTAATCAAATAGCTAATGCTGTTTAATCGTCAAACTTCCTAACTAACCAAAACTGAAAATATTTTCAGTACACCATGCGAGCAAAATTTAGATTAGATCAATTCTTCATGGATAGGCATATCCATGTCCCTGAGCTTGAACGGCAATGCATTCTTCCATTCGCATAAGTTGGAGGAGTCCAGTTATTCTTTCCTCCTAGCACTTGAAAATTAGCCATTTCATTAAACCCACTTGGTGAAGCATTAACCAATGATAATTCTCCTCGATCGCTTAAAACCACTAATGTCTTATCAATCAAAATTAAGGTTCCAACCCCGTAACCTCTTTTTTCCCAAATTTTTCTGCCTTCAGTTAGCTCTAAGCAAAACAGGGTAGCACGACTTGCATTCGCTCCCGTTTGCCCATGAATACCGTATGCATACCCATCTAAAGAGACCAAGCTAGCCATTTGACAGGCAATTCTGTCAGATTCCCAAATTACCTGCGGATGCCCCGATTCAAGCTCAAGCATAGCAGCCCCCTTTCCATAACCGCTTGCAACCAATAACTCTTTGCCCAAATCAAGAGGCTGGGCAGCATTTACTTCATATCGAGTCCTGTGTCTGTAAGTCAGTTTCTCCTTGCCTGTCACTAAATCATGAATGGAGAGTCCAGACTGATTGAAGACAACGATCTCCGAAGGATATAGTTTTCGTGAAAAAGGTGTTGCGTAACCAGCCTCAGCAGATCCTCCAGACCATAATTTGTTGCCAGTTTGCACATCCAATGCAAGGAGAGATCCATTCTCAGCCCCCGTTTGTAAAACTACCCTGCCATCAATAACCAATGGTGCTCCTGCGTAGCCCCAAGTTGGACAACGACCACCAAAATCATTGACTAAGTGTTTCTGCCAAATGACTTTACCTGTTCTTGCATCGAGGCAAAATAAAGGACCTTCATGACCAAGAAGATAAATTTTTTGTTCATAAAATGTAGGAGTTGAGCGGGAACCACCTTGAAAATATTTATCTCCAAGGATGGATTGATATGAAAATGTCCAAAGAACCTCGCCCTCTTCTGCATCAACACAGAAAAGAGTATTCTGGTTATTCTTATATCCTTGAGTATAGGCCATGCCCATGGCTTCAATAACCGAAGAATAACCGAGGCCTACATTAATTTTCCATAAAATCTCAGGATCACAATCGTCCCAGTTTAATCTGATTTTTTCCTCGGTTCGATGATTACGATGGGGTCCGCCAAAGTTTGGCCAATCAATGCCAGATAGAAAGGCACACGGAAGTAAAAATATAACAACTACAAAGAGCTTCATGTGAACCAAAATTTGTTAATTGGTTTGATTAAGTCAACTATGCTCGTTGAGTGGCACTCCAAATGTACAGGAGAACTCGATAAGTGAGTATTAAATTGGCCCTAGCTTTCCTTTATCTTGAAATAAAAAGGTAAGTTCTAAATCATCAGAATAATAGCTACTTGTGTTCGCCAAAAGTGCATCTGTGCCAGATTTTTTTGCACTTAAAGATACAACAACAAACTCAGTATCCGAGGGAATCTCTATTTCTGAATTTATTTCGCTCCAATCTCCAGAATTCATATCCCTGTAAGTATTCTTTTCCACATGCATGATCGCATTGTCTACCTCAACCTTTGATCCACGAAATGCAGATAAAGTTAAACCGTACTCTGTTGAATCTGCACATTCCCCAACACTTTGATTAAATTTAACGGATGCAGATAATAGTGTGCTCCCACTTTGATTTTTGTAAGGTTGAAGCATTTTTCTGACATCTAAGACTTGAATAGTTTCAATCACTTCAGCGGTCTGTGCCTCCATGTCAACCATCATGGGACTAAGTGCCAACATGCTTGACCCAGAGGCTGGCAGAACACCTTTCTGAGCAGGAACGGATAGATCAAGCACACGATTCCACCTCGTGATCGGCCCGATCAATTCAGTCTCACCTTCATCAATATTCACATCACCGGTTATCAGCGATTCTACAACCCGAGAGGCAAGCTCTTTCGATTTTTCTGCGGGATGCAAATCCAGAGAGAATGTTTCACGAACCGGAATCGATGAAATTTGTGAATGAGAAACTTCAGTTCCCAATGGGACCGGGTCAAAAGAGTGGTAAGCCGAGGGGGGGGTACGGGAAATGTTAGCAACTTCAGGAGAAAATGTTTCGTTAAGCGAAAGATGATGGAATGCCCACCAGGATCCAGCCATAGCCAAGAGAATTGCCGCAATTGAACTTATAATTGCAAGGGAGGGAAATGAAATGATTTTTTCAATTTTATGGGATGTGGTTATACTACTTCCACTATCCACTGCCTCCCAATGAAGAAGAGACTCCAGTCGGACAACTTCTAAATATCTCTGGCGCTTTTCTGCATCGGTAAAAAGCATTTTGTCCAACCGTGCAAAATCATTATGGCTGATAGTACCATCCAGCATTGCACTGGTTAAACGATCCACTTCGGTAAATTTTGAGATTTCGTTCATATTGGGGTGGTTTCACTATGTAGTTAGCACTTATTCCCAAAAAAATACCAAAAAAGAAAATTTTATCCCTCAGTGCCTAATTCGATGTTAGGCAATTTCATTTTGACGCAATCAATTAAGTTACTTCGGATCCGGAAAAGGGTCGCAGAAACAGCACCTAACGGACGGCCAACTTTTCTGCTTATTTCATTAATGTTTTCCTCATCCTTGAATCGCAAACGGGCAATCTCTCTCATGTGCTTAGGTAATAAATCATAACAGAGTTGTAGCGCTTTTTGGCTTAGTTGAAGCATGTCTGTATCGATCTCTTCCTCTGCCAATAATTCAACTAACTCATTACTGAAGGATATTTTACTTCTCCTCTTTTTAGTTAGTTGAGCCATGACTTGGTAACGGGCAATATTAAATGCCCAAGATTGAAAATTTCCTTTCGGGGAGTATTCATGTGCTTTTTTGCATAGAATTAGATTTGTCTCCTGAAGAACATCTTCAGCATCTTGCCGGTGAGGCAACAGGCTTAAAACAAACGAGTAAAGTGGTCTTTGAATTCCTACCAGCTTTTGAGAAAATTCAAACGAAATCGTATTTTTGGGCATATCTTAATGGAATGTACCTAAACTAGCAGAGTCAAACATTCTCTCTAAGATATAAAGTTGCGTTTTGTTGCAATCCCCGAAAATTTTAACTTACTAGAGTAATGCAAACATGGCATTGCATTGCTCTGATCACCCTAAGTGTAGGAATTTTTTTTTACGCCTCTTACTTGGGGGATGTCGAAAAAAGCACCATGCTGTCTTTGGATGAACTTGCTGAATTGGAAAAGGGACTGAGTAGCCCAAAAAAAACTGAAGATACAAATGATTCTGTTCTTTTAGACTTTGAGCAGCAGGCTAACTGGGTTGAGCAATCCCTTGTGCTGACTACTACTGATTCGTATGCCTTAAGTTATCATGCAAGCGTGATTGAAGGAGATTTTTTTCTACAATTACTTGTTTCAAGGTTAAATGAGAACCCAAATGCAAAAAGCATGATTCTTGGTGCATTCAGCAACAATATTTTTAGTAACAACGATAAAGAGATACTAAATTCTCTCATTTACACTAAGCGAGAACCGCCAAACAAACTCCTAATTCTCTGCAGAGGCCATTCATTAAGAACAGCCACTTTGTTGTCTGAGCTCATTTTGCGGGAATATAAAAAGGCGACTGCCCTCGAGAAAAAAGACAACCCTTTGCTTCCCAGCCTACAAAAACTTTTACAAAAAGTTGCAAAATTGCAGCAACAGGCTGCTGACATTAAGATTTACCTCAGTTCATTGCTTGAAGAAAACCCTAATGATAGCATTGAAGCAATGGCCCTTAGGTCCGAAATTATGCAAATGGAGCAAGAGGTGAAAGTGCTAAAAGAATCTCTAATTTCTATAGATTCAATTCACGAAGGAAGTAAAAATTCAAATGATTTCCTTAGCGTAAAAGCGGTTAAGGAATTTGGTAAAGTAAAAGAACATTCTAGCTTTATCGCTAAGTTGGAACGCCTTTCTCAGGACGATAGTTTGAATGAGGTGACTAAAAATGAAGTTCTCAAAAACTTACATTTATCTAGAGAAAATTTACAAAAGGAAATCATTGCTGCCATTGACTCCCTTAAAGACAAAATGTCGAGGCTTTTACAGGAAAAGGCTTTATTACAGCAAAAGCTCACCGATCACCTGGTATCCAAGAAAACTACATTAAGCCAAGATCCAAAAGTAAAAAAACTGAACCACATTCGCGACGAACTTGCCGCTACTCAAAAATTATATGAGGAGGAGCTTCTGCGTTGGATCAACTGCAAAAACTCATTCGAGATTCATCAATATAATTGAGCTAGACTTTTTCATGCAGTTCATTCGCCCAAATTTTTACATTCCTAAGTTTTTTTTGCTCAGGCAATTAAAACAATGTAATACCCAAAGCCTTTCCTGTGACTTGAGTGCAGGTTTTAATGTCGCACTGTTAGCCATTCCTCAAGGAATGGCTTATTCTTTGGTTGCCGGCCTTCCTATTAAATATGGCCTTCTTGGGTCTGCGATTGCTGCATTTGCCGGTGGGATTTTTGGAGGTGGGAAATTCATTACACAAGGTCCGACTAACGCAACCGCTGTTTTATTATTTGGAGTCTTTGCCAGTGTTGGATTAATTCAGGCAAATGGTCTTGCCTCTGGATCTGCACTAGAAATTCTTCCCTTGGTTTTACTATGCACTGGCATTTTCCTTATTTTGGCGAGTATTTTAAGGGTTTCTTTTATTGTTCAGTTTGTTTCTAGAACTGTTGTTACAGCATACATAACTGCCGCCTCGTTTCTCATTTTAGCTAATCAGGCTAGACATGTACTTGGAATTACTGATGTGAATGAATCACCCGCGTCCACATTTTGGGGCATTTTGAACTTTTTGATTAGGCATCTGGAGATGATTTCCCTACCTACTGTTTGTCTAAGTATTTTTACTGGTTTAATTTTTATTTTGCTACAAATACTAACTCCCGCTGTACCCGGCGTTGCGATTTCGCTTGTCCTCTCATCCCTGGGCGCATGGTTCATGGGAATTTATGGAATTGAAGTCCTTTGTCTGCAAAGTTTTTCCTCTTCAGGAAATTTCTTTCATCTGCCCAATATGGGATTACTATTTGAATGTGGGCCAATCATTTTTGCCACATCCGGAGCTCTTTGCTTACTATGCCTGCTTGAGGGTCTTTCAATAGGAAAATCTCTATCCGCAAGATCCGGTGCACGACTTGACTCTAATCAGGAAACTTTCTCCATTGGATTAGGTAATCTAGGCTGCTCTCTTTTTTCGGGCATGCCCGCCTCCGGCTCTCTTACACGATCAACTTTGAATGTTGAAAGCGGTGCTAAAACAAGCATTGCTAATATATTCGCAGGAGGATTCGTGCTTTTAGGATTTTGGGTGCTTGGTGATTTTGTCTGCTATATCCCTTTGTGCAGCTTGGCCACGGTTGTTATTTTTATCGGAGTTTCTTTAATAAAAGTCAGACAAATAAAAACTGTATCAAGAGCCTCTAGGTCTGATGCTTTCGCCTTTGCAGTAACTTTTTTCGTCGGATTGACCGTTTCTTTACAATTTGCCATCTTCGCAGGTGTAATCACATCCATCCTTCTATTCCTACGCAAAGTAGCACAACCACAATTAGTTGAATATGGCTACACGGAAGAAGGCAGACTGACTGAAGCATCTAAAAAAACCTCGCGACCAGAACCTGAGGTCTCGATTGTTCATGTTGAAGGAGAATTATTTTTTGCAGCAGCAGACTTGTTTTACGATCAGATCCGTCGAGTGGGCGAAGATCCAAACCTCAAGGTCTTAGTGCTTAAAATGTTAAATGCTCACCACCTTGATGCTACATCTGTTTTGGCACTTGAAGAACTATTTGACTACCTCAAAGAAAAAAATTGCCATATCCTTTTATGCGAAGTTAGGAAAGATTGCCTAAGGATATTAAAAAATTCAGGAGTGTTGGCCCGCATGAACCGAAGAAACATTTTTCCTCATGTTGTAAGCAACCCAACCCTTTCCACGGCAAAGGCAATCAAGCGGGCTAAATTTTTGGTTGATGGCGTAGCTACCAAAGTAACAATCTATGCCGAACAAGCTCCTGTAGCATAACTTGGAATTTAAATTACTCCAAAAAAACTCTTAGAATTATTATAGGTTAACTCCATAATTTTAGATTCTGATTCACATAAAAAATCCGTCAGAAACTTACCAATTTCGACCAGTAATGCTGGTTCATTTCTTTTGCCACGATAAGGCTCCGGCGTGAGGTAAGGGCTATCGGTTTCAAGCATGAGATTATCAATCCCTAAAATTTTAATTGCTTCACGCAATTGATCATTTTTTCGAAAGGTTAGGATTCCAGTGAACGAGGCATAACCCCCGCGTTCAGTTAATTCCCGAATCTCTGTGACTCCCTCACTAAAACAATGAAATACAACTTTGTTCCAGTCCACACCTGATCGGTCAATTTCTGACACACAATCATAAAAGGCAGACCTTGAGTGAATAATCACTGGACAGGCGAGCTCTCTTGCTAAATTTAATTGCGAGCGAAAAGCTTCTTTTTGAAAAAAAATTATTTCCTCAGCCTCCGCCCGATCTTTAGGCAAACGAAAGTAATCAAGCCCAATTTCGCCGAGGGCAACTGGACTAATTTTATTATTCCAAAAATTTCGGAGACCTAATAGTTGAAACTTCCAGTTTGCATCAACATATCCCGGGTGTAATCCCGCAGAATAATAGACAAACCCAGGATATTGCTTCGCAATCTGTTCATAGTCTTTCCAGTCTTCTGAACAAGTGCCAACCGTAACCATTTTGTTAACCCCAACCTGCTCCGCTCGCTCAAGAATAGTTTCTAACTCTTCTGTTTTTGTAAAACTCTGTAAGTGACAATGTGTATCAAACCAAGACATCTACTCGACCAATACGAAAAGTTTTGCCATGATCGCGACTCTAAATCTTATCTTCTGAGCAAATCTTTTTTATCAAGAATCTAGAAACTTATGGAAAATGTAATTATTTTAGGAACAGGATGTGCAGGATTCACTGCGGGAATCTATACCGCAAGAGCAAGCCTTAATCCTCTCATTCTTGAGGGAAAACAACCTGGCGGACAACTCACCACTACTTCTGAAGTGGAAAACTTTCCTGGCTTTCCTCAAGGAGTTGATGGATATGAATTGATGGATAACTTGCGCAAGCAGGCTACTAAGTTTGGTGCCCGCGTGGAGAATGCTTACATTGACAGGGTAGACTTCTCTGAAGACCGCAAAGTTCTTTACTCTGGAGAAAAAAGTTATGAGGCAAAAGTGATCATCATCGCCACCGGTGCTGCCCCGCGTTTACTTGGTATTCCTGGAGAGCAAGAAATGTATGGAGGAAAGGGCGTAACGACCTGTGCCACCTGTGATGGTGCTTTTTACCGTAACATGGATGTAGTGGTCGTGGGAGGGGGAGACTCTGCCTGCGAAGAGGCGTTATTCCTCACCCGGTTTTGCTCTAAAGTTACTCTGGTCCACAGACGAGATGAATTACGGGCTTCGAAAATTATGGCCGAACGCACATTAGCCCACGAAAAAATTGAGGCGGTTTGGGATGCTGGTGTGGAAGAAATCATTGCCGGAGATGATGGACGCGTTCGGGCGGTCAAAACCAAAAACCTAAAAACTGGCGATTATAAGGAAATTGATTGTAAAGGCGTGTTTATTGCCATCGGCCATCTTCCCAACACAAAACCCTTTGAAGGCATACTGGATTTAGATGCAAATGGTTATCTTGTTCCCAGTTCCGGTAGTATGGTAAAGACTAAGATACCTGGGGTTTTTGTGGCTGGTGATTGTGCAGATCATATATACCGCCAAGCAATCACTGCGGCTGGTATGGGCTGTCAGTCAGCAATTGAGGCCGAGCGTTGGTTGGCAGAAAGTATCTAACATCTGATCCTAGGACCAATGAGGGAAGCTAAGGGAAGTGTAGCTGCCTACCTTTCCCGGTCCGCTGAAAAATTTCCCCATCAGCCTGCACTGATTTCAGGGGCTGAATCGCCCAAGTTCTCTCCATTGAGCTTTGCGGCGCTCGACCAAAAAGTTAACCAAGCAGCAAATAAATTAAAGGGTGTTGGGATATGTGCAGGAGATAAAACCCTGCTCTTTGTTAATCCAGGACCCGGCCTTATCATCTGGGCGTTTGCACTTTTCCGGCTAGGAGCGATTCCCGTGGTGATCGACCCAGGCATGGGAATTAAGTCATTTCTTTCCTGCATTAAAAGAACCAAACCCCACGCTATGGTTGGTATACGCCGTGCTTTTTGGTTGAGCAGGCTTTTACACAATTCTTTTAAAACCATTCACAAGCACTATGTTGTTGGAAATCAAATTTCTGCTAATGAACTCCATGCAAACAACTCTGTCCAGAATTTCCAAAGTCAGCCGGATAGTTTAGCAGCCATTGTCTTTACCTCAGGATCCACTGGTTCTCCAAAGGGAGTTCGCTATTTACATAAAACATTCGATGCGCAAATTGAATGCCTACGGTCTGTTTTTGGCATGCAAGAGGGAGAAATTGACCTCACTACCCTGCCGATTTTTGGTCTCTTTAACCCAGCACTTGGTATTACTTCAGTACTTCCGGAAATTGATCCAAGAAAACCAGGTTTAGCAGTACCGGAGAAATTGGTTCATGCACTCAGGGTGCATAATGTCACCACTGCATTCGCATCCCCAGTAATCGGTAAAAAAGTGGCATCTGCATGTTCTGCTTCTTGTGTCCAGCTAGATAAAATGAATCGATTCTTCCTTGCTGGAGCACCGGTACCCCCAAGCTTAGTCGAGGAATTGGCCCAAGTTCTCCCTAATGGGAGGGTTATTGTACCTTATGGAGCAACGGAAGCCCTTCCTGTTTCTTGGACCGATGGGGAATCCATTATTAAAGCAAAAAAATCAACACTCAATGGTTATGGCTCTTTAATTGGAAAACCTATTCCAGATGCTGAGGTTAAAATTCTACCGAATAGTCGCCCCCCCCTGCCCGATTATCCTGAGGGGCATAAAACCCTTAAACAGGACGAGGTTGGGGAGATTTGCGTGTCTGGAAAAATGGTTAGCGAAGGTTATGACCGCATGCCTGGGGCAAGCTGCGACGCTAGGTTTAAAATTGGAAATTCTGAATTTCATCGAATGGGGGATTTAGGGTATTTTGATAAATTCGGAGACTTGCGGTTTTTAGGGCGCAAAGCTGAATGTGTGTTCACCCAGAATGGGCCGATTGAAACAGAGCGGTGCGA
>Ga0181585_10004769_pt1 | contig 11786 bp, 10 predicted proteins | sample 071ome_29_FD_132469 | JGI IMG/M metagenome (GOLD analysis project Ga0181585, IMG submission 132469) | Coastal salt marsh microbial communities from the Groves Creek Marsh, Skidaway Island, Georgia - 071407BT metaG (megahit assembly) | ecosystem: Environmental > Aquatic > Marine > Intertidal... | reverse complement strand
ATAACAGCAATCTGCCCAGCTTTAGTGCGGCATCGGGGCGGGCAGTCATATCTGCCTGGCGGTAATAATAGATGGCCTTATCTGTATTGATAAAGCCAGCGTCGCCCGTTTCATATAACAGGCCCAGATGATAGCTTGCTTCTGCCACCCCTGCTTTGGCAGCCTGTATCAAATATTGCACCCCGGAGCTTATATCTTTTTCCGTACCCTTCCCCTGATAGGTTGCCTTGCCCAATTCAGCCAGTGCGGCCAGATTGCCTCCGGCCGAAGCTGAGGTAAAAAGACCGACCGCTTTTTCAGCATCCTTTGAGATATCTGCCCCGGCCATCAGGCGCAGCCCCATTTCATATTGGGCATCCGGCATACCGGCATCTGCCGCCATTTGATAGAATCCGATAGCAGCAACAGGGTCACGCTCAACCGCCTGACCCGTCTCCAGCCAGCGCGCCGCCATCATCTGGGCTTCTGTCCTGCCAGCCATCGCGGCTTTTGTATAATAGCGAAAGGCGTCCTGTTCATTAAAAATATCAGTGTTTTGCGGGTCGGCCAGGTAATGGGCAAGGGCTAATTGCGCGTGTGGCATCCCGGCTTCGGCCGCGATTTTAAACCATTGCATAATGTCTTGCTGGCTTGCACCAAATTTAGGCTCATCACGCAAGCGCAACGCCAGACGGTAAGCGGCCTCGGCATCACCTGAGCGGGCAGCGGCCTCATACCATTTTCGCGCTTCCGGGATATTCTGGATGATGCCCTCACCTGTTTCCAGCATCAGCGCGATATTATAATGGGCATCTATATGCCCTTTGCCAGCAGCCAGCTGATAATAGCGTAAGGCTTCTGCATAATCTTGCGGTACGCCCAGCCCCTGATGATACAGGCTGGCCAGTCCAAATTGTCCATTAGCATCTTCTTGCTCTGCGGCACGGCTAAACAGGGATTTCGCTATATTATAATCCTGTTGCACGCCGCGCCCTTCCAGATACATTCCGGCCAGCAGGGCTTGTGCAGGCGCATCGCCCATATCACTCGCCCTTCTTAAATACTCTGCTGCCTTTCGGGCATCGGCTGTTATGCCCAGACCATCCAGATAAATCTGGCTGAGCATATAATGGGCGTTGATATGTCCATTTTCTGCGGCACGTTCAAACCAGTATCGGGCAGCCGAATAATCCAAATCCAGCCCGATACCGCTATAATAAATCAGCCCAATCTGGCTTTGCGCACTAACCTCGCCCGCTTCTGCGCGGGCAAAAATCTCTTTATACTTTTCCGGAATCACTGCCGAATTGGCTGGCTGATAGGAATTTGCCTGTGCAGAAGATGAAAAAGCAGGGGCGGTATGCAGTAAAAAAACACCTGTTAACAGGATAGAAAATATCCCGGAAATGCGCCTATTAAATAGCATTTTATTCAATTTTTTTAATCTGTTAAGGCACTGCATCGATCTTACCCACTCTGTGATCTGAAAACATATAAAAAAGGCACTGAATATCCAAATGCAAAAACCCTGCCAGCCATAGGCCGGCAAATAGTGTCTGTAATTCCCTGGACAGAGTCAAATCCTATGCTACCAAAAACTTTTAGCTTATGTCTTGATCTTGGCAGCTCTTCCCGTTCTTAATAGGGCATCGTTTTAATTCAAAGTAAGGCCTCTATCATGGCAAAACCCCTAAAAAAATCTGTGGCAGAAATGGTGAAAGCCGCCAAAGCCGGCATCAACGAAATCACCGCTAAACAGGCACTGGAACTCTATCAGGACGAGAATATCGTGATCGTGGATATTCGCGATGTAAGAGAGCGTCAAAAGCTGGGATTTATTCCGGGTAGCTATCATGCCCCGCGCGGAATGCTGGAATTTTGGATCGATCCGCAAAGCCCATATTTCAAGGAAATTTTTGGCCAGGATAAGCGTTTTATTCTGCATTGTGCTTCTGGCTGGCGCTCGGCACTTAGCGCGGCGACACTGAATGAAATGGGCTTTGATGCAGAACATATATCGGACGGGTTTTCCGGCTGGCTAGAAGCAAAAGGCCCTGTCGAGATGCCCAGCCCCCCTTCTTCAAAAAGCTAGAACAATAAAGGCAAAACAGATGGGTTTGGATAAAAACGCACCGATTGGCTATATGCAACGCACCAGAGAATATTATCTGGGGCTGGGATATGATAATCCCTATCAATGGGCAAATTTTTCAGATGTTCCGTTTATTCAGCCTGTCAAACCACTTGCAGAAATGCGGGTGGCGATTGTCACAACCGCCGCCCCCTATCAGCCGGATAAGGGCGATCAGGGGCCGGGGGCAGCCTATAATGCATCGGCTAAATTCTTTTCAGTTTATCAATTACCCATTGACCCTGCACCGGATTTGCGAATCTCGCATATCGCCATTGATCGTATCCATACCACCGCAGAGGATAGCGGAACCTATCTGCCGCTTGCCGCCCTGAAACGGGCAGAAAAATCAGGCATTATTGGCAGTATCGCACCCCATATCTATGGGTTTCCAACTAACCGCTCGCAGCGTGCCAATATCGATAGTGATGCCCCGCAGCTGGTCAAAATGCTGCAAGCGGACAAGGTAGATGCGATGATAGCCATCCCCAATTGCCCGGTCTGCCATCAATCGGTTTCGATTGCTGCCCGTGCAGCCGATGAAGCCGGCATCGCATCTGTCATTATGGGATGTGCGCTGGATATTGTTGAATATGCGGGCGTACCACGCTTTTATTTTTCCGATTTTCCACTTGGCAATAGCTGTGGCCGCCCGAACGATCCGGCCTCTCAGGATGCAACGCTCAAAGGGGCGCTTGATCTGCTTGTCCAGGCTGACAAGCCGCGCACCAGTTGGCACTCGCCCCTGGAATGGCAAGGAAAGGAAAACTGGAAAGAGGATTACTCAAATATCGAAAAACTCTCCGCTGCAGAAATTGCCAAAAGGCGGGCAGATTTCGATAGTGCCAAAGAAGATGTCAAGGCCAGCAGAAAGCAAAGCGCCTAGACAAAACACCTAGATAATGCCCCATTCTTTTAAAACATCGCGATTATGCGCGCCCAGCTGCGGCGGTGCGGCATGATAGCTGGCAGGCGTTTTTGATAATTTAGGCGGATAGGCCACCCCTTTGAAATTGGCGCCATCCTCGCGCGACAGGCTTACTTCCATTTGCCGGTGCTGCAAATGCGGATCGCCAAATATGGCCGGTATATCATTAATCGGCCCGCAGGGAACATTCGCAGCCTCCAGCAAGGCTATCAGCCTGTCCTTTTCAAAAGAAACTATTCGCTCTGCCAGCCTCTGATCGGTTAATTCCCTATTTTGACAGCGTGCTTCATTGGTTTTAAAACGATCATCTTCTGCCATTTCTGCCATGCCCAATACCTCTGCCAGACGGGCAAACTGGCCATCATTTCCGCAATTGATAATGACATACCCATCTGCAACCGCAAATACGCGGTAAGGCACGATACTGGGGTGATTATTGCCCATGCGTTGCGGTGTTATCCCGCAATTCAGCCAGTTAGAGGACTGGTTGGCCAGCATCGCGACCTGACAATCCAGCAAGGCACAGTCAATATGCTGACCCTCGCCGGATCGGCTACGGTAATGCAAGGCAGCCAGAATTGCGCTGACCGCATTAAGGCCGGTAAACAGATCGCAAATCGCCACCCCTACCTTGACCGGCTCTGCGCCCGGCGTGCCATCTGGCTGGCCTGTGATGCTCATCAAGCCGCCCATTCCCTGGATCAGAAAATCATAGCCCGGGCGATGGGCATAAGGCCCTGACTGACCAAATCCGGTAATCGAACAATAAATCAGGCGCGGATTAATTTCTTTTAGAGCGTCATAATCCAAACCATATTTTTTCAGACCGTCCAATTTAAAATTTTCTACCAGAATATCGGCTTTTTTGGCCAGATCGCGCACTATCTGGACATCTTCTGCGCGCGTGAAATCCAGGCTGACAGAACGTTTATTGCGATTACAACAGGCAAAATAGGCAGCCTCGCTCCGTTTGCCTGTTTCATCCTCAATAAAGGGCGGGCCCCAGCCACGTGTATCATCCCCGCCATTGGGATTTTCTATTTTCACCACATCTGCCCCTAAATCAGCCAGCATCTGGGTAGCCGAAGGCCCTGCCAGAATACGGCTTAAATCAAGAACTTTTACGCCCTCCAGGGCAGAAGGGTTAGAAGGGGAGTGCGCCATGTCAGTGCCTTTAAAATAAAGTACCGGATGTTCACTAGATTAGTGTCTGACAGTATTTTAGCAACCGCAAAGACTTGCTAAATCTGCATAAAGCTGGATAGGCTTTTGAGAGCAAAAAAGGAGTGTAGCTATTATGGATTTTTCTTTGTCTGCCGAACAACAGGCACTTATCGATACCACCGCTAAATTTGCCGCAGCCGAATTGCCGGATATGGCAAGGAAGATAGAGGAATCCAGCACGCCGCCCCCGAAAAGCCTGTTAAAACGCTATGCCGAGCTGGGCCTTTTGGGGGTGAATTTGCCGGTAGAATATGGTGGTGGCGGGATGAGCCATCTGGACGCGGTTCTGGTTCTGGAAGAGCTGGCCAAAATATCCTGTGCCATTGCCTTTCCTGTTTTTGAGAGCAGTTTTGGCCCTGCCCTTGCCATTGCCCATTTTGCCCCCGAAGAAATGCGCCAGCGTGTGCTGCCAAAGGTCTGTAGCGGCGATATGATCATCGCTGTTTCCATGTCAGAGCCACAAGCCGGCACAGCCCTGACAGATTTAAAAACAACCGCCACCATCAAAGGCGACAAGGTGATTGTCAATGGCACGAAACGCTGGTGTTCAGGGGCAGGTCATGCCGATGCCTATCTGGTATATTGCCGGCTATCAGATGACCCGGGCGCAAAAGGCATTGGCGCGGTACTGATCGAAAAAGATACTGATGGCTTTAGCTTTGGGGCAGCCGAACACCATATGGGATTTCACGGCATCCCCAGTGCCGATATGTATTTTGATGCGGTGGAAATTCCGGCCAGCAATATTGTTGTTCCAGCGGGCGGGTTTAAACAATTAATGGAAGCCTTTGATCTGGAGCGTTGCGGCAATACCACCATGAGCCTGGCTTGTGCCCAGTCTGCCTTTGATATCGCGCTGACCTATGTTCAGGAACGCCATCAATTTGGCAAGCCTTTGGTTGATTTTCAGGCGGTACAACTCAGCATCGCTGAAATGAAGATGAAGCTGGATGCCGCGAGATTGCTGCTATATCGGGCGGTAGTTGGCGCCCAAAATGGTCTACCCAGCATTGCCGACAGCTCTATTGCGAAATGCTATGCCAATGAAATTACCAGAGATGTGACAGGGGCTGCGTTGCAATTAATGGGCGGCTATGGCTATTCTACAGCCTATCCGATGGAACAGAAAATGCGCGATGCCTGGGGTTGGGGCATTGCCGGCGGGGCAATAGATGTTCAAAAGACCAATATCGCCTCTGCGCTGGTAGGGCGGCGCTTTAATCAGCGCGCCCGCTAGACAGCGATAAATTACGGTCAGGATATTAACAAAGCAAAGGATTGAGAAGATGTCCGATGAAACCCCTAAAACCGCAGGGTGGCGCACCCATCCGCGCTATCCCGATCCGGCTGTTATCAGCCTTGACCCCAGCTTTGACAAGCTGACGATTTTTTCTGCTGCGATAGAGCGACTATATACTGGCTGCCGCTGGGCAGAAGGGCCGGTATATTTTGGCGATGGCCGCTATTTACTATGGAGCGATATTCCCAATCAGCGCATTTTGAAATGGGAAGAGGAAACCGGCACTGTTTCGGTCTATCGCAAGCCTTCAAATTTTGCCAATGGCCATACGCGCGACCGTCTGGGCCGGCTGATCAGTTGCGAGCATGGACGCCGTTTAACACGCACAGAATATGATGGCCAAATAACCATACTGGCAGACAGCTATCAGAACCGGCCGCTTAATTCACCCAATGATGTGGTGGTAAAATCAGATGGCACTATCTGGTTTACCGATCCGCTTTTTGGCATTTTGGGTAATTATGAAGGCATAGAGCAGACAAGTGAAAACACCCCTGCCCTTTATCGCCTTGACCCGGAAACAAACAGCCTGACAGTCATCGCAGATGACATAGATGGGCCAAATGGCTTGTGCTTTTCCCCTGATGAGCGCATCTTATATGTTGTGGCCAGCCGATCTGCCCCGCACCGTACAATCCTTGCCTATGATATGTCCGCAGATGGAAGCCAGGTAATCGCTGAAAGCCGGCGTGTGCATATTGATGCAGGCAAGGACGGCACACCAGACGGGATGCGGTGTGATATTCGTGGTAATTTATGGTGCGGCTGGGGTATGGGCAGTGACGAGTTGGACGGGGTAATGGTGTTTAATCCGGCCGGCAAGGCGATAGGCCGGATTGCCCTGCCGGAACGTTGTGCCAATGTCTGTTTTGGCGGTTTGCGGCGAAATCGACTTTTTATGGCGGCCAGCCAGTCTGTTTATGCACTTTATGTGAATACACAAGGTGTTAAAGGGGGCTAATATATCGCTGGAATAAATTTTACTACCCCTAAATAAACAGGCGTTTTAAACGGGGCATCACACAACAGGATTTTATCATGCTTGCACCTTTTCGCAATTTCGCGCTTTTTCTTTTTGCCAGTTTTTTCTTGCTTAACACCCTGCCGGCTACCAGCTTTGCCGCAGAGCTTGAGATTGAGGTTTTAACACCGGGCGATGGCCTGGCGGTAGAGACAGGTATGCGCGCAAAGGTTCATTATCAGGGGCGTCTGGCAGATGGTAAAATCTTTGATGATTCCCGTCAGCGCGGCAATCCCTTTACCTTCACCCTTGGTGATGGGCAGGTTATAGAAGGCTGGGAAAAAGGGATTGTTGGGATGAAGGTTGGCGAGAGACGTCAATTGACCATTCCACCGGAGCTGGGCTATGGCCTAAGCGGGGCAGGCAATATTATCCCGCCTGGCGCGACCCTGATTTTTGATATTGAATTAATCGCGATACGCTGGCCACCAAAGTTGGCAAAGATTGATCCCGATGGCCTTGTCACAGCCTTGAATGAAAATCAGATCATCATTGATATTCGCAGTGCCGATGCCCGTAAAAAAACAGGCATTATCGAAGGGGCAGAAATGATCACCGGCTTTTCAGGGACAGGCCAGCTGCACCCCGATTTTCAGCGTAAATTTGCCGCTCTGATCAAGTCCCTGAACACGCCTTTTATTTTATATGATGAAGATGGCGAAGCAGCCGCCTATCTGGGGGAGGCAATGGTCAAGCAGCTTGGCTTTGAATATGTATCCTATCTGGAGGACGGCATTTATGGCTGGCAGAAATCTGGCAAGCCGCTGGTAGCCTATCAGCCCTGATAAAAGCAGGGCGTTGCAATTAATGCAGCTGCACAACCTTTCGCCAGCCTTCCCCATCCCATTGATAGCCCAGCTCTTCTTTAACAGTGCGAAAGAATTCTTCTTTATCGCCTGTGATATACATCAAGGAAAGACCAAGAACCTGCCAAATTTCTAGAATTTCTTTCTGGTCTTTTTTATTCATGATGCATCTGGCCTCGGCAATAGGGGAATTCTTCTCCTTGCTGATCCAAATTTCATGCCAACTACCCGTTGGGAAAAAAAGATTCTGCCCGGGCTGATTTTTTGCTTATTATTCGGGCAATTTGGGCAATCGGCCTTCTGATTTCAGCGCGGCAAATCCGTTATAGGTATCCATTACCCCCTCGCGCAATGAGATAGCAGGATAGTCTGGTACAAAGGCACGCAAATCGCTTTCATCCAGATCGGCCGGGAAGGGAAATTCTGGCCCCTCACAGCTGATTTTCGCCTCTGGTGCTATTTCCTTTACAATGGCCAGCCCATCTTCCAGCTTCTCGCACCGGCCATTTAAATCAAAGACAGGCGCGCCCTCGGGCTCAAAGCTGGCACAGGCAATAAAGGCGGCCGCCGCCTCGCCTGCATAGAGCCAGCTATATTCCCCGCTATAGGGCACTTTATATTCGCCACCCGCAACAGCAGCATGGATAGCTGTGGTGTTTTTAGAGCTCATCCCCTGATCGCGCCCCAGCCCGTACACCACATTTGGCCGCAGCCCGATAGATGGCACTTGCCAGTCAGACCAATAGACAAACGCGCTATGTTCATTGGCCATCTTATATGCCCCATACAAGGTTTCCTTGTAAGGCCCGCCTGGTGGCAATGCCAGCGCGGCTATAGAAGAGGCATAAACTGTCCGCTTGATGCCCAGCTCGCGCGCGGTTTGCAGGATATTAATTGTCCCTTCCACATTTACCCGCGCCCCAAGGGCGGGGTTGGCAGCACAAAAGGGCACTTGCAAACCTGCCAGATGAATAATAGCGCTCGCCTTATGCGCCTCGGCCTGCGCCTTCAGCGCGGCAAAATCAGTTACATCACTGACCTCCCACGCCAGCTGTGCTGCCCCTTCCTCGCCCATAATCAGGCCAGCCCGGCGCCGGTCTTCGGAGAGATCCATCGCCACGACCTTCACGCCCGAAGCGTGCAGAATAGCAACCACCCATGCCCCGATACAGCCCCCTGCCCCGGTAACCATCACTGTGCCATCAAATCTGTTTTTATCGATAAGGAATTTATCTACTAACCCGCCCATATCACATCTCTTATTTGTGGAAAAAATCTATTTTTCATCATAGTAAGCAGATATAAAGATCAGGTGCAATCTATTAGACGCGAATTATTGAGGCAATAACATGGCGCCATCCACTATCTTTGAAGGGGCTGAACTGGTTCAGCGGCCAGCCAATTTCACCGCGCTTTCCCCTTTATCCATGCTAAAGAGAACCGAGCGGGTCTATGGCCATCGGCTGGCCCATATTCATGGCGATATTCGCCGTAGCTGGTCAGAAGTGGCGATTAGATGCCGGCGGCTGGCCAGCGCTTTGCAAAAACGCGGTATTAGCAAGGGCGATGTGGTAGCCTTGCTTGCCCCGAATATTCCCGAAGCCTTTGAATGTGCCTTTGCGGTGCCGATGCTAGGCGCAGTGCTGAATGCCAATAATACTCGTCTGGATGCAGCAACGCTTGGCTATATCCTGGCGCATGGCGAGGCAAAAATATTTCTGGTGGATACAGAGTTTGCCGAGGTAGCACGGCAAGCTGTTTCCCTGTCTGGCCTGGATATACCCATCATTGATATTTGCGATACACAAAACCTGAATGCCGGAACAGAATTTGGGCAGAGCTATGAGGATTTAATAGCAGAGGGCGATCCCGATTTTGTCTATCACCTGCCGGAAGATGAATGGGATGCGCTTGCCCTTAATTACACCTCCGGGACAACAGGCAAGCCCAAGGGCGTGGTTTATTCGCATCGCGGCGCCTATACCAATGCGGTGAATAATGTGGTGACATGGACGATGCCGCACCATCCTGTCTATTTATGGACATTGCCACTATTTCATTGTAATGGCTGGTGCTTTCCATGGACAATCACCTTGCTGGGCGGGGTGAATGTGTTTATGCGCAGCCCGCGTGCTGCAGATATCTTTGCCGCCTTTGCCGAACATAAGGTTACCCATCTTTGCGGCGCACCCATCATTATGTCGATGATCGCCACCGCCCCGCAAAAAGAACGCCGCCCCTTTGATCATAAAATAGAGATGATGACAGCTGCTGCCCCGCCTCCAGCCTCCGTCATTGCCGAAATTGAGGCGCTTGGCATTAATATTACCCATGTGTACGGGCTGACAGAGGTCTATGGCCCTGCAGTGGTCTGCGCCTGGCAGCCGGAATGGCAGGATTTGCCAGCCGCAGAAAAAGCCCGGCTGAAAGCCCGGCAGGGGGTCGCTTATGAGCTGGAAGAAGATGTGCTGGTACTTGACCCGCAAACAGGCCAGCCTGTCCCCCTGGATGGCCAAACACAAGGCGAAATTGCCTTTCGCGGGAATATCGTGATGAAGGGCTATTTCAAACAGGAAGACGCAACGGACGAAGCCTTTCGCGATGGCTGGTTCTGGTCAGGCGATATTGCGGTGATGCATGAAGATGGCTATATCGAAATTCGCGACCGTGCCAAGGATATTATTATTTCAGGGGGCGAGAATATAAGCTCTATCGAGGTGGAAAAAGCCCTTTACACCCATCCGGCTGTAGCACTGGCAGCGGTCGTGGCCATGCCGGATGAAAAATGGGGCGAAGTGCCCTGTGCCTTTATCGAGCTGGCAGATGGCCATAGCCCGAGCGAGGCAGAATTGATAGAGCATTGCCGCGAGCGTCTGGCCGGGTTCATGCGCCCGAAAAAAGTGGTCTTTAGCGAATTGCCGAAAACCACTACCGGCAAAATCCTGAAAACCGAGTTGCGGGCACGTGCCAAATCAATGACAGGATAGGCGGCTTTTTCAGCGCCCTAGCCCAAAACAGAAAAGCTGGACTCGCTATTGATGGGGCGTTTTCGTGAATAGAACCCGGCATTAATGTCTTTGTCTATATAGGGCAAGGTAAAGCGCATGGGCAGCACATCATGATCTCTCCCGCCCTCGCAATAATCGATAAGGGCAGCCATCATTTTTCCGGCGATGGGGGCGTTTTTATACTGGTTGCCACTTGTCCCGCACGCCATGTAATAGCCGTTCAGGCTGGTCTTGTCATAAATCGGTATCCAGTCGGTAGAGGCATCATATAAATCGACCACCCCGCGCATTTGCGAACCAATACCAAGCTCTGGCACGCGCTGGGCATAGCGCAGGGCTTGCGTTTTCCATTGATCTGAAAAATTCCGGTCATAATTTATATCATCTGATGTCCAGTAATGGGGATCACATGGTGGGTCTTCACTGCCGATAAGGATATGATTGCCATGTTCAGGACGGCAATAAAGGGCGATATCGCTATCTGAAATAATTGTCCCGTTTTTTTCAAAATCAAATCCGGCAGGCGATGGAATATGCACAACCTCCTGGCGCAAGGGACGGGTGGTGATGGTCATCTCCTCTATCACCCCGGCCAGCTGATTGATATGGGCAGAACCCGGCCCTGCAATATTCACCACTATCGGGGCATTAAGGGTGCTGCCATCCCCTAGCCTGATCCCTGTTACCTTGCCTCCCTCCTGCAATATTTCTGTTACCTCTACACCCAGCATGACCTCTGCCCCATGCTGGCCAGCTGCTGCTGCCAGATTTTGGGCTGACAGTGCGGGGTCTGTAACATAGCCTGCCAATGGCCAATAGACCCCGCCATGGATATGGCCGCCATTTGGCCGGGCAAAGCCTTCATCTTCCATGCGTTTGGGCGGGGCATAGCTTTGCAGATCATAAATGGGCAGTTTTTCTGTAATCCTGTCAGCATCCCATTCTTCAATCGGGATATTGAGGGCATGGCTATTTTCAATATGTTTTTGCATAAAATCATTTTCAGGAGTTTTCATCACCAGACAGCCGCATTGTTTAAATTTGGCCAGTTCATGGCTCTTATCCAGCCCCAGATATTCCTCCCAGTCGCGCCAGTAATGATAGCCTTCCCACGCAAAGGCTGTCCCGTCAAAGGTCGAATAATGCATACGGATAATCGCACAGGAACCGGCTGTTGAACCATGCCCTATCTGGCGATTGCGATCTACAGACAGGGTTTTATAGCCGCGCTTGGCCAGCTCAAAGGCGGTGGCGCTGCCAATAACACCTGTCCCGATAATAATGACATCTGCATTTTGTGTCATATCTGCCTCTTATAGCTGATAATTTTATGCCCGCATGACTGCACCAGCTGGGTCATAGGGCGAGGCGGCAATGATTTTCGCCTTT
>Ga0181585_10004764_pt1 | contig 11795 bp, 10 predicted proteins | sample 071ome_29_FD_132469 | JGI IMG/M metagenome (GOLD analysis project Ga0181585, IMG submission 132469) | Coastal salt marsh microbial communities from the Groves Creek Marsh, Skidaway Island, Georgia - 071407BT metaG (megahit assembly) | ecosystem: Environmental > Aquatic > Marine > Intertidal... | reverse complement strand
CCAGAAGCTGATATTTATACGTCTATATATAAAGCAGAAAATTTTCCAGCATTTAAAAACCGCAAAGTACACACAAGCTTTATCAACAAATTACCATTTGCTCATAAATTGCATTTTTTATATTTATTTCTAATGCCATACGCATTTGAGAATATGAATTTTGATAAATATGATTTAGTTCTTTACGGACAGAAAAGCTTCCACCTTTTTTATATTTTTCAAGACGCAGAGCCTCTACACTATTAATGTTGTACCCAAAATTGAGATTATTGGCACGAGTAAAGTAATAAAACGAATTTTCCTCAATTATAGAGACATAACCGCCGCCATAAAATTCAATTTCTACGTTTTTTCCAGCACCATTTTTTTCTCTGCTTTTTGGAGTCGTGTTTGCTATAACAAGCGAAAATTCTTCAATAATATCAGAAAGAGCTCCAGGAAATACAATGTGATCAGTAAGCATAATTTATCTCAGTTTAGGACCTATGATGTCAAAAGTTAGTATCTGCATAACTCCACTAGTAATGGGTGTAATTTCATGTGTTATAAATGAAGGGAAAACTAGTAAATTTCCTCGGTTACTATACCTTTGATTTAAAGATGATATTGGCAAACTTTCATCAATTTTAATTTTACCTCCAATATAATATTGTGGATCAGTTAAAAAAACATATGCAGATAATTTCCTATCATTTGGTTCGTTATTAAACCATAAAAATCTTTCATGATAATCAATAAAAGAATTACTTTTAAATGTTAAAAGTGTTATATCTTCTTCCATACCCCATATTTCATATCCGTAAACTTTGCTATTACAGTCAAAAATATAAGTCATTACAGTTTGCTCTAAATTAGCGGTATCGCCTAATAAGCTTTTTTCGTAGTGATAAAAATCATTTAGGTTTTTAAAATTACCAATAATTGGATTTTGATTATCTTCTGATATTAGCGGTTTATCAATTTGTAGTTCACAAATCTTGTCACACTCTTCATTAGTGAAAACATTTTCATAAATTGTAAAACAAGGTTTAGTAAATTTACAATGATTAAATTTTAAAACATTCATTGTGTATTTTTTTTAATTATTCTTCTGTTGTGGTGTTATCATCATCTTTGGTATTAGGATCTAAATCACAGACTTTTTTATCAAGATCTTTTATAGCTTCCAACAAAACAGGAATCATACCAATATAATCAACTGCTCTATATTTTGTATCTTCAACTTCTACTAATTCTATCAGTTCTGGAAATACAGCTTCGATTTCTTCTGCCATGAACCCTAACTTTTCAGTATTTATATCGTCATCGGCTTTTCCATTCATTAATTGGACTATATCAATTCCTTGTTCATTATATTTAAATGATATCGCTTGTATTTCTCTAATTTTTTCTAACGCATCCTCTAAACCTGTAATACTATGTTTTAATCTACTATCCGACAAACAAGCACAAGCACAAGCACAAACGCACTTACATTTACACTTACATTTGCAGACACATTTACACTTACATTTGCATTTGCATTTGCATTTGCATTTGCATTTACATTTGCACTTACATTTACATTTGCATTTGCATTTGCATGCACATTTGCATTTACAATTACAATTTGTAGTATATGTGATTTGTATTTGTCCAGGATTATTAGGATCATTTACTCCTATATGATAGATTTTAGAAATGGTTGCGCCAGTGTATGGTCCACTATCTTCAGCTGATAAACTGATTCCATTTACTACCCATTTATTAGTTACAAACGAACTAGGTATTGTATTAGGATCAATTTCATTGATTGAAACTGTCCGGTAATTTACATTACTACCTGAATTATCTCCAACTATTGTGTTTCCAATTTTTAAAGCCATATTTTCCTAGATTATAATCATATTTATATTAATTTTAAATGAACTTTTGTTCCAATAAGCATTTGATCCTTCACTGTTCCTAACATCTATAATTGTAAAGTTTCCAGGAAATACATTGGTTACAGAACCTGACACTGGGCCCCAGTATGGACCAGTTGTATCAATCCTTCTACTTACACTATAGATTGTTGTTGATCCAGCATAAGCAGTTTCACTTGATCCAGTTAATGCACTTTTAGTTATTGTATGAGGTTCTACAGACGGTCTGTTTAATTTAATTTCATACTTAGTACTATAGTCTCCTTCGGGTGTTTGCAGAGACGATAAACTAACTGACAGACCATAATGCATTACTGTGCTATTAAACACAGAACTATTTCCTAGAGTGTCTGTTGGAATTACTGATACTGGATCAATATAAGCCCCATACTGTGCTCGTGATTGGGCAAATGACCAAGCATTTCCGTCTCCCATACAAAAACCTTTACAGTTGGACAGGGTTGTAGTAAATGTAGAGTCGCCTTCAAATATATCACAAAGCCTATAATCACAATTATAAGTAAAACCAAACATAAAACTAAGATCAGTGTAGGGGTTTTTCCCGGCAGCACGTTGAGCATCAGCAATCTTAGGATTACATAGAATAACATTATCAGTTGTACAAATTTTTCCAGGCGCTGCAATACTCCTTGCAATGGATGTTAGTCCTGGTGGTAAAATTAACATTACATCGCCAATACGGAACATAATTTATCCTACACAGACTTGATATAAGCAATTATCAGTAGCTGGAGTATATAAACAAAATCTTAGTAAATAACGCCTGCCAGTAAAATAAGTATCATAAAATCTTCTTTTATGGAATTTACTTCCTACTACATCTGCAGGAACAGTTACGCGATTTGCAAATTCAGCAGACGGAGAAGGACACCTAGAAATTTCTGTATGTTGATGCCAAGTCGAACATGTGCAGTGTTTGCCGCCTACGAAGCCTTTCATTGTTAGACCACAGCAAGAAAATGTCGTTGTCTCTTGTGGTAGTGTTGATACCAAATTTGCTATCAGTTTTCGGTCACGTAAGTGTTTTTGTGTATCAGTATATGATGCTCCGCTTAACATACCATAAGCATAATAATAAATAGCATCCATAAAGTCTACGTTATACCAATTTTGAATTTCCGCTGCGATATCGATTGTAGCTGAATTAATTTTAAAAGCCATTTTAGACAACCTTCATTTTACAACCAGCTGCAGCAGTAAAAGTTTTATAACCAATTTTTATAACAACTTCGTCGTCTAGTTCTAAATCAAGGGCCCTAAATGTAAAATATCCTATACCCTGCTTAATAGAAACTTTCCTCCTATTTACATAGCCGCAATTTACCGTGATATACATATCTAGATCTTTCTTTACAATATAATTGTCAGCAATTGTACCGTCTTCTCCTATATCATACATTGGCAACGTATTGTAAATTAATGTGGTTCTTTCTTCTAATACTATATTTGAATCAATTTCTTCACTGCGAAGTATATCTCCATTTTCTGCTTTTAAATAAAATTCGGCATCGTAAAGAGAAACTTTAATCCTAACGACTTCGTCTCTTGATATGATGGTAGGAGCTTTAAGCTGAATTTTAGGCATTGGCAATTCACTATATTTTGACAGAACAGGAACACTATATTTCCAAGTTTCTATTGGTTCAAGAATTCCTTCTCTGATATAGTTTATTCCTAATAAACTGTTTAATTTAGCGTAATAGCTACAATCAAGAAAAGAATCATCTTTGTCATATATAAAAAAACTTAGCAATCTTTTACGGGTTTCATTTGAAGAAAAAATACTTCCTTCAGGACCTGTTGATAGCAGTTTAGGTGCTGCAATATAGGTATTATAAAGTTCATTTCTTGCAAAATGAGCTTTTGTAAGTAAAGAATCAAATAAGATATTTTTTGGATAGTACCAGTTCATTCCATCAAAATTAAAATCAAACGCCCACAATGAGCAATCAGTCCATTCATTGAAGTTTTCAGCTGAATATCCTATATTGCTTGTATAACCTTTGTCAAAAGTACTGGTCCTAATCGCGATAATTGTTTTTTCATTATATGTGCCTCTTACAACTTGTGAAGCGCCAAAAAATTTAAAATATTTTCCTGTAGTTAAAATATTTTGAAACATTTCGCCTGGAATGACATCTTGTGTATCTTCGTCAGGTATTTCTATTTGATGTGGTAGCAAAGATGAACACTCTAGTTGATTAGTAACTAAATTAATATTATCGGTATTTTCAGGTAATCCATCCGGAAATATTTCATGAAATGCCTTTAATGTAATTGCATCTTTATCTACTTCGAGTTGCAAAAATATCGAGTCGATTAAATCAGTAGAATATCGATGATATTGTCTCATAATCCTAACCTTCTTTCTAAATCTTGAACTTTTTTGTCTAGCTCTTGCAATGCTGCTAACAATGCTACAGTCATTTTTTGGTAATCTAATTTTAGATATTCAGTATTACCTCTTGGTACAACCAATTCAGGAAAAAACTGTTTTACCTGCTGCGCCTTAAACCCAAGTTCTGCCTTATCATCAGCATAATTAAATTTGGTCACTGCTGTTTTATTCCATTTAAATTTAATTGGATCAATATTCCTAATCGCATTCAAACTATCTTCTATTGGACTTATTACATCTTTTAACCTTTCATCTGATGTATATTCAGTAGTAATATCTCCTGATGCCAGTATGTTACCAGTTTCAGTTTCAAAATGCATTTGCGTATTACCATCTAAATCATTAAAAGTAATTGTTTTGAATGTATCATTTAGTAAAAATATACCATAATTAGATTGTGTGCTTGCACGTCTTAAGTTTGTGCTATAGAAAGTTGTTGCTGATAAAGTCCCAATAGATCCAATTGAGGATGTAACGTTATTTGAATTTGCTGTTCCTGTAACAGACAGACTTGCACCCGATAGTGCGCCAGTAGCAGATACACTTGTAAGTGATATATTAGAATCTAAATTTACTTGGACTGTGTCAAACTGTCCTGCTGATACGGTGGTAATGTTAGAACCACCCCTGATATAAAACGTTTCATCTTGTGATACTGTAAGCACTGTCGAGTCGGTATCTACTGCAATTCTAAATCCTGCAAAACCGCTAAATCGTATCCTTTGTATTGGGTCTCTATCAGCATAGGTTTCAATACTTATTCCTGGACCTGCAATGAGTTCAATTGCATCTAAACCTTCTGCAATTAAATCATCTTGACCATCAACCTTCCAAGTTTTAAATGTGCTATTTAATTTAACTTTTACAGATCCGGTTCCTGGATCTATGTCAAAGCCACTATCACTATCAAAATTGATAACACTCACATTATTAACATTTTTTGTGATATTATCAAGCGGATCTGTAAGATTTACCGTAAGAGAAGTTGCACCATCAATTGTAATATTACCATCTTGATCGCTAGATGTTGTAATACCTACACCACCTAGAAATTGTATCGTGTCATTTATTCCTAAAGTGCTCACTGTGCTATCGTCAGCAGCAATTTTAATATTAAATCTACCAGCAACAATATCTGCTATAGTATCTGATTGTGCTGCAAATGTATCATCAATATATTTTCTTGGATAAGCATCGGTTTGTAATAAAATTTGATTTTGATTAATAGCTCTACCAATTACACCGTACTCAGTGGGATTTAATGTCAGTCCGCCAGTTGCAGTTACATAATAATTTGTATTAGGTACAAGATTTTGGGTGACATCAGCCACATTGCCATTTACAAAAACAATGCCTTCACCTACTAACCCTATGTTATCTTTTGCAATCCCAACAAAATCTGCTGCATTTGTTGTGATAGCACTACTGGCTATTGAATAAGTTTGTAATGTGACTGGGCCGCTAACACTAGATTCAAAAGTTACTAACAATTGGTTTCTGTATGGATCGTAATCTAGATCAGTAAAAAAAGCTGTTGCAGAAATTGTAAATGATGCTGGGTCAAAATCTATGTTAGTAGCATTTGAATTAACTACACCGGTTGTAAGCCATCCGCTACCATCTACAGTGTTTCTTCCAACAAAACATATTCTATTATCTGTTGTTGCATAGGCCAGACTAATATTAATCGAATTATCTTCAAATACCTCTATACGGCTTGATTCAAATACAACTCCTGTACCTGATATAATACCAATTTTAGCAGAAGTTGAAAAAAATACGCTATAATCTCTATAGGCAACAACAACCTTACCCGTTCCTGTTATCATTTGGATAGCAGAGTTATCTGCGTTTGTGTCAGAGACTTTAATTACATCTGCGGTATTTATTGTTATAGTGGTGCCTGCAACTGATGCAGTTACCACATAAGTTCCGTTGCTAGGCACATCATAAGCAATAATAATTTGCTCTGAAACAGGATCGTAAGTAGCAGAAATCTTATCAACCGAAGTCGATGTAAAGGTTTCAACAGTGCCAAATGTTATAGGTGTGCCTACGGTAGCTACTACAGCTTTTGCATAAAAATTATCAGTATCATCTGTATAAAGGACTACAATATTACCAGATGGAGGATGATAAACCGATGTAACGGCATTATTTCCAGGTGTTGCCCAAGATACTGGCGCTTGTAAGCTACTATCATTACCATTTACAACTTCGCCGACAATAGCATTACCTGAATAAAATATTACAAACTTGTCATTTACAGGATCATATGCAACAGATCCGTTTACAACGCTGTTTATATATTGGTTTATAGGCCCTGGAGCCACAACGCCATTAAAACCTAGTTCTGTAATGATTACTTTACTGTCAGCATCAGTTGCATCGGCGTAGACAGTAACCATTTTAGCATTACCAATTTTGGTAGATGCTAGTTGTATTACATTATTAATAGTAAATATTCCGGAGTTAAGGGATTGTCCGTCAGTAATAAGGACAGATTCACGGATTGGTACAACCTTGCCATTGCTTTCAAGTGCTACTAAATCACCAGTTGTAACTACTTGATTTGCTTCAAACGTTTGTAAGAAAGGTTCGCCATCTATTGTAATAGTACCAAACTCGTCGATCCTAGTAGAAATTAAAATGCCACCTTCTATACGTAATTGCTGTCCTAAACCGATAGGTGTAGGCTCAAATGTATTATCAGCATAAAGATTCCAATATACATCGTCTATTTCTACAAAAGATGTAAGATTTGGTCCATCAATTACAATATTGCCATTAAAATCTCTACGGGTAGTAATACCATTAGAGCCTAGAAAAGCTAAAGTTGATTTATTGCTTAGAACAGTTCGGCCTGTATCTTGTGCAATGGCGTACCATTCTATATCGTTTTCATATACAAAACCGTCTAGATTTAGATTTTGTATTGAAAACACAACTTCATTGTCGTCATTTATATTAATTTTTAAATAATTGTCCCCTATAAATTTTATATCAGTATTAATACCTGCTTGTACAGTTTCTGTACTTGAACTATAACTAAATTGTACATCACCTAAGGTAATAAAATTACTAATATCAGGACCATCTATTACAATATTATTACTTTCGTTCTTGCTTGTCGTTATATTGAGACCACCAACAAATTTAACTGTATCTTCAACTAAAACTTCTTTATAAGAATCATCATCAACTGATAGAAAATATCTTAACTCGCTTCGTAATGCAAAGTTTGATAAATCAGGACCTCTAAATACTACATTATTATCAGTGTCAAACAAAACATCAACATTAGTTTCTCCTTTGAATGTTAGTGTATCATTTGTATAGATCTCACGATCTGCAACATTTAAGATAGAGAAATTCCATTTAATAGATGACAGATCAGCACCTATCGTAATGTCATTATCATCTCTTGTAAGGGTAATATTATTGCCGGCTAAAAAATTTACATTGTCTGGATTAGGGTTGCTATATATTGCCGCATAACTTATTATACAATCAACAGCATTATCTTTACTGGCTCTAACTTGTAATGTAGTATCTAAACCTAAAATTAGTTTTTCGCCGTGAGTTACAACTCGTAAACTGGTTCCTAATGGCAAGATTACATCTTTAAGATAATATCCTCCATCTATTAATACATCTACAAAAATATTTTCATTTAATACATTTGTTAAACTGAGTCCAATAACAGTATATCTTTCAGATACACCAGTTGAAACAATTGTGGTTGTGGTTGTTCCAATGTTGGTTACAGTTCTATTATTCAGTGCGGTTGCCATTGATATCCTATTTTTACTACATATTTAGCCATATATTAAGGCATTAATAATTTCATCACTAGCGGCGCTTACTCCAGCAACATCATAATTTGCAATTTCGACAATCCGATCAAAACTATCTCTAACATAAATTTTCCTGTCAGATGAATTAATTGCTATTTCTCCAACAGCTAGATCGTTTATGGTAGGAATATCAAAAGGCTCTTCAGATTTTCTAACTTTAATTACAGCTTGAATTCCTTCAAATGGATCAATTGTGCTATCACCTACTGATAAACCATACGCACCACCATTAATTACATTAGTCCAATCGGGTACTCCTTGATTTGAATAAATTGCAAAACCATTACTTCCTTGTCCTGTTTCGCCAACCGGAGAAGTGTTATTACCAAATATTAAACTATTTTTTGTAATACCTGAACGTCCTGTACCGCCATTTCCTGCTTGTAAAGTACCTGTTGTTTTTATGCCAACATCTATAGTTCCATTGGCAATCATACTATTTGTGATGCCGAAATTTTTAATTTTAACTTTATCACTTACAATTTCTATAGATAAATTGTCTACGTTGACGTTAAGTTGATTACCGTTTTTGATTAAGCCAGCACCATCCTGTATCTGCCCAGCACCTGAAAATTGTTCAAATACTATATCATCTGAATTAATAGTAGGAATACCATCATGAGTAGCAACATACCCGTTTTCTGCATTTGATGTTCCTTCTTGCACAAAGGTAAAACTGCCACCTTCGATTTCATAAGCGGCATCAGCATCACCAGTTCGGTGTAATTCCCAAGGCGTCTGGGCATTGCCTAGCACTGCTACAAAATAAATACCATTTTCAATTAAATTTAATTGATCTTTTACTAGTATCCTATCGTTTAAATTTAAGATTACATCATCTATTATTAATTGTTCGCCAAGTATACTGCCAAATAATCTTTGACTAGATGTAATGTAAATTGCATTCAATTGACTTGTAGTAGCAACTCTAACTGGAGATTTTACATTTAGCCCATTAACTACTGAGTCAACATAGCTCTTTGGCACAAGTGAATTACTAGTAAAATTCGTTCTATCAACATAGTTACTTGCAACTGTAACTGTTCCATTGCCTGTTGGAATTAGTAAAATATCATTGTTATGATCGGTAGCACTCCATTGGCCATTTTCATATTGTAAAATACTGCCATTGACTACAGCACTAGCATCTACATCGCTTAATTCTCCTAATTGAAATGCAGCAGATTGAACCAACAGGGTAACTTTGTTTGGAAAAAGAGCCGGACTTTCTCCAACTGCCATTCTTTCTATAACCGCCCAAACAGCGTTGTTAAATTGTATTACATCTCCAGGATAATATCCGTCAGATGATGTTGCTGACCATATACCAACAAATTTTAAACCCTCAGTAAGTAAATCCCAATCTGCATCAAGGAAACCCGTAGTAGCATCTAAAGGCTGATTGCTAGTACCATTTTCATTATCGACTATATATCTTTTTCCATGGAATGTTACTGAATCTCTAAACGTATAAGTTTGTTGAATCCATTCTCCGCTTATACCTATACCAGGTATAAGTATCTGATACAAAGCTGGATTTGTGCTAGGTGTCTGTCCTGAAGTTGCTGCTGCAATGGTTATCCATAAACTTCCATTATAATTTATAATGTCATATACATTTAAACTTTGAGTACCGTCATAATTATGAATGTAATTACCAAATCCACTTGCTAAAGTAGACCAAAAGGCTGTATCATTTTGTACTTCGATTAATGGACTATCTCTTGTATCAGGAACTTCGGTTAAAGCTATATAAGAGCTACTGCCATACGTAACAATTTGATTTTTATAGTAAGCAGTGTTAGCCTGCCATTCTCCTAAAAAAGTAGTGCCGTCAGTAATCTTTAAAAAGCTGTTTTGTCCATTAGAGGTTGGTGGCCTATTTCCTGTTGGTGTATCAATAACAGTAACTGATTGTGCAGTTACAACATATAATGATCCAGCAAAAGTAACAGCATCAAAAAATTCTAAAGTGATTCCATTTAAATCACTAAAATTACCTCTAAAATTTAATCTTACCCTACCTAAATTTAAAGTTGCCATCTTATTTCCTTATTCAGCCTACATAACCATCTTGGACATATCCAGTTTGTATATAATCAGTAGTGACATTAGGTCCGCCTCCAAGATTATCAGTAAATATCATATAACCTTCGTCTGTAATAAATGCATTATCCGGATTAAATGTATCAATATGGTGTAATAATAAATCTCCATCGCTATTGATATCCATATCAATAATAACACCTAATAAACTTCCTCCAAAATTACTAGTGCTTCCGTCAGCATCAGGAATCCATTGCGTACCGTCCCAGGTAAGTCTGTCTCCTATATTGGTGTTTACTGGATCGTAAGATACATCACTTAAATCATTTAAAGAAGTTGCACCTCCACCTCCACCAGAAATTGTTTGAAAGGTAAAATTACCTGCTCCGTCTGATGTTAATACCTGACCAGTAGTAGACGTTGCATCAACATCTAATAAATCATTTAAAGATGTAATTGTATTAGTGAAAATTATTTGTTGATAAGGACTTGCTGTAGGGTCTAACGTAATATCTAAACCGGTGTTGGCAATAAATTCTACTGTATCAAGACCGGTTGCAACTAAATCTTGTTCTCCAGGAGATTTCCACGTTTTGAAAGTAGAATTCATTTGAACTTTTACAATACCAGAACCTAGATCAACGACATCAAAACCGCTATCGGTATCAAACCTGATTGCTATCACATCAGTAGTATTACTTAGTAAATTGTTATTAGTGTCAACTACACCAACTGATAGTGGAGTAGGTGTGTCTGTTAGGTCGTTATAACTACCACTAAACAGTGTTGGTTTGTCTGTTAGGTCGTTATAACTACCACTGAATAGCGTAGGTAGATTTGTTAAGTCATTATAATTGCCACTAAATGCATTCGAAATAAGTTGGTATACTGATAAGTCAGGAGCATTTACTAAATTGTTATAATCGCCATCAAAGATAGTTTGATCTACAAACTCTAAACCAGTAGCATCTTGTTTGACTTTAACAAAAAAACCTTCTGAGCCTACATAGGTACTAGGAGTATCAAAAAGTTGCCTAAAAAGAGTAGCGCCACCACCACCGCCTGCGCCCAGAGGTATACCTCCTGGCGTTATTCCATCTGATAACCGTAATTCGCCAGTATCTTCATTGTAAAAAATTGTTCCATATTCGCCAACGAAAAGATTTAAGTCAACTTTGACTAAACCGGCTTTAATTTTACGGGTAAAATTCATTAGGCTATTTCATCTTCCTCTGGTTCGTCTAAGAGTTGTGCAGATACCACTGTAGGTTTACCTTGCTCTGCTTTTTTGAGTTCTAGTTCTTGTTGAAGCGGACTAACTAGTACAGGCGGCTTGTCGTCAGCCTGCGGTTCATCCTGTGCGCCTGGCATATCTATTTCAGGATCACCGTCACCGTTTATCTTTATGTTAATAGGTACATTTATTGTAAATTCTCTTGCTCTCATACTTTAACCTTTTTTAATATTTATTATTGTTCTTTCCAGCTAAGACTTCTTATCGTATCTTTAATCTTAATTATTTATATCGTCGTAATATTGTTCATAATCTTTTAATTTATGTTTTATAAT
>Ga0181585_10004757_pt1 | contig 11802 bp, 11 predicted proteins | sample 071ome_29_FD_132469 | JGI IMG/M metagenome (GOLD analysis project Ga0181585, IMG submission 132469) | Coastal salt marsh microbial communities from the Groves Creek Marsh, Skidaway Island, Georgia - 071407BT metaG (megahit assembly) | ecosystem: Environmental > Aquatic > Marine > Intertidal... | reverse complement strand
GTGTGCAGCATCACGGCCTGCATGCGCCCGGTGATCTGCGTGTAGCCCATGGCCAGATCGACCGCGAGAGTCTCATGTGCACAGGTGAGATAAACGGGTCCGGGCTCGTTGGAGAGCTGCTGGTGGGCCATGGCTTCCCAAACGGGTCCCCATTCGGAGCCGGGCGACGACATGACGTAGTCGATGCTGAGGCTGCGGAAAGCCTGGAGAATTGCGTCGCCGCCGTCGGGTGAATTCCTCATCGCTCGTGTCCCCTGTATGCGACAGCCATTTGTCGGCTGTTTGCTGAAGGCATGGTGGTACAGGCGGGCACGCTGCGCAACTACCGCACGAACGGTTGCAGCCGCGTTGATTGTGTTTCCGGTCGCTCGGCCACGACCGGCCCAGATGATCAGGTGAACGCTATCGACCTGATCAAGCGGGAAGGTGGGGTCGCAGGGCGCGCATATCTGTCACGATGGTCCCTGCCGCTAGAATGTCTGTGCGCCGTCCAACGCGGCCAGCCCGGCATTGGCGCAGATGCGATCTTGTTCGCCCGTGCCGGATCCGACGCCCACACCGCCGATGCACTGGCCGTTAACGACAATGGGCAGGCCGCCCGGCAGGTTGATGCGCTTACCTTGGGTCGCGATGGCCAGGCGGATATCCACGCCTTCAGCGATTTCACCGGTCGGCCCACGGTAAATGGCGGCGGTCACGGCCTTGGCGATGGCGGTGTCATTGGACAGAGCGAAGGCGCCGTCCATGCGCATGAAGACGATGAGCTGACCGCCATCATCGACAACGGCGATGCACTGGGGTTGGCCGATCTCGACCGCTTTGGCCGCTGCGGCGCGGATGACCTTGCTCGCTCCCGCCTCGGTCAGCTTTGCGTGAGGTTTGATGTCGTCACTCATGAGTCCCGCATCCTCCTGCATGGCGTTTATGGGCTATCCTATCGCGCCCGCCGGACCCCACCAAGGAGCCTGGATAAGGCGGAGCGTCACCTTGCCCTTACCCTGGGTATACATAATGCCGACGTTGTTCATTGAGCGCACATGGCCTTTCAGGGCAAGCGCACGCCACTCACCGTGCGCACCGGCGAAATCTCCCGCCGCGTAGTCGTCGGCGCCACGGGGGAAGGCACGCTCGTCCGCCACGTTAGACTGCGCCCAGGCGGTTGTCAGCGTGGTGAGAACCATGATCATCGCGAGCGCGAGCGGTCGAAGGGAAACGGGGATCATGGTCAGGCGTCTGTTTTTCGTTGATGGGCCGCGTGCGCAAACGCGCCACGCGCACCTCCCAAGGCGAGGATTAGCGCGATGAGGTGTACCGCAAATTGTGGATCAAGGCCGCGCACACGGGCCATGACCAACAGCGTGTCTAGCACTAGCAGAATTAACATCGTGACAATGGCGCCGCGTGAGGCTCGCCAGGCATATGTGGCCAGTGCGCCATAGGCGAAGGCGACGAATAGCTGAATGGTGGCGGGGATGAGCGCATCGCCGCTGACCCGTTCCTGTTCGGCAACAATCAGGATGATCAGGACCGCACCCAGCACGAAATGCACCGCCACCATGATCCATCCGGCGACTGCGCCGTTGCGCACGGCGCGGGCGGCCGCATTGGGGCTGTCCGTGCGCGGATAGAAGACCTGTTGAAGCAGGGCCGTGATTTTCGCGGCGATGGTTGTCGCGGTGGGCATACCTTTTCCCCCACGCGCATCCAAACATTCGCGCGGCCTGAGTGCTACAACCAAGTTTGGGCCATTGCGAAATATGCCGCCTTTCCACATTTGCCCGGAATTCGCCTCACAGATATGCGCCCATCCAGGGCCGGTCCGCCGGTTCCCGGATGGGCGTTTTGTATTTCCGGCATATGTGTTTGGACTTGCGTGGCGTGGCGTGGGGTGGGATCGCAGGTTGCAGGAAGGGCCAGACATCACGAAAACCAATCAATAACGCCCCTGATGCCGATGATCGACCTGTTTAACACCTACTGGCCCCTGGCCGCCTCACTGCTTGTCGGTGCGGTGAGCGTGGTGCTGGTGATCTCGGTCATCCTGATGAAGCGGGACGAAAGCGCCGCCATTGCCTGGGTCGGCCTTATCCTGCTGGCGCCGGTCCTCGGGGCGATTGCCTATCTGCTATTCGGTATCAACCGGATCCGCCGCCGCGCCGAGCGCGCGCGCCCGCGCACCTCGACAACGTACTGTTGGAGCTCGGGCTCAGGGGTGCGGGGATCCCTGCTAGCGCCTGCCGATGAACTCGAACCCGAATCGCCCCGGCACATTCGGCGAAAGCTGATAGACGCCCTCGGCACCTTTCCGACCGTGCAGGGCAACGCTGTCCGTGTCTTGCAAGATGGCGATGAGGTGTTTCCGGCGATGCTGGAGGCGATCGAGACCGCGCAGTATTCGGTTGCGCTGGCCTCCTACATCTTCAAGCCCGACGATGTGGGCGTGCAGTTCATTAATGCACTGGAGCGTGCGCAGCAGCGCGGCGTCGAGGTGCGTGTGCTGCTGGACGGTGCGGGCCAGATGTACACGATCCCGACGGCGGCGAGCGCGCTGCGGGCCTGCGGCGTGCGTCATGCGCGTTACCTGCATTCGTTCTGGCCCTGGCGCATGCCGTACCTAAACCTGCGCAACCACAGGAAAATTCTGGTCGTGGACGGTCGGACCGGTTTTACCGGGGGCATCAATATATCTATGGCCAACCTGGTCAAGACATCGCCATGGCAGCCGGTGCGCGACCTGCACTTCGTTTTTAACGGACCGGTCGTCACGCAGCTGATGGAGGTATTCGCCGACGACTGGGCCTTCACCACGGGCGAGTTGCTCGACGGGTTGAGATGGTTCCCGGTGCCGGAGGCGTTGGGGGAAGTCGATGCGCGCGTCATCACCTCCGGTCCGCACGAACCCATTGAACGGATGCGGTGGATTCTCCATGCCGCCATATCCGAAGCGCACTCGCGTATCTGCATAATGACGCCTTACCTGTTACCGGACGAGATCATCGTGGCGCAGCTTCGCCTCGCGGCGATCCGGGGCGTCGAGATCGATATCATCATCCCTAAACACAGCAACCTGTTTTTCGTAGACTGGGCGGTGCGTGCGCGTATTGACGAGTTGCTGGTGGACGGGTGTCGCATCTGGTTCGGGCCGCGCCCGTTCAACCACGCGAAGCTGATGCTCGTCGATGATGAATGGGCACTGGTCGGCTCGTCGAACTGGGACCCGCGAAGCCTACGGCTCAATTTCGAACTGAATGTCGAATGCCGTAGCGAAGCACTGATCAATGAACTGGATAGGATCTTCGAACGCGAGCGCCGTGTGTCGCGCGCGGTGACTCTTGATGAGATGCGTAGCCGATCGATTCCCGTGCGTCTGCGTGACGGGATCGCTCGGCTGTTCTCGCCTTACCTATAGGAGGCGGGTTGCGCCTAGTAGGCGCGGTCCACACAGAAATCGATGACGTCTTCGAGCGCGGCCCGATGGTCGTTGTCAGGTAGGTCGGACAGCGCTGCGCGCGCGGTGTCGGCGTAGCCGCTTGCCCGGATCAGAGTGTCGGTCAGCGCGTCGTGTTTCTGGAGCAAGGCCGCGGCATGTTCCAGGTCAGCGTCCTTCTGCTCGCCTTCTTCCAGCGTTCGCTGCCAGAAGCTGCGTTCCTCGTCATCACCACGCCGCATAGCGAGGACAATGGGAAGCGTGATCTTGCCATCGCGAAAATCGTCACCGGCTTTCTTGCCCATGGCCTCGGCGCTGGAGGCGTAGTCGAGGTAGTCGTCGACGAGCTGGAACGCGATGCCGAGATTGGCGCCGTATTGTTCGAGCGCGTTAGTCACAGTCTCGCTTTGGCCGGCGATGAGGCCACCAACCTCACACGCCGCGGCGAATAGCGCCGCCGTTTTGGACCTGATGACGTAGAGGTAGGCTTCCTCGCTGGTCGTCGTGTCGTTCGCGGTGGTGAGCTGCGCGACCTCGCCCTCGGCGATAACGGCACTGGCGTTGGCCAGTACATCGAGGACCTTCAGAGATTCGCTTTCCACCATCAGGCGGAAGGAACGGCTGAACAGATAGTCTCCGACCAGTACGCTCGCCTGATTGCCCCACACGGCGTTGGCTGTCTTGCGCCCGCGGCGCAGGTCAGATTCATCGACCACGTCGTCATGCAGGAGCGTGGCGGTGTGGATGAACTCAACGGCGGCGGCCAGGGTGATGTGCTTGTCGCCCTGGTATCCGCACATGCGCGCGCTGGCGAGGGTCAGGAGCGGGCGAAGGCGCTTGCCGCCAGCAGCGACCAAATGGCCCGCGAGTTCAGGGATCAGCGGCACGTCCGACTGCATCCGGTCCACGATGGTCTGGTTTACGCGTGCCAGGTCGGCGGCGCACAGCTCCTTGAGATTGTCCAGTGCATTTGCGCTCGAGCCGGACTTGGATCCCGAGAGTTGGGCAATGACAGCCAAAATTAATCTCCAGCAGGTGTCCGCGCAGACGGCCATTATGGAACCATACCTTCTGCTATTTGGCGGACAAGGACGTCTTGGGGAGAATATGATCTTTGGGGAGAGCGTCAAGGCGACCACCAACATTTGAACGGCTGATCCGGATCACAAGTTTTGCGTGACGTGCTGCGTACCAAAGACCCTGTCGAACTTTCGCTCGCCCTGGCCCTGCTAAAGGATGCGGCGATCGAGCATGTTGTCGTGGACGCGAACATCTCGGTTTTGGAAGGCACCATCGGCATCTTTCCGCGCCGCTTGGTGGTCCTCGACGAAGACTATGAGGAAGCGCGCGGACTGCTGCGTGAGGCAGAAATCCTCGATAACGGTAACAGGGTATGAGCGGGGTAAAGGACATCGGCGCGGATCCGACATGGGATGCCCTGCTTGGCGGCAGAGTGGAAATCCTACAGGTGGCGCAAGGTTACCGCGTCTCGGTGGATGCCGTGCTTCTCGCCGCTTCGATCCGGGCGGATAAGAGTGCGCGGGTGCTGGATGTGGGCTGTGGCGATGGCGGTGCGACCCTTTGTCTCGCATGGCGGCTGCTGTCTGCCGAGGTCGCGGGCATCGACCTGCGTGACGATGCGGTGGCGCGGTTGCGCGAAAGCATCGCGATGAACTGTTTCGGCGGTCGTGTTTCGGCCGAGCTGGGCGACGTGGCAGCCGGTCTGCCGGTGGCGTTGGCGACGGGCTTCGACTGGGTCATCTCCAATCCGCCCTACCTGCCCGAAGGGCGCACGGACCTGCGGGACACGCCGCGCGACGTGGCGATTGTGGAGACCGTGCCGCTGGAACGCTGGGTCGCATTCATGGCGGGCTGTACGCGCGATGGCGGCCATCTGGCGATTGTCCATCGCGCGGACCGGATCGACGACGTTCTGGCGGCGCTTGTCCCGCATGTCGGTGATGTGCGGGTGTTTCCAGTCTGGCCCCACGCCGGAGAGGCGGCGAGTCGGGTGATCATACATGCCCGCAAGGGCGCGCGCGGTCCGGCGAAGCTGTGTGCGGGCCTGGTGCTGCATGAAGCGGACGGATCGTTTACTGCGAAAGCGAAGTCCATCCTTGAGGATGGCGCCGCGATGGGTGTCTCCTGACCTGACTGTGACTTGATTCGGGGCACGGGAACACCGAAGTTGCGGGCATGGACCTGAAACGATTCCTGCTGAGACAAAAGAATGCCCCGAGGGTTGCCGTGTTGCGCCTGGACGGTGCCATCGGCCCTTCGACGTCGCGACTGCGCGGCACGATGTTGAATATCCACGCCCAGGCCGCGCGGATCGAGAGGGCCTTCAAGATCAGGAAGCTCTCTGCCGTGGCACTGGTGGTGAATTCACCGGGCGGCTCCGCGGTCCAGTCGGCGCTCATTGCCTCGCGCATTCGTGCGCTGGCGGAGGAGAACGATGTGCCTGTTTTCGCATTCGCCGAGGACGCCGCCGCGTCGGGCGGTTACTGGCTGGCGTGTGCGGGCGACGAGATCTATGTGAACGAGGCCTCCATTGTCGGCTCCATCGGTGTCATCTCGTCGGGGTTCGGTTTCCAGGAGCTGATCGCGCGCTACGGCATCGAACGCCGGGTGTACGCGGCCGGCGAGAACAAGGCGGTTCTGGACCCGTTCCTGCCCGAACGGCCCGAGGACATCGAGCGCCTGAAAGAATCCCAGTCCGCGGTCCACGACAATTTCATTGCCTATGTGCGCGCGCGGCGAGGCGAACGCCTGCATGAGGATACGCCCGACCTATTCACCGGTGCGTTCTGGACCGGTCAGAAGGCGGTCGAGCTCGGTCTGGCCGACGCCGTTGGCGATGTGCGCAGTGTGATGCGCGAGAAATATGGTAACGATGTTCGGCTGGTGCCGGTCGCCGAACGCCGTTCCTTCCTGCGTTCGGTGTTCGGGCGGACCCGCGCGCCGGCGATCGAGGCGGATCTTGCGGATCGTGTCCTGACGGCGGTGGAAGAACGCCTGATCTGGTCGCGTTTAGGGCTCTAGGGGAAGAACCACGGTTCCATGTTCGGATTTTCACTGACCAAGTTGCTGGTGCTGGCGCTGATCGTCGGCGGTGTGCTGATGCTGTTCAAGGTCCTCAGCCGCAAGAGCGAGGCCGCCGGATCTTCGGACCGGCCCTCCAGTGACGCCTCGCAAGGGGCGCGCGAGGACGATACCAAGGCCTATGAGACCGAGTACGACGCGGAATCGGACACCTATGTCGTCCGTAATGGAAAGAAGCTCGAAGATTAGCCATCTTGTATGACTCCTCGCGCTTGACCCTACCGGGGCCTACTTCTATTTTCCCCGCGCCTTTAGGCCCGTGGAAACACTTTCTCCGAAGATGGCGAATATGACACCCGATGCGACGCGCTCGTCGGCATCGCCGCTGAGTTTTCAGGACCTGATCCTGACCCTGCAAAGGTTCTGGGCTGATCGCGGCTGCGCGATACTCCAGCCCTACGATATGGAAGTGGGCGCGGGAACGTTCCACCCGGCAACGACGCTCCGTGCGCTGGGGCCAGACCCGTGGCGGGTGGCCTATGTGCAGCCGTCGCGCCGCCCGACCGACGGTCGCTACGGCGAGAACCCCAACCGCCTGCAGCACTATTACCAGTTCCAGGTCATCCTGAAACCGTCGCCCGAAGACAGCCAGCAGCTCTATCTCGACAGCCTGGCCGCGCTGGGGATCGATTCCAGCGCCCACGACATCCGCTTCGTTGAAGACGACTGGGAGAGCCCGACGCTGGGTGCGTGGGGACTGGGCTGGGAAGTCTGGTGCGACGGGATGGAGGTCAGCCAGTTCACCTATTTCCAGCAGGTCGGCGGGTTCGACTGTGACCCGGTCTCGGTCGAGCTCACCTACGGGCTGGAACGCCTGGCGATGTATGTGCAGGGCGTCGAGAATGTCTATGAACTGGACTTCAACACGGCAGGCATTAAGTACGGCGACGTGTTCCTGCGCGCCGAGCAGGAGTTCAGCGCCTACAATTTCGAGCACGCGGACACTGAAATCCTGTTTCGCCATTTCGCGGATGCGGAGAGGGAGTGCAAGGCGCTGGTCGGCCACGGTCTGGCGTTGCCCGCCTATGACCAGTGCATCAAGGCGAGCCATACCTTTAACCTTCTGGACGCGCGCGGCGTGATCTCCGTGACCGAGCGGCAGGCCTATATCCTGCGGGTGCGCGAACTGGCCAAGGCGTGCTGCGAGACGTGGTTAGGTGAGCAAGCGGCGGGAGACGCGTGATGGCGGATCTCCTCGTCGAATTCCTATCGGAAGAAATTCCCGCGCGCATGCAACGCCGCGCGGCGGGTGAATTGGCGCAGCTCATCGGCAAGGCGCTGGGTGACAACGACCTCGCCCATGACGGGATCGCGGCCTATGCGACGCCGCGCCGTCTCGCGATCAGCGTGACCGGCCTGCCGGAGCGCCAGCCCTCGCGCAAGATCGAGCGTAAGGGGCCGCGCACGGACGCGCCGGAGAAGGCCATTGAGGGTTTCCTCGGCTCCGTGCCGGTCGGCCTCGACCAGTGCGAGGTGCAGGAAGACAAGAAGGGCCGCCTCTATGTCGCGCGCTGGACCGAAGAGGGCCGCGATGCGCGCGAGGTGCTGTCTGAGATTGTAACCGAGGTGGCGCGAGGTTTGTCGTGGCCGAAGTCCATGCGCTGGGCCGAGACCAGCTTCCGCTGGGTGCGCCCGCTGCACAGTGTGCTGGCCCTGTTCGGTGGCAAAGTGCTGGACGGCGGCATCGATACGGGCAGCGGCATGCTGGCTTTTTCAAACGTCACGCGCGGGCATCGTTTCATAGCGCCGGACGCCTTCGCGGTCTCGGGCTTCGATGACTATCGCGAAAAACTGAAGGCGGCCTTCGTGGTCGTCGATCCGGCCGAACGCGAGGCGATGATCCGTGAACAGATGGCCGCGGCCTGCGCCGAGGCCGGCATGGCCGTGCCCGAGGATGACGGCCTCTATACGGAAGTGACCGGACTGGTCGAGTGGCCGGTCGTGCTGATCGGCGACATTGACCCAGCCTTCATGGATCTACCGCGCGAGGTGCTGGTCTCGTCCATGCGCGAGCACCAGAAGTATTTCGCACTAAGTGCGAGCGACGGCAGTTCGGCGGCAAAGTTTGCATTTGTCGCCAATATCGCTGCCGACTATCCTTTAGCGATCATCGGGGGTAACGAGCGTGTGCTACGTGCGCGCCTGTCCGATGCAAAGTACTTCTGGGACCTAGACCGCGAGACGCCGCTGGAAAGCCGGGTCGAAGGCCTTAGCGGTATCGTTTTTCACGCAAAGATCGGGACGGTGGGCGAGAAGGTCGCCCGGATCGCGTCACTGGCCGAACAGTTCGCGCCGCTGGTTGGGGATGCTTCCGGGAGCTATGCGGCCCGCGCCGCGAAACTCGCCAAAGCCGACCTTGTGACGGGCATGGTGGGCGAATTCCCCGATCTTCAGGGCGTGATGGGCCGCTACTACGCCCGCGTCCAGGGCGAGGACGATGCCGTGGCCGAGGCCATCGCCGAGCACTATTCGCCGCAGGGCCCGAACGACCATTGCCCGTCGGCACCGGTGAGCGTGACCGTGGCGCTGGCGGACAAACTGGATACGCTCGCCGGGTTCTGGGCCATCAATGAAAAGCCGACCGGCTCCAAGGACCCGTTCGCGCTGCGCCGCGCCGCGCTGGGCGTGATCCGGCTGATTCTCGAAAATCGGCTGCGGGTCGATCTGAGAGCGCTGCTCGCCAGCGCGGCATCGGGCCATGCGCAAGCCGGGGAGGATATCGTCGAAGACTTGATGAGCTTCTTTACAGATCGACTGAAGGTCTATTTGCGTGACCAAGGCTTCCGGCACGACCTGATCGACGCGGTGCTGGGCGAGCGGATGCCGGGCGATCTGGTGTCCGTAGTGGAACGCTGCCGTGCCATCGGCGCGTTCCTCGATTCCGATGACGGGTCGAACCTGCTGGTTGTCTATCGGCGGGCCGCAAACATTGTTCGGGCGGAAACGAAGAAAGACGGTAACGACTACGCCGGTACCGACTATGAGGACGACAAGGCGCTGCAGGATGGTGCCGAACAGGTTGTGGCGGCACGACTGGGTCCGATGGGCACGGACGTGGCGGCCATGATGGAGAAGGACAGTTTCGACAATGCGCTCAGGCACCTGGCCGAGCTCCGTGCGCCGCTCGATACCTTCTTTGACGAGGTCACGGTGAATGTTGAAGACCCCCGAATCAGGGGAAATCGATTGCGTCTACTCGCGCGCGTGCAAGAGGTAATGAACAATGTCGCAGACTTCTCTCGGATCGAAGGCTGACGGAGCGGCTATGGCGAAAGAACCGACGAAGTGGGTCTATGGCTTCGGCGCCGACGCGTCGGACGGCAGAGCGGACATGCGCAACCTGCTCGGCGGCAAAGGAGCGAACCTTGCCGAGATGAGCAACCTGGGCCTTCCGGTCCCGCCGGGTTTCACGATTACCACCGAGTTGTGCGCCTATTATTACGCGAACGGCGAAACCTACCCGGGCGAACTTGACGGGCAGGTCGAGGCGGCGCTGGCGGCCATTGAGAGCGCGGTCGGCGCGGGCTTCGGTAAGGCGGACAATCCGCTTCTGGTCTCCGTGCGCTCCGGTGCGCGGGCGTCCATGCCGGGCATGATGGACACGGTTCTGAACTTGGGGCTGAACGACGAGACGGTCGAGGGGCTGGCAAAGAAGTCCGGCGATGCGCGGTTCGCCTTCGACAGCTACCGGCGCTTCATCCAGATGTATGCCGATGTGGTGCTGGGTGTGGATCATTACCTGTTCGAGGAAACCCTTGAGGATCACAAGACCGACAATGGCCTGATCCTCGACACCGATCTGGGCGCCGATGACTGGCAGGTGATCGTCGAAGCCTACAAGAAGATCGCTGAGGAGGAACTTGGCCAGGCCTTCCCACAGGATCCGCGCGAGCAGCTCTGGGGCGCCATCGGCGCGGTTTTTGGAAGCTGGATGAACCAGCGTGCGATGACCTATCGCCGCCTGCATGGCATCCCCGCCGAGTGGGGCACGGCGGTGAATGTCCAGGCGATGGTATTCGGCAACATGGGTGACGACTGCGCCACGGGTGTGGCTTTCACCCGCGATCCCTCGACGGGCGAGAACATCTTCTACGGCGAATACCTCGTTAACGCGCAGGGTGAGGACGTGGTTGCGGGCATCCGCACGCCGCAGCACCTGACGGTGGCCGGCCGAGAGCGGCAGGGCTCCGACCTTCCGGCGATGGAAGAGGTGATGCCAGATGTGTTCGGCCAGCTCGCCGACGTCCGCGAGACCCTGGAAGCCCACTACAAGGACATGCAGGACATCGAGTTCACTGTGCAGCAGAACAAGCTGTATATGCTGCAGACTCGGGCGGGTAAGCGCACTGCCGCCGCCGCGATCCGGATTGCGGTCGAGATGGTGAGCGAGGGGCTAATTTCCGAGGAAGATGCGGTCACGCGTGTCGAGGCCTCCCAGCTCGACCAGCTTCTGCATCCGCGTCTCGATCCCGACGCGCCGCGCAATGTTCTGAGCCGCGGTCTGCCGGCCTCGCCGGGCGCGGCATCGGGCAAGATTGTGCTCAGTGCCGATCTGGCCGAGGACATAGCCCAGCGTGGGGAAGATGTGATCCTGGTGCGGATCGAAACCAGCCCCGAGGACATTCACGGCATGCACGCCGCGCGCGGCATCCTGACCACCCGTGGCGGCATGACCAGCCACGCCGCCGTCGTGGCGCGCGGTATGGGACGTCCCTGTGTGGCGGGCGCGGGCGAGATTTCCGTGGATTATGCTGCCGGTGAGGTGCGTGTTGGTGGTCGGATGCTGAAGGCCGGTGACGTGATAACCATTGACGGTGCGACCGGCGAGGTGATCGAGGGCGATGTCCCGACCATCGAGCCGGAACTGTCGGGCGACTTCGCTACGCTAATGAGCTGGGCGGATTCGATCCGCCGCATGAAGGTGCGCACTAATTCTGAGACGCCCGTAGATGCGGCGACGGCGCGCGAGTTCGGCGCCGAGGGTATCGGTCTGTGCCGGACCGAGCACATGTTCTTCGATCCCGAACGGATCGTAGCCGTGCGCCGGATGATTCTGGCCGAGGATGTGGCGGGCCGATGTGAGGCGCTGGCCGAACTTCTGCCATATCAGCGTCAGGATTTCGTGGAACTGTTCCGCATCATGGCGGGTCTTCCGGTGACGATCCGGCTTCTCGACCCGCCGCTGCACGAGTTCCTGCCGAAGTCGGACGAGGAAATCGCCGAGGTGGCAAAACTCGCCGGGCGTGATCCGAAAGCGATGACCGACCGGGCAG
>Ga0181585_10004756_pt1 | contig 11806 bp, 6 predicted proteins | sample 071ome_29_FD_132469 | JGI IMG/M metagenome (GOLD analysis project Ga0181585, IMG submission 132469) | Coastal salt marsh microbial communities from the Groves Creek Marsh, Skidaway Island, Georgia - 071407BT metaG (megahit assembly) | ecosystem: Environmental > Aquatic > Marine > Intertidal zone... | reverse complement strand
TTATATCCAAATTCAAAAAATATGTTGAGCATAGACAAAACTACGTGATCATTTTTTTGTGATTTGGTATATGGAAACTCTGCTGCAAGTAATTAGCATTCTTACTAATTACGGCAGAAAGGCGCAAAAAGAATCACTAGAAATTAAAGTGAAGCATAGCTTTAATTAAGTAACAAGCTGTATTTTTACAATAATTTAAAAAATTCTCTTGCAAGTTGTAAATCAATAATTTATACCGTCCCTCCTCTTTAAAGCTATTTTTGCAGTAACTTTAGAGATAAGAAATGTTATTAAATTACCAAAACTTTTTGGAGTAACAATATTCCTTACATTGTGTGTTAGCGATGGTAGGAAATATTTAAAATTATAATTTCTAAATCATTGTGTCGATGTGTGTTAAAAAATTTACTCAGGAAATTTACATCTCAAAAACGTTTAGTTTTTTTATACTTATTTTTTGTTTATTTTCTGCACATGTTATTGCAGCAGAGCAAGATCAAATTCAGCAATATTTAGAACAGCAAAATCAAAATTTAGAATTAAAAAATCAAATTAAAGAAATTGAGAAAATCAAAAAAACTCGCATAGAGCAACAGCAAAAAAATTCTGCAAAGCAATATTCAGATAATGGCTGCATCACCATTAAAAAAATCAGCATAATTGGTAATGAGGTTTTTAAAAGCAAAGATATTCTAAATAAATATCTCGCAATAAAAACATCTGATTGCGTTACTAAAAGTGAGCTGTCACAAGCAAGAGTAGATTTACAAAACACCTATATGGAGCAAGGCTATTCATTAGCTCGAATTTATTTTGATTTTAAAGAGCTCGCAAAAAATCATCTTAAATTTATTATTTCAGAAGGGCGTAGCGAAGAGATAATTTTAAATGATAATTCTAAATTAAATGAGAAGCTAAAATTTCGCCGTAAATTTCAACTGGCAACAGCATTCCCAAATAAATTAGGTAAGGTCTTTAACCTTAAAGATATTGAGCAAGGTTTAGAACAAATGAACGCTCTTGCTTCAAATAATGCCACCATGCAGATCGAGCCAGGCAAGCAAGAAGGTTATAGTAAGGTAAATATTACAAATGAAATTACCCGCCCAACTAGCATATCACTTTCTCACGATAATTTAGGTTCAGAAACAACTGGTCGCACTAGAAGAAATTTAGAAATCTCACAAGATAATTTGCTAAGCCTTAATGATAATTTCTTTTTAAATTTCTCAAAAGATAATGAAGAAAATCAAGATGAGAAATTTAATTTTAGCAATTATGGGAAATTAGCAATTCCCTTAGGTTATTTGAGTTTAAGCACTAGCTATTCACATTCAAAATATAAATTAACCACCCGAGGGGATAGCCAAACCATTATTTCTACTGGTCAGACTATTAGCAAAAATATCTCTTTAGAAAGATTAATCAAAAAAACCAAAAAATATAAATTAGATTTAGGTTTAAAATTAGCTTCTAAAGAAACTAAAAACTTTAATAGTGGGATTATGCTAGATGATCGTAAATTAGTAATTTTAGAGCCATATGCAAAATTTCTTTATTATCTCCCAAATAAAAAATATTTAAAATCTGGCTATATTTTTAGCAACTTTACTTACCATAGAGGAATGCATTGGTTTAATGCAACTAAAGATGAAGATCTTGGTTTTTCAGAGCCGCACGCTCAATTTGATAAATTTAGCCTAACAAACTATGCCAAAGCAAATTTAAAAATAGCAGATAAAAATATTGCCTATATTAATAATACACAGCTGCAATTAAGCCTAGATGAGCTTTATGGTACAGAGCAAATTTCAATAGGTGGAAATTATTCAGTTCGTGGTTTTGATCAAAGCAGCCTTGCAGGTGATAGCGGCTTTTATATCAGAAATGATTTAGAAATTAACCCTGCTGAATTTATTAAATTCAAAGAATTTGAGCGCTTCATTCACCGCACCAAAATCGCAGCCTTTTATGATTACGGCATGGTAAGAAAAAGAGGCGGGCTCGATAAAGATTATATGAGCGGGGCGGGGGCTTATTTAACTTTTAATGTTGCAGAAAGAAATTCCAAAAATCCACGAGATATAAATGCAAAGCTAACTTACAGTCAGAGCCTTCACTCACCTGCAGCAGTTGGTAAAGAAGATGAAGAAACAATTTATTTTGAGGTAAAAATCAGTCTATGATAAATTATTTAAACAGATTGCTAGCATATTTGGTAAGTTTCTCTCTTATTTTTCAAAATAGTTCCTATGCATTAAAAAACACTTCTGAGGTTGAGCATATAGTAATAGATGGCTCTACCAACACCAGCATTGATCGCGCTCAAAATGGCACACCTTTAATGAATACGGCAACAGTAAATAGCCAAGGTGCTTCATTAAATAATTTAGAAGATTTTAATATCTATTCTGACAATTTAATTATTAATAACTCTCTTTCAGTTGGTAATTCGGTTTTAGGTGGCACTATTTATGCTAATCCTAATTTTACAAATGGCCGTGCTGCAAGCATTATTATTAATCAAGTAACAAGTAATAGAAGAACTAATTTAAAAGGTTTTGCCGAGATTTTTGGAAATCGCGCCGAGATGGTAATAGCTAATCCTAATGGAATTTCAGTGTGTGGTGCGGGTTTTATAAATACTTCCAGATTATCACTTGTGACTGGTCAGGCTGAATTTGAGAATAGCGGGGCGCTTAAGGGTTTTGCTTTAAGTGAAAATGGCGACATCAACATAACAGGTCGAGATGTAATTTATTCTAGTGGGCAAAATATTTATCTAGGTTTGGATACGCAAGGAGCAAGCTACACAGATTTAGTCTCAAGAGTAATAAAAATAACTGCAAATATTTTTGCTGGCACGGAGTTAAATTTAAAAACTGGAAATGACTATTATGATTACCAGACTAAAGAGGTAAGCTCTAAAGAAGATGTTAATCCTTTGGAGGAGGGTGTAGCAATTGATGCTGCATATTTTGGTGCAATAAGAGCAGGTCGCATAAATTTTATTGCAACAGAAGAGGGGTTTGCAGTAAAGGCTTTAAGTGGTGTGTCGGCAGATTTAGATGATATAACCATCACTGCTAAAGGTGATGTGATTTTAAATTCAGTAGATGCAGCAAGAGATATCAAAATAGCAACTGAATCGGAGCTTAAAAACCAAGAGATAATTTTAGCTGAAAATAATGTAGAAATTAATGCAAATATTATTACTAATGAAGAAGATGCAGTAATTGGAGCAAATAACAATATCACTACTAATTCAGAGGATTTTAATAATCATGGTGAGGTGACAGCAGAAAATCAAATGAGCCTTACTAGTAATATTTTAAATAACCATAATTCAGTAATTGCTGGGCATTTTTTAGAATTAAAAGGTAATGAGGTTAATAATTATGATTTATTTCACTCAGCTGGCGATTTAAGCATCGACCTTGATGGTAGTCTATATAATGAATCTTTAATCTCTGCTATGGCTGATATGGATATCACTACCAGAGGAACTAGAGAGTTAGGCGGAGAAAATTTTGCAATTAAAAATCACTTTGGTGACATCAAAAGCTTTCATGGTAATATAAGCCTTAATGCTGCCTCTGGCACTATTATAAATAACAGTGCAGCAATTAGCAGTGCAGGTAATTTAACGATTAATGCATATCATCTTTTAAATAAACGAGACAGTGTTGCTTCGAGTACGGAAGTTCAAGTAGGGTATCGTAACAGCCATCGTCAATATGGAAACACTTGGTATGAGTGGCGAGTTGCAGGAGTTGAAGCTGAGGAAGCAAAGATAAAATCAGGCGGTAATATTTTGATGAATCTTCATAATTTAGATAACCGCTACAGTATTATTAACTCAGGGTCAGATTTAGAAATAAATGCACATAACATTACAAACAAGTCTCTAACATATTATACAGGAGAGAGACAATTTGTCGTTGCAAAATATCCAGGTCATCGAGCTGCAGCGGGTTACGATTGTAATATTGATCGGTGCTGGGGAGGCTGGGATAGATGGACAAATTACGGTGAAAAGAAAAATGTTCAAACCCACTATCAAAATGCTTATATCCAAGCAAAGGGTAATTTAATTGGAGATATCACAGATCACATAGATAATAATTTAATAGCAAGCAATGTAATTGAGGCTAATTTTTTATCAGCTTCATCAGACCCTTTAGAAAATCAAGAAGACCAAATAGATTTAGATGATCATATTGATCTTGATAATGACCCAAGAGGGATGTTTCGTAAAAGCCGTTATGATGGCTTAGGAATTGGCTTTGTAATTGAGACTCGCCGTCAATTTTTAAATCTTGCTGGTTTTTACCGCACAGATTATTGGGTAAGCCGTATTGGTTATAACCCAGATGAGATTGAACAGAAGATTATTGGAGATATTGAATATACAGCTGAATTAATCAGCCGAAATAATAAGTTAAATGCTTTAATATCTAGCGGTTCTGTTGCTGACTCGGTTGAGGAATATACTAAGTCACTTTATGATAATGCGCTTGATCTTGATTTTGCAGCTATAGATGTTGAGCTTGGTGAGGAGTTAAGTCCTGAGCAGATTGCTACACTTGAGAAGGACATAGTATGGTTAGTTAGCAAAATTATAGTTGTTGATGGTGTAGAGCAAGAGGTGTTAGTACCTAAAATTTACCTTTCACAAAAATCTCAAGATTTAATTGCAGAGAGCAATAAAGCACAGGGTGGTTTTTATGCTGGTAAAGATTTAATCTTAAAGGCTAAGAATGGTATTAGCTCATCAGCTGGTATGTTTAGTGCTGGTGATAATATATTACTTGAAACGGCAGAAGGTGAGATAAACTTAAACGACACTGACCTAGATGCTGGTGGTGTTGCAGCTATCCTTGCTGGTTATGGGGTGAATATTGCATCTAACCAGGCAAGCCCTAGACCAACTCCGAGTTATAAAACAAGCAATGCAAAAGATGATGCAGCAACTGCAAGAAGCAGTGCCACCTTTAATGCTGGTTCAGATGTGTTGATTGATGGAGGTGCTGGTGATGTGGCAATAGCAACCAATCAGTTAAATTCTGGTGGTTCGATATTTGTAACTGCAGCATCAGGTAAAATCAGCAATGACAGCAATAGCCTTGAGGCGAATGATAATTTAATCATGACTGCAAAAAACATCACTAATGGTGAGGCAGTTTTAGACATGAATAAATCTCAAGCAACTTTAAAAGCGGGTCAGATGGTCTCTCTTGATGCAACAGATGGTGATATCACCAACTCTGGCGCTAAGATTGAAGCAGGAACCTATGCATATCTAACTGCAACTGGTGATATTACTAATCAAGCTGCGAAAAAGGGCACTCAGTCTGGTCATTATTATAATGAGGAGTTAAGAGCTGGTGAGATTACAGCAAGTGATGTGGTTATGGTTGCAGGTGGTAATATCACTAACCGTGCTTCTGACATTACTTCTACTGGTGAGAGTTACCTAGAGGCTGGGGGTGATGTTACTATTAACACTGATACAGTAACCAACTCTTATTATCGTGGTCATGATAAGGGTTATAACTCAAGAAGTACTACTACTCATCAAGCATCTAATGTGAGCAGTGGCACTGACGCCACCATTATAGCCGGTGGTAAGGCGGTGATAGCTGGTAGCAATTTAACTGCTGGTGGTGATGTTAGTGTTAGTGCAACTGGTGATGTTGATGTGATTTCGGTGTTGGATGAGAGTAAATATAGCGATGTATATATTTCAAGGAACAGCACGGTAAATCATGGTAGGAAGCTAACTCATAAGGGCTCTGAGGTTAAATCAACAGGAGGTAATATTGCAATTAACTCTGATACTGACATTACCTCTATTGCAAGTGACATTAAGGCTGATGCTGGTAACCTAACTTTGGCTGCTAAGGGTGACGTTAACATCCTTGCTGGTAAGAATGAGGATAGCCGCAACCATCATAGTTGGAAGAAGGGTGGCATGTTTGGCGGTGGTGGCTCTTACGCAAGCAACACTAACAGCACTACCAATGTTGCATCAGTTGCAGATTCAGGTTTAGTTTTAAGTTCTAACTCTGGTAATGACACTAACATCACTGCAAGTAAGTTAAGCTCTGCTGGAGATATGAATATTACATCAAAGAATGATATAAATATTTCTTCTGCCGAAGATACATATAGCAAGCAAATTATTTCAACTAAGAGGGGATCATTTCATAAATCTAAAGCAGAAAACCTAAAAGAAACTACAACTCAGATTTCTGCAGAGTTAAATAGCCAGGGTGATATGAATATTGCCTCAGGAAAAGATACAAATATTACTGCATCCAATCTAACTGGTGCAGCAAGTGGAGCTGTAATAGCTGGAACATATATTAATAATGATTCTAGCTCACCAACTTATGGTCAAACTATTACCAATACAGATGCTAAGGTTAATATCGTAAATGCCAAAAACACAGATTATGAATATGAGCATACTGAAAGTAGTAAAATGAGTGTTAATGTTCAAGGTTTGATTGTAGGTGCTGCTCTTGGTGGGGGAGCGGGTGCAGTAATGGGAGGAATTGAAAAAGACCAAAAAGATAATAAATCAGGATCAACTAATGAAACTATAGTTAAGTCTAATTTAAATTTTGCTAAGAATATTGTCATTGATTCAGAGAATGATGTAAAGATTCAAGCATCAGATTTAACTACAGAAAATGGTGATATAACAATTACATCAAAAACAGATATAGCAATTTTATCTGATCGTGATAATGATAGTTCATATAGTCACAAACACACAAATGGATTATATGGTTCGAATAAATCTAATAATATGGATATAGAAAATGTAACTAATATTGGTTCAAATATAACAGCTGGTACTAACTCTGCATCTAGCAATGGAGATATAGCTATTAATTCGGGTGATGATGTTATTGTTAAAGCATCAACGCTAACTTCTAATCAGGATGTTAGTGTAAATGCGACTGATAATATTGGCTTTTTAGCCACTCAAGATAGATCGTTATTTACCCATAAGAATAATGATGAAAGTACATTTACATTTGCAAAAGAAGATCGTGGTAGTATAAGCACAGATGTAGTTAACACTGAAATTAATTCGGGTAATAATACTAACATAACCAGCGGGGGCAATATATTAGCACAATATAACACACAAGATATCGATCAATCCGGCTTATCATATTTGGGTGATTTAGATCCAAATAAAACTACCCATCAGACTACAGAAGAGATTAATGAGAGTTGGAATGATAAGACTAGAGGTTTAACAGAAGCAGGGGTGGCAGTGGTTGCAGTAGCAGCTATTGCAGCAACTGTTGTAACTGGAGGTGCAGCAGCAGGAGCAGTTGGTGCAGCAGCAAGTTCGGGAGCTGCAGCGGCTGGAGCATCGGCAGGAGTAGCTGCAACAGCTGGTACTATGGCAACGGCAGGCACAATGGCAGCAATGTCTACGGCAGCGGTAACAGCATCTACTACGACAGCAAATGCAGCAATGAATGCAGATGGGGATATATTTAAGCAATTGAAGGATGTAACTAAAACCACTTGGGATGAGACAACCTCTAAAGATTCGATGGAGAATATAGCGATAGCAGCAGGCACAGCCGCATTAACAGCAGGAGCAACAGAAGGTTTAGACATTGCAACAAATGGAGCGATCAGTGCTGGTAACTCTGCTAGTGCAACTGCAAGTCAGAGGTTAACTGCAGCTCTTGCAGAGAGTGCAATATCTAACACAGCAAGTATAGCAGTTGAAAGTGCGATTAATGGAGATTCTTTTGGAGATGCACTTGAGGCTCAAGCAGAAGGAATATTAATAGGCGCAGCATCTAACATGGCAGCAGGTGCCATAGGAAAATCTTATAAATCAGGTGATATTAATAAAGCGACTCAGCTTGCTTTACATGCAGCTCTTGGTTGTGCAGCGGGAGCGGCAGGTGGTGGAGATTGTGCCAGCGGAGCAGTTAGTGGAGTTGTTGGTGAGATGAGTGGAGAAATGCTTAAGAATCAGGGAGTAAATAAAAAAACAGGAATACAATTATCCGGCCTAATAGCTGGATACTCAAATATTATCACTGGTGGTTTGACTGGCCAGTCAAATTCAGAGATAGCAGAAAATATTTATTCAGGTCAACGAATTGGACAAAACGCAGCAGAGAATAATGCATATTTTGCTGAAAGACCTCTGAATTTAAAAAACAAAAAGTTAGCTGAAGCGTTATCAAAAATTGATGCAGAATTTTTAGATGAACAAAATATCGAGTTAGTACATGAGCAGTTGTTTTTTGAAGATGATCAAGGTGGCAATATAGGTTTTTTTAGTGATAGTAAGTTTTATCAGGAGGAGGGTAAAATATTAGATTCATATGTAAAAACAAAAGAAGGTTTTGATGATGGAATTATGAGAGAAGCCATAGAAAATTTAAGTAATAAAACTAGGCCATATAGTCTTTTAGGAATTGGTAGTTGTACAGGTAAATATAATTGCCAAGATTGGTCTAGTGACGTACGTCAGGAGTATTTTAGAATAGAGAATCGAAGAGATATTGAAATATGGCACAACATTATAAATGAAAATAGGTAGTATGTTATTGTTATCAATTTTGTATATATCTTTTGCAATTCTTACTCTATTTGTTTTTGCAATGGGAGTTTATATTATGAAGATAAAAGCAAGTATTATGTTTTTACTAAGCATAATAATTTTTGTTATCAGTTCTTTTTCAATAACTTTACTCATATTAAATCTTGATGATAAGCCTTCAGAGAATGCTAGGGAAATAAGTATAGGTAAAATAAAGAGTTGGAACAGTGCATTAGATTAAAACAAGAGATATCAAAAGAATTTGCGATAGTAACTGGAGGATTAACAGGTCAGTCAAATTCTGAAATTGCAGAAAATATTTATAGTGGCCAGAGGATAGGTAAGAATGCAGCTGAGAATAATTATTTAACAAAGACTGCTGAAGTTGAAAAAGGAGATACATTAACTTCAATAACAGAGGAGATAAATGATTATTTTGGAACTGATTTAACAACTGATGAATTAGCAGAGATAAATAATATAGAGGATCTAGATAAGATTCTAGTAGGTGATCAGGTAAAGGTAGGAGCAATAGATCCAAAGACAGAAGCAGTGTGGCAGATGTTTTATGAAAACCCAGATAGGGTTGATGTTGAGTTTTGGAATGGTCTTAGTGAAGAGCAACAAAAGATAGTTCACTATGGTAGAAGAATATTTGAGCATGATGATCTGCCTAAAAATACTACTGAGCTGCAAAGTGAGCTCAATCAAAACTTATGGAATAATAATGGTGAGTCAATAGCCCACAACATTGGTGCAACTGGAAATACAGATTATAGAGGTCAAGGAGCAAGAAGTAACCAACAGGCGATTTATAATTTAGAAGGTTTGCTTGTAACAACTCCTGAAAACGCTGGAAGCTATGATTATATTGAGCCTTCTCAAAGCATTAAAGATCATTTTGCAGTTGATGTGAATCCCTGGAAAAAATGGGGAAATTCACCTCAAGATACAACTACAGGGCAAGAAAGGTTAAATTCTTTGGACAGTGATATATTAGGAAAAATAGGTAACTTTCTTTATGGTGATCAATAATGATTAATATAAGTAAGAAGGAAAAGTATCTTGCACTCATAACTTCTTTTTTTATTTCATTTATCTTCTCTTTCTTTCTATTAGAGTTGTTAAATTTACCGTTCGGTAGTAGGTTCCATATATCTGATGTATACTATAATTTTTCTCATTTTCATTATGCTCTATTTATGCCATCCATTATACCCTTCTTTATGATTAAGAATATAGATTCGTACTCAAAATCTATCTACATTATTACATCAGGAGTATTAACAGTATTAATACCAGCTATACTATATTTCGCTTTTATTACTACAAAAAAAATCAGGCTAGGTGCTTTTAAGTCAAATTTAACTAAATGGTTAAATTATTTATTACTTTTTTGTTGTTGTGAATTATGGTTTTTAATTGGGTTGATTCCAGCTGGTATGGCAAGAATATAGGGTTTAAAAATCTACTAACAGCAGAAATTAATGGAGACTCTTTTGGAGATGCTCTTGAGGATCAGCTAAAGAATATTGTGATTGGTGCAGCATCTAACATGGCAGCAGGTGCCATAGGAAAATCTTATAAATCAGGTGATATTAATAAAGCGACTCAGCTTGCTTTACATGCAGGTCTAGGTAGTGCAGCGGGAGAGGCAGGTGGTGGAGATTGTGCCAGCGGGGCAGTTAGTGGAGTTGTTGGTGAGATGTGTGCAGAATTTGCAGCAGCAAGTTTAAGTTACAGTGATCTAATCGATAAAGAATCTTCATATGATAAGAATTTTGGCATTCAGACTAATTTTAGTGTTGGTGGTGGCAAGAGTAAGGATGGTAAGCAACAAAAGATGAATCCTAATCCTAAGGCTAGTAACCCTAATCAAGATAGTAGTAGATATCCAAGAGGTAGCACAACCATCTCACTTAAGAATCGTGGTTATGAAAAAGAAGGCATCACCAGAGCAACCATTGGTAATGGAACTATTACCATTGCGGGCAACTCAAACCCCGACCTCACAGGCCTCAACCGCTACATAACAAAAAGCCAAGAAGTCACCAAGGACATGATCACCAACGCATTAGAGGGTAAGGTGACTATAGATCATAGGTTTTTTAGCAGAGAGGGAAGGAAGAATATTGGTGATAACTTTAAGAATCTGGACAGGAATTTAGGTATTAGTGTAGATATGACTGCTGGGGCAACTGCAAGAGCAACAATAGGAGCTTTTACAATGTCAGCAGAAGCTTTTGAGAAATACGATAAAATTTTAGATAAGTATGAAGGAAATATAAATAAGGCAATGCAAGATCCAGAGTTTGATCGGTATATACATGAAAGAGTGGCCCAGAATTATGGCGAATATGTAAAAAACCCAGCAATAGCAGGTTTATTTAGAGGTATTGGAGAGATTGGGCAGCTGATACAATATAGTATTATTTATGACCAGAATCATAAAAGTAATTGGAAGTATGACCCTTTAAATAGATATAATCCAAATAAGGGAGGTATACCAACTTTGTTTTGAGGTATTGAATATTTGAAGGATATACCTTTTGACATCAGAAATACTGTAGAAGGAGCTCAACATCAATTCAATTCCAAATTCTATGAAAAAAATAATTAAAACATTGTTAGTAATATGCTCAATTTGCGTGCTATCCAAATGCAATACAACTCATAACAAAGTAAATAGTTACCATTGTCAGAATAATGACATACCGGATCATTTTAGAAGCATTTTATCTCGATGTTATATTTATCAAACCAAAGAATTTAGTTCAAAATATTGTTCATGTTTACTAAGTTCATGCAATGGTAGGCAAGATTTTTCAAAATGTACCCCAATATAATTTGCCAAATCATAAAACTCCAACTGATAAAACTTGGCTTACAGATAGAGTAGGTAGAACATTTTATAAACCCAAAAAATAGAACTATGTAAATGTACTTTAAATTATTTATTTTATCACTGTTGAGTCCATTGCTATTATCATGCAAAACTATAGAGGTTTATGATTACGTTCATGAACCAACCAATCATATTCGTAATCGTATAATATGGGGATATGGTGATAACTTATCTGTACCTCATTATACGAATGAAGCTGTTTTGTTTATTCCCAATTTGAGAACATTTACTTATTCTTTTTCAAGTCCAAGATACGTAAATTTGTACTCCTGCTCAATGAAAAAAGAACATTTTTTTTTAGAAAATGT
>Ga0181585_10004755_pt1 | contig 11807 bp, 9 predicted proteins | sample 071ome_29_FD_132469 | JGI IMG/M metagenome (GOLD analysis project Ga0181585, IMG submission 132469) | Coastal salt marsh microbial communities from the Groves Creek Marsh, Skidaway Island, Georgia - 071407BT metaG (megahit assembly) | ecosystem: Environmental > Aquatic > Marine > Intertidal zone... | reverse complement strand
GAAGCGGTTGAAGCACGCCGCACCACACCATCAGACGACGTGATTACCAGCTTGGCCGAAGCTGAAATAGACGGCGACAAGCTAACAGACCGCGAGGTTGTGCTCACGACATCAATGTTTGTTGTGGCGGGCGTGGAGTCGCTGTCGAGCTTTATGAGTGTGTTTGCGCATAACCTATCGCGTATGCCGGAGGTTAGAAAGCGCTTAAGCGAGAACCCGGCTTTAATTGACGCGGCGATTGAGGAGTCGCTGCGTTTTAATACCTCCGCGCAACGATTCAAAAGGGTGCTTACCCGTGATGTTGAGCTGCATGGGCAGGTGATGCGCAAGGGTGATTCGGTGGCTTTGCTGTACGGCTCAGCGAATCGCGACGAGCGCAAGTTTAAGCACGCAGATGTTTATGATTTGGATAGGAACCCACAAGGGCATGTGGGTTTTGGAACGGGCAAGCACTTTTGCATTGGTAACAACATGGCGCGCTTGGTACTTAAAAGGGCGATGACGGTTTTTTTGTCTGCCATTCCGGAATTTGAGCCAGCAACGGAGACCATTGATTGGGTGCCATCGTCGAACTTTAGAAGTCCGGTTGCGTTGCCTCTTTCGTATCTGTAAGCCCAACCCTTAAGCGGCAAGGCCGCAAAGCCTCAAACGGGATAAAGGTAGAATACGCGCTGTCAGTGGGGAGTAGCCTCTCTTCTGCCCGAAGAGGCTTGCGTCAACACACTTGTCTGTTAAGACATGGCGCAAGCGGTTTCCGAGCTTGGCAAGACCTTTGACCACAACGCCTCCGTTTTCTGGCCGGGGATGCGTGGTGGTCAATCGTTTTGAACCGGCCTGGAAAACATCATGGAATCACTTGTCGTTTCAGCCGGTGTCGTTGCCCTTGCTGAAATTGGTGACAAGACACAGCTGCTGGCTTTCATTCTGGCCGCGCGCTTTAAAAAACCCCTTCCTATCATTCTCGGTATCCTGGTTGCCACATTGATCAACCACGGCTTGGCCGGTGCCCTTGGGGCGTGGATCACGTCAACCATCAGTCCCAACGTTTTGCGGTGGGTGCTGGGTGCATCATTTATTGCAATGGCCATTTGGACCATGATTCCCGACAAGATTGAAGAAGAGGAAACGCAGTTTGCTCAGCGGTTTGGCGTTTTTGGTGCCACGTTCATCACTTTTTTCCTGGCTGAGATGGGCGATAAAACCCAGATTGCCACGGTTGCCATGGCGGCCCATTACACGGCAGGGGTCACAGGTTCGAACCCTGTACCACCCACCAGTAATTGGTTAAGTAAATCAAGCACTTAGGGTCAATCTTAGGTGCTTTTTTTACGCCCAAAAGTAGTATGAACACGCTTTACTACTATTGTTATGTTTCAGGACTGGTTTTGTTAGGTTTCTGAAACCACATCGACCTCGGTTTTCGGCAATGGTGCACGGCGCATTACGCATCAGGTCAGGGGCAATCGCGGCGGCCAAGAACCACTTACAAAGACCGGGCTGTATCCTTCTATGTCTCTTCATCATACGAGAGTTGACCCTGCCACCTCGAGACAGTTGATGTGATGATCTCTGAAACGATTCGACAAGCTTTGGTGAGCGCCCCGTTTTTTGAGTGTGCGAGTGTCACGTAGCGCTTTAACTCCGGCGAGATCACTTTTGCTGCCTGTAGTCGACCAGCGCGCAGTTCGTCGTGAAAGGCAAAAGGACCGAGCAGCGCATACAAATTCTGGTTGTCTGTCACAAGTGATTTCTGTAGACGCAATGAATCGGCTTCCACTGTGGTGCTGAGGGTAATGCCTTTGCTCTTGGCAGTCTCGTCCAAGATCGAGCGCCAATAAGAAGGTTTTCTGGGCAATACCAGTGGCAGACCTTTGAGTCGTTTGAACTCGACAGTGGCTGGCATGGTCAGCGGGAGTCCAGGACTGGATACCAAGTAGGTGTTGGCCGTCGAGAGCAAGACCTCGTCAGTGTTGCTTGGTTTTTCGTAGCGGAACAGGATTGCCATATCAACGGCGCCTGTATCCAGAAGTGCATCCAGCTCGCCGCCTTGCCCCTCGCGGACATTGATTTTGACTTGAGGGTAGTTATGTTGCAGCTGCCTGTAGACCTCCGTCATGAGTGGTGTGGCAGCCGAGGGAATGATTCCCAGACGAACTTCTCCGCGGGGAATTCCGGCGTTGTCTCGCAACTCGTTGATCAATGAGTCGGTGTCATTGAGCCAAAAACGAACCTTTCGCGCTGTGTACGCCCCGTACTCCGTCAGCTCTACCCCACGTCCCGTGCGGCGAAACAAGACACCTCCGCAGTGCTTTTCTAGTTGACTGATCTGACGACTGATGTGGGATTGGGCGGTTTGGCGCTGGATCGCGACTTTGGTGAAGCTACCTAAATCAGCCACCTCGAGAAATAAGCGAAAGTCGGCAATTTGCATGATTTTGATATGCCTAAATAGGCATTTCTGAAATGACAAATTTGATTCTATACGTATGTCATAGCCCGCCCTAAACTAAATTTAGTTTGTTAGTCATGTCAGCAATTGACGCTCAAAAAAGTGCGGGAGTAGTATGCGATTTGTTAGTTTTGAAAGCGGTGGTGAGGCGAGCTATGGGGTGTGGCAGGATGAAAAGTCCTGGCTGCAAGCCCCAAGTGATTTCGTCGCGAAGTACCCAGATTTGAAGTCTGTAATTTCGGCGGGGCAATTGAGTCAGCTCGTAACGGCTACCAGGGTTGCAGGTCGCGTCATTCAAGCGGGCAGCGCTAAGCTGTTACCCGTGATACCTAACCCAGGGAAAATTTTCTGTGTCGGTCTCAATTACAAATCGCACGTGGCGGAGATGAAGCGCGCCGACAGTGAGTTTCCCGCGATCTTCATCCGCTTTGCAGACAGCTTGAACGCGCACGACGCCCCGTTGCCCAAGCCTGCGGTCACCCAACGATTTGACTTTGAAGGTGAATTGGCCATCATCATCGGCAAAAGTGGCCGTCACATCCCAGCCAACAAAGCTTGGGATTACATCGCAGGCTATGCCTGTTTCATGGATGGTACTGCGCGCGATTGGCAACGCCATACGCACCAATGGGGTCCTGGTAAGAACTTCCCCAAGACTGGCCCACTTGGACCGTTCATGGCCACCCGCGAGGTGATTCCTGACGTAAACACGCTCACGCTCGAGACGCGTCTCAACGGCGAAGTGATGCAGAACGCATCCGTTGCGAATTTGATCTTCACGCTGCCCGAGGTCATCGCCTACATCTCTGGCTTTACCGAGTTGTCACCCGGTGACGTTATCGCCACAGGAACGCCAGGAGGTGTCGGAGACAAGCGAGAGCCAGCGCTGTACATGAAGACAGGGGACGTTATTGAAGTCGAAATCACAGGGCTTGGAACGCTTCGCAATGTGGTCGAAGACTCAAAGGTCTAAGGGATTCACATGAGCGACAACCGAAAATCCCTGCGCATTGCCGTCGACATTGGCGGCACCTTCACCGACATGGCGTCGTTTGATGAGGGTACGGGTGAGATTTCCTTTGGCAAAGCCCTGTCCACACACGGACACTTGCATGAGGGCATCCAAAATACCCTCGACGGCGCGGGCATCGACCTGGCTCGCGGGTACCTTTTTTTGCATGGTTCCACGATTGCCATCAACACCCTGTTAGAACGCAATGGTGCAAAGACCGCACTGTTGATCACCGAGGGATTCCGTGACATCTACGAAATCGGGCGTGTTAACCGACCCGACGCGTATAACCTGTTCTTTTCTAAACACCTGCCGCTGGTACCTCGCTCTTTGCGCTTTGAAGTGAGCGAGCGGCTAAGAGCCGATGGTTCAGTGCACAAAGAGTTGGACGAAGACCTCGTACGTGCGCGAGCTCGCGAGCTCAAGATCAACCAGATTGAAGCCGTTGCAGTGCTGTTGCTGCACTCCTACAGAAATCCGGATCACGAGCGACGAGTCAAAGCCATCCTCGAGGAGGAAATCCCCGACGCGTTTGTGTGTGCCTCGCACGAGCTTTCTCAGGAATACCGTGAGTTCGAGCGAGTCTCTACTGCGGTCGCAAACGCTTATGTGGGGCCACGCGTGTCGGCCTATTTGGGCGAGCTGGAATCCCACCTTGAAAAGGAAGGATTCAAAGGCGACTTCTATGCCGTTCAGTCTACTGGTGGCCTGTTTCCGCTGGAGCACGCCTGTCGCGACTGTATTCGGATGCTCGAATCCGGTCCCGCTGCGGGCGTAATAGGCGCGCAAGCCATATGTGCGCAATTGGGTCTGCCGGACGCGATTGCCTTTGATATGGGGGGCACGACTGCCAAAGCGGGTGTTATTAGCGCGGGGCGCCCACTGACCACAGGCAGCGCTCTGATCGGCGGCTACGAAAAAGCCCTGCCGATTCAGATCCCCATGATGGACATCTTCGAAGTGGGTACCGGCGGTGGTTCGATCGCTCGGGTCGAGCTCGGTAACTCGTTGCGCGTTGGCCCTCAGTCTGCCGGGAGTATGCCTGGCCCCGTCTGTTACGGTCGGGGAGGGGAAGACCCCACCGTCACAGATGCCAACTTGCTGTTGGGTCGCCTGGATGAGCACAACTTTCTAGGAGGCGAGATGCCGCTCTATTTAGAGCGTGCGCAACAAGCGATGGATGCCAAGATCTCCACCCCTCTGGGGCTGGACTCTGTGCGCGCGGCGGACGGTATTTTGCGCATCGCAGTCACGCAAATGTCGCATGCTGTAAAGGCGGTGACGACCGAGCGAGGCCTGGATGCCGGCAGCTTCACCATGGTGGTGTACGGCGGTGCTGGTCCTTTACACGCCTCTGCCATTGCGCGTGAACTGGGTATCCGCAAAGTCTTGATCCCTCACGCGCCTGGTTATTTCTCAGCGTATGGGATGCTTTTCTCAGACCTTCGATACGACTACGTGCGGTCGGTGTTTCGGCGCCTTGACGCAATGTCCTTTGAGGAGATCGAGGCTATCTACGAGGCCATGGAAGAAGAGGGGCGTGCTGCACTTAGCGCGTCACAAATCACCCCAGAAGAGATCGCGTTTGAGCGCGCTGCTGATATGCGTTATTTCGGCCAGGAGCACGCCGTCACGGTAGATTTGTCCAAATCTTTCTTCGACAACAAAGATCGATCCGGCATCAAAAATCACTTTGACGACGTCCACAAGATTCGTTACGGAACGTCTGCGCCCAAAGAGCCTGCAGACATCGTGAGCCTTCGCGTCACTGTGCTTGGCAAGATGCGCAAACCTCCTCGTAACGAAGTGCTGATGGGCGATGAGAAGCCCAGTGCAGAGGCATTGAGAGCCCACAAGCCTGTCTATTTCAGAAGCGCTGGCGACTACATCCCGACGCCTGTCTACAAGCGAGATCAGCTCAAGAGCGGTAACGTGATCACTGGCCCCGCTCTGATTGAAGAGCACGCCTCTACAACGGTCGTTCAACCCGACGACATCGTGCAGGTGGATCAGTTGGGGAATCTACAAATTTCCATCGGGGGTGAGCGGACATGAACGCGATTTTCCAAGAGAGTCCCAAAGAGGCGACGGTTGATCCCGTCATCGTCGAAATCATTCGTAACGGCTTGTTCGCCGTCACCGAAGAGATGAAGACCAACCTGATGCGGACTGCTTACAACCTAATCATTTATGAGGCCTTGGACTTCACGGTCGGATTGTTTACCCGGGAGGGTGACACCGTATCGATTGGTTTGGGCCTCCCGATGTTCATTCGCGGCATGTCAGAGACCGTAAAAGCCAAGATCCGTCATTTCGGTTACGAAAACATAAATCCAGGCGACATCTTGGTTACCAATGATGCGTACACAACCGGCAGCCACCTGAACCACTTCACATTCACGATGCCCTTGTTTCACGAGGGTGAACTGATTGGATTCACCTGCTGTATGGCGCACTGGCTCGATGTGGGCGGCAGTCTGGGACAGATCACCACCGATATTTACTCGGAAGGTATTCAGATCCCCATCGTCAAGTACCAGCGCGCGGGCGTCATCAATCAGGATTTGATCGATATCATAGCGATGAACGTGCGGATGCCTGAGCGCGCTTTGGGTGACTTGAGGGCTCAAATCACCGCCGTCACCACCGGCGAGCGTCGCTTTTTGGAATTGGTACAGCGCTACGGAAACCGGGCGATTCAGGCGTCGATTCAACAAATCATGGACGCATCGGAGGCCCTGGCTCGCCAGAACACCTTGTCTATTCCTGACGGCGTTTACGAAGCCGAGTCCTATATGGATGACGACGGTTTGGAGATCGGTAAACGCATTCCCATTCGCGTGAAAGTGACGGTCAAAGGCGACGAGATGGAAGTCGACCTATCTGATGTCAGTAAGCAGGTCAAGGGCTTCTACAACTCCGGTTTCACAACTGGCATCGCGTGTGCGCAGGTCGCCTACAAGTGCTTAACCACGCCGACTGATTACCCAGTGAATGACGGCAGCTTCCGGCCATTGAAAGTCATCATGCCGATGGGAACCGTGATCAGCGCAGAGCGCCCCTATCCAATGCGGGTATGGATGACTTTCCCGATGACCGTGATTGACACGATTTTCAAAGCGCTCGCGCCGGCGATCCCCGATCGGGCCATTGCGGGGCACCATGCTGACTTGGTTTTCCCGAACATCCACGGCATCTCACCAGAGGATGGTCGTCTATTCATCGTCGGTATCGGACCGCTGGGTGGCGGCTGGGGTGCCAAGCGCCGCGAAGACGGCGTTTCAGTCACCGTGTGTATCAACGATGGTGATACCCACAACAGCCCCACCGAACAACTTGAGGCCAAGTACCCAGTCTTGGTCGAGAGCTACAAGATCCGTGAGGACAGCGGCGGGGCAGGTGAATTTCGCGGTGGTCTAGGCGCAGAGATGGTGGTCCAAGCGCTCTCGCCATTCTCAGTCACCACTCGCATCGACCGCATGCACTGCAAGCCGTGGGGCCTTGAGGGCGGTGGAGAGGCCGCTGGAAACGGCATCGCCATTCGACACAAAGGAGATTGGCAAGAAGACCTGCCAAACGCTAAGATCTTCAACGTGCGCCTCGAGCGTGGTGACGCCTACAAGATGCTCTCTGGCGGGGGCGGTGGTTTTGGCAACCCGATGAAACGGGACGCCAACAAAGTTGCTGAAGATGTGCGCGAAGGCTACGTGAGCCGTGAATCAGCCCGAACCCTTTATGGTGTCGTGGTGGACGAACAGGGCCAAGTGAGCGAATCGGAAACCCAGGCGCTGCGCGGACATGCTTGATGAGACCTTGATGAGCCCTATTCACACGCAGGCGCAATACCTCACTGACCTATGGGCGCGTCTATCGACCCAGCACATTGCTTTGGGGTGCTCTTGCGGGATGAGTGGCATCAGCGTCACGTTAGAAGATTTTGAGCGAGACATCGCGGATTACCTCTGGGCCGAAAGCGAGCGCTTAGGACGCAAAGACGTGGTCGAGTTCCTGCTCGAACCGGGTGCGATTGAGCAACAAGACCGAGCGGTCCGGCTCATCCTCGAGCGGTTGCAGAGCGAAGAAGGTATTGACGATGTCGCCGATTGGCTACTGCAAAGGATGACTCAAACAATAGAGTCCTACGTCAAGTTGCATGGCCCAGTGCCAGAGGCCCCCATGTTTGGGGGTTCCTCCTCCTGGCGCCAAGGTTACCGAGAATAGAGGAGGGCCAACGAAATTCCATTCATTCCAACAATCCAATTTCCATCCGCGCTATAAACCAGCGCATATTTCTCAAAGGAGACAGCAATGATTAGAAATTATTCCCTGAAGGTTCTTTGTGGCGCCGTCGCCACCTGTGTGGCGGGCGTCGCTTTGGCGCAATCGATGGCCATTGGCGCAATGCCGGTCGGATCTGGCTGGTACGTCGGTGCAGCAGCGTACAAGAAAGCCGTTGAGGCTTCTGGCTCAGGCCTGAAGATGGAAGTGGTAGCTAGGGGCGGCGGCGTGGCTAACCCCATGGTAGTCGAGCAAAAGAAAGTCGACGTAGCGATCTCAAATGTCGCTACCAGCCAATGGGCACGCGACGGTATTCTTCTCTATAAAGGTAAGCAAGCTCAAAACATCCGCTCCATCGTCGGGGGCCTGAACCCCGTGTACATCGGTGCCATCGTTCGCAAGAAGTACATGGAAGAGAACGGGTTCAAGACACTCAAGGACATCCTGGAGTCTGGTAAAGCGGTCAACATCCTGATGAAGCCACCCGGCTCAAACATACCTCCTGCGGTTGAAGTGGTCCTGGAAGCTCACAAGACCAGTGTCGACAAGATCAAAGCCAATGGCGGTCAGGTCATTCAGGTGAACCCAACGCAAATGGCATCAATCATCCGCGATGGTCGCGCTGATTTGTATTTCGACACGATCCTGCGTGGTCACCCCACCATCACTGAAATCGTCCTCACGGGCGACGTCATGTTCTTGGATATCAGCGACGAGGGACTCAACGCGTTGACAAAAATCGGCCTCAAGCGCGGCACGATTCCTAAGTGGTTCGATGGTCAAAGCGCTGCAGTGCAGGGCGCCGACTTTGGAACCCACCTGATCGTTCACAAAGACATGTCGGACAAACAGGCTTATGAGTTGACCAAGCTGTTCGTTGAGAACGTCGGCACGATCTCTAACGAATTCAAAGCGTGGAAAGCCTTCAAACCCCAGGGTGCTACTACCGCCGAAAACAACGGGATTGCTATGCACCCAGGCGCTTTGCAGTACTTCAAAGAAAAAGGGCTGACCAACTAAAGTGATTGCCCTCCGCAGCATTGCGGGGGGTAACCACGGCAGCAGCGAGCATCATGCAACGCCTCCAAATCAACAGTCTTCACGTCCTGACCATCCTCGGGTTAGTGTTTTTTGGTTTTCAGGTTTGGGCGTTGATTAAGCCGATGGAGCCGATGTATGAGCGCGCTGCTCACGTCACGATTGCGCTATTCATCCTTTTCATCGCGCACCCCATCGCGTGGAAAACGAAGACTGCCCTGGGCCGCTTGCTCCAAATGGCGACCCTCTTGGGTGTTGCCTTTTGCACCTATTACTACGCGTCGCAACTGCCCCGATTAACGACGCGCATCGAAAACGTCGACGCCGTCGAGCAGATCGACATGGTCGCCTCCGTACTCTTGGTCCTGCTGCTGTTAGAGGCTGTCAGACGCACCGTTGGCTGGATGCTGGTCAGTGTTCTTGTCCTGTTTTTAGGGTATGGCCTATTTGGCAGCAATTTGCCAAGCCCGATGGGCTTTGGAAATATCGGGTTCACCGATTGGACTGAGATTTTCACCATGACCGCCTCAGGGGTCTTGGGCGTGACCACAGCGACCTCGGTGAACTTTATTTTTTACTTCGTGTTTTTTGGCGTCGTCTATAGCGCGGTTGGCGGAGGAGGGTTGTTCATCGACCTCGCGATGCGCATGGTCGGACGCTCCAACGGCGGTGGCGCCAAAGTTGCCATCATCGGCTCTAGTCTGATGGGCACTATCTCAGGCAGTGCAGTAGCCAACGTAACCGCGACCGGTGTATTCACGATCCCCCTGATGAAGCGCACTGGTATGTCACCTGAGCGTGCTGGCGCAGTTGAGGCCATTGCGTCCACTGGTGGGCAACTCATGCCGCCAGTGATGGGCATCGCCGCGTTTGTGATGGCCGATCTGCTTAACATCTCTTATTCGCGCATCGCACTTGCAGGTATCTTGCCTGCCCTCGCTTTTTATTTCTCGCTCTTTGTCTTGTCCGACTTGCACGCCAGAAAATACGGTGTAGGGACTCTAAGCGCGAGCGACCTCAGCGGCGTGCCGCCCATTTTGCCGCGCCTGCATTTATTGCTTCCACCAGTGGCGTTGGTCGCAGCACTCGTCGCTGGCTTCTCCCCGCAGATATCAGTGGTAATGGCCACAGCGGTGGCGCTGACCTCCCCTCTATTGGTGAAGTCAACGCGATACCCGCTGGCTAGGCTCGTTCAAATCCTTCGGGAGTCGTGTGTCCAGGCTGCAGTCATCGCAGCACCAATAGCGGCCATTGGTATCGTGATTTCGGTCGCTATTCAAACTAATCTTGCGATGAAATTTGCATCCGCCGTACTCGAGATGGGGGGCAACGGGAGCCTGTTAACACTACTGTTTGTAGTCGTGGGCTGCATCATAATGGGGATGGGGTTGCCCACAGTCGCTGCCTATATCATTGGCGCCATCTTGTATGCGCCAGCGATGCAACAGCTAGGTTATAGCGAGCTGCAGTCGCATTTCTTTGTCATGTACTACTGTATCTTGTCCATGGTGACCCCGCCGGTCTCTCTGGCGGCGTTTGCGGCTGCTGGTATTGCCAAGACCGACGCCATGCGTACAAGCATTGTTGCGTTTGGGATGAGCACGGTTGCCTTTCTTATTCCCTTTGCGTTCGTGATCGACGACGCCCTGTTATTCGAAGGACCATGGGAACAGTTGGCCCTCGCCACCGGCGGTCTACTACTGAGCACAGGAGTCTGGGCGGTCGGGTTGGTTGGCTATTTTCGGCGGAGTTTGACGATTATCGAACGCGTGGCCATCGCACTTTGTGGCGCAGTGCTTTTGCTGTCGCCGACAGCTAGCCTATCGTGGGCAATCTCGCTCGTTCTCGCTGCGATCTATCTCTTTTGGCACTGGCTCACGAGTGCCCCTGCCACTGCGCGCGGAGCCGAGTGAGTGAGTGAGTTTGTCTTTTATCGAATTTGCCAAGATTTTATTAACCGGAGATGATTGTTATTCGACAGTCACAAAGCATAAATCTTGTTGGTAAGATTGCAGCGTTTTGCGGTGGGCGCTGCCTTGGTAGGGCAGGGGTGATACGCTCGAACCATGTATTGCTCATCCGTGATTAGCTTAAGTAAATCAGGCTCTTAGGAGCAATCTTGGGTGTTTTTTACGCCCAAAAGTAGTATGAATACGCTTTACTACTGTTGTTATGTTTCAGGACTCGTTTTGTTAGGTTTTCGGCACCACTCATTCAGCCGATTGGCTAATGATTTCTTGATTGACGCAGCGAGGCAATTTTATGTTCCTTGGTTTACGAACCGCGATTTACCCGGTCGCTGATTTGGCTGCGGCTACGGATTGGTATGTTCAGGTGCTTGGACAGCAACCTTACTTTTACCAGCCGTTTTACGTTGGTTTCTCAGTGGGCGGCTTCGAGTTAGGCCTTATTCCTGCGGACTCAGCATCAACACAGGGCCCCCAACCGCTTTGGGGTGTTGCTGATATCGATGAGGCGTTTCAACGATTAGTTGCCCTAGGTGCAAGTTTGCTCGACCCCATCGTTGATGTAGGTGAGGGCATAAAGGTGGCTGCAGTCACGGATCCGTTTGGTAATCGACTCGGCATCATCCAGAATCCTCATTTTGATCCGGCGAACGCGTCCTGACCCTCAAAAAGTCAACCGATTTCCCCAGAGTCCGGCCATTCTGAACGGACTCTGATTGCTCTTCTTGGAGGGTGACAACGGACTTGTATTGAAGCAATCGAACACTTGAATATGATGGATGCAAAGAACCCTCAAGCTATAAGTGCAGCAGCTCTCGCCCAGTTCACAGGCATCGCTCAATACTGGCGCGCAGCACGCCAGCTCGTCGATATCCAGCTCAGATTTGTTATCTTCCTGACGGTTGCGGTAGGATTGCGACGCCGTTGCAGTGGAGTTGTGACGGCACTGTTGCAGGCGTTCCCTTCACACGGCACCGCTCATGGTTGTGATGGGTACAACCTTGGGCATGCTCATTGCAGACGTTCCAGCGGTGTTTGCCGGAGATAAGTTGGCCAACAAGAT
>Ga0181585_10004754_pt1 | contig 11808 bp, 10 predicted proteins | sample 071ome_29_FD_132469 | JGI IMG/M metagenome (GOLD analysis project Ga0181585, IMG submission 132469) | Coastal salt marsh microbial communities from the Groves Creek Marsh, Skidaway Island, Georgia - 071407BT metaG (megahit assembly) | ecosystem: Environmental > Aquatic > Marine > Intertidal... | reverse complement strand
TCTCTGAGATTTCCCTAGTGCTTAGGCCATCATCTATAAGATGTGATAATTCTTCTTTCTCCATGAACTGTTCATATGACATAATTTATCTCCAATATTTTAAAACTCATTATACCATATTTTAGGCATTTGTCAAGAGGAAGGGTGAACAGGGGGAATCGAAAATAAAAGAAGGATTTCTTTATTCACCCTTGTATGTTATTGTATGAAATCCTATTACACTAGATACGATGAAAAAACCTTTTTAAAAACTATTACTCAGGTTGTAAATGACTTAGGCTATTTCCCTTCTGAAACAGAATATAGGAAATATAGAAAGGGCAAAAAACTGCCTATGCCCAAAGTTTCTAAATCTGTTACAAATTTATCATGGCCAGAATTCGGTCAAAAATATTTTTCATATCTACCTATGGCTGATAAGAATGTAGAGGTTTTTTGTGCTGAATGTAATAAAAAGTTTCACAAAAAATTAAATCAAATTAACAAAACAAACAACAATTTTTGTTCTCAATCTTGTGCCGCTATCTATAATAACGCTCACAAAAAACATGGCACTCGTCGTTCTAAGCTAGAAAAGTATTTAGAAGAAGAACTAACTAAGCTTTATCCTAATCTAGAAATTCATTTTAATCGCAAAGATGCGATTAACTCTGAACTTGACATTTATATTCCTAGTTTGTCTTTGGCATTTGAGTTAAATGGAATATTCCATTATGAACCTATATATGGTCAAGATAAATTAGCATCAATACAAAACAATGATAATAGAAAATTTCAAGCATGCTTAGAGAATAACATTGAATTATGTATCATAGATACTTCAAGTCAAAAAAGATTTACTGAAAAATCATCCAATAAATTTTTGTCTATTATAACAAACGTTATAAAACAAAAACAAGGTGAGTAGGGGGATTCGAACCCTTCTCTCTTCAAGGATCACAACCTTGCGTGCAGCCTTCAAATGTCAACTACTTTTTCTCCGATTTTTAAAATTGATATAATGGTTAACATTAAAATAAATCCCTTAATAGCTTAGACCTTTTCAAATTTGATAACATATCATCTTCCATTTGTTTAGCGTCTCTTTGGTGTTGAAATCCCCTTCCCTTTTCCTTGTCACTAATAGGAATTTTATTTTTAATTTGCAATTTTCTAGACAAAAGATTCTTGTTCCAAGGATATATTCTTGCGCTAAATAAATATGAAAATGGTGTCATTTTAATTGTTCTGCATTTTTTTCTTTGTTCTTCTAGGAGATGTCTTCCGACTCTATATTGTCCATTTATATTCTTATGAATCAATCTGTCATAATGAGGAGCCTTGACGCCTAATAATTCAACATTCCCATTAATAAATTCAAAATAATTTTTAGGAAAAGTATCCGCTGGACTAACAATGTTTATAGCTTGTAAAATTAATTTATTATGTTTATGATCTTCTAGAAATTCGATTAATTCCATGGGAAAAATAGCAAATTCAGTTGTATTCATTGTCATTTTCCAACCTGTGAACTCCGACTCAATCTCCATAACTTCCCGATCTACCGCAGCGGCTTCAAACATCTTATTTTTACTTGCTCTAATTTGCCAGTCAGGAGCCATATCTTTAATGATATCTATAGAATTGTCAGTTGAATCATAATCAATGATTACTACATTGTCAAAATTATATTTTTTATAATGCTCTATCCAAAAAGGCAATAAATATTCTTCATTATATATATGGCTTATTAACGTCTTCTGCATTTTAAAAAAATCTCATAAAATTCTAAATCTCTTTCAAATTTATTTTCAAAATCTATTTTCTGCGTGTATGATAGACGAATCTCTCTAGAGATTCCTTTATTAATAACTGGAATATTTTTATAATTGGCATTAGGAATGATCAATTTAAGTTCTTTGGCAAAATTATTAAAATCAATCAAGTATTTACTTTTAAAAGAATTATTTTCAAAAACATTTAAATAAGGATGAAAGATTGACAGGGAATGGGTTGCTATTGCCCTATCTATTTCTTTCCAATTAATAGTGTATTCATTATTATTATAATTATTATACAAAGCGATATCAATTATTTCACTTTCGCTGTAATTACAAGAAGGAAAAAACATTTTAATACAAGACTTGAATCTACTTAAAGGTTCCCTAATAATTGTAAAAGATAAAATATTTGGATCATTAGGAATGTCAGCGTTTAAACGATGCCTTCCATAATTAATAATATTTTTTCCAAAAAGGGCTTGAGTTGTTTGGGTTGCTGTCTTAGGAATATGTTGATTAATTATTCTCATATTTTAATTTCTGGAAAATATTTAATAAATATTATCATTAGTCTTCACTTTGATAGCTCTAATTGGGGGAAGTATCTAACAAACACATCTTCAGCATTATTACGCTGAGCCTGAACCTTACTGATAATTTCATCATAGAAATTCCAAGCCAAGGGCACTATACACATTTTTTTATTAATCTTTAAAGCATCAGTACTCTTAATAGGAATATTCATGCCAGGGGTAAGAAGATCATGCTTCAAAGGATTATCGTCAACAATAAAATCTAGATTAATTTGACCGAAATTTAATAAGGTCATTCCCTTGGCTGCTGCACCATACCCTACAATAGTATAGCCTTCTTTTCTCTTCAAATCTAAACATTTTTTTAAATCACTTGTAACTTTTATAGAATTTTCTGCAAATTTTTTATAGAATTCTATTGAATGTTTGCCTATGTTTTCTTCTTCTTCTAACGTCTTATAAATATTAGAACTATCAACAGGACTGTTAGAGACAACAAAGACATAACTAGTTCCATGTATGTCTGTTTTTACTATATCTTCTAAATGCAATCCACACCTTTTAACGCATTCATTCATAGATTTAGCACAAAAAAATGAAAGATGCTCATGATAGATTGTATCAAATTGATTATTCTCAAACATATTAGCTTGAGAAGTTTGAATAAATATCTTAGTATTATCATGAGAAATCAACTTGCAACATCTTAAAAAATCATGCACATCATCAGTGTGAGCAAAAACATTCTGTGCTATAATAACATCAACACTATCATTTATTTCAGACACTGATTCTTCATTGAAATAATTACAAATTATTTTAGTAAAGCCCTTGGCATTAGATATTTCATATAAATTTTCGGCAGGATCAATACCGTAAGTAGTCCAACCATTTCTTTTAAAAACATCTAATTGACTTCCATCATTGCAGGCTATATCTAAAACCCTATTTGAACCTTGAGGAATTCTATCAATAACAAATTTATAAAAATAATCAAAATAATCCTTGAGAGTTTGAGATGTTCCACTAACGTATAAATAATTCTTAAACATAGAATCTGGATCAACGACAACAGAAAGCTGAGCATGCCAACAGTTTTGGCACACATTAATCTTTAAAGGATATTCTTGCAAAAAATCATTTTCCAAATGATAAGAATTAGCAAGAGGCTGAGAATTTAAATCTAATACTTCTTTTAGATTGCAAGAACCACAACATCTACAAGTATTTTTTAATTTATACATATTTTACACCTTTGTCTCGCATAGACTTTTGAGCAAGATGCATATTCTTTTTTAAAGAATAAACAATACTTTCAATATTGTCATCAAAATTAAAGTCAAATGTTCTTTGAAATTTATTAGAATTTATTTTAAAATCATAAGAGCCTTTGTTCTCAGATGTAACTTCAATAATTTCACAATTCATTATTTCAGATATTTTTTTAGCTATTTCCATAGAAGTGCTGTTAAAAGAAGCAAGATTATATATTCCTGAATTATTACTGTTAGTTTTTAATATTTTTAATACTGCCCTTGATAAATCATTTATGCCTAATATAGGCCTGTTAATGTGTCCTTCAAAAACTTTCAAATAACCATTCTCTATTGCACTATTTACCATTGCATTGATCATTAAATCAATTCTTAAATTAGAGGAATATCCACTAACGGTTCCAAGTCTTAGCCCGTAATACTGTTTATTGCTTAGCTTAGCATATTGGTCTATAATGTATTTAGACAGATCGTAGTTGTTTTCAGATATATATCTATCTAATGTTTCTAAGCCATATTCCTCTTTCGCCAAAACCCTACCATAAACGCTAGAACTACTAGCATATATAAATTTTTGATCTTCTATTTTTTCTAAAATGTTTACAAAATTATCTACATTGTTTTTAAAGCTAGACTCTCTATTATTTAGGCACTGCCTTACAGATGAATGCCCAGCCAATAAAATAATTGATTTAAAACTAGATAAATAACTTCTGGTTAAAGTCTTATAATCAATAGCATTCTCTGGTTTTGAAAACCAGCACAAATCAACCCCAGAAACATTGAAATCGTTAGATAGATGTTTATATAAACAACTACCTATATAACCCTTATGGCCAATTATTAAAATATCTTCCATATATAGCCCTTATGGCCAATTATTAAAATATCTTCCATATATATTAATCGGACAATATGCTAAGTAAATCCTTCTTTTGATTTTGTAGAGATTTCATTCTGTCTTTAGCAATTGGATTCCCAACAGACATAATCTGCCAGCCATCTTCCATGACGCCATTAACTTCTAGTTGAGCTATCCAGTTTAACGTAGCCTTATTCTGAGGAATAAATCCAGTTGTAGTTCTATTGCCTTTTTTAAATCTACATTGACAATACATTTCTTTTTTCATAATAACTCTCCTAGTTTATAAAAGGTGAACAGGGGGAATCGAACCCTTCTCTCTTCAAGGATCACAACCTTGCGTGCAGCCTTTACACTATATCCACCATGAATTAAAATCAGGCTAACAGGACTCGAACTGACCAACTCTCGTTTCCAGAACGAGCGTATCACCATTAATACTTATCCGCGAAAAAAAAGGGGAGGGTAGGGTTCGAACCTACTTCTCTTAACTCCAAGTTAAGCGCATTCCCTCTAATGCTACCTCTACAAATCGCGGCCTCAAGACTTGAACTTGTACCTCTGGGCCCGCATGCCCAGTGTGCTACGTTACACCATGCCGCAAAAGAGGGTAGAAGGAATCGAACCTTCTCACTTGTGAACTTGCCCTTTCGGGTCCATTCCCCTCTCGCTAAATTCTCAGGGCAGGAGTTGCACCTGCATCAAAGGATTTCAACCCTCTGCATTACTAGTTATGCTACCTTCGAAATGGCTCGCCTCGGTAACGCTCCGAGTCCTGTCGGGCTTCAACCGACCGCGCGACTTTTACGCTAACGAGCCTTAAAAGATGTAATGACCAGGATTCGAACCTGATTCTAGTTCCCGCTTATATTGTAGGACTCGAACCTACAACTAGAGACTCCTCATCGGAGTCTATCTCCTAGCATTACAAAAAGTACTCCCGACTGGATTTAAACCAGTAACTTCTTCGAGGTCAACGAAACGTGCAAGCCGTTACACTACGGGAGTATAAGTTTTTACCAAAACACTCTGTCTTGTTTATCCTTAACAGAACCGCCAGGATAAGTTGAGATATTATAATAATCATCATCTTCAAGACCTAAATAGTCTCTCAAATTTTGATTTGATTCATAAGTTCCATCAGAAGATCCCTGGGTGCTATAAGAGACTCCAGCAAGGTCAGGCTTCAGATGTTCAAACAGGGCTTTAATTTGTGGGTAGTATTTTTGCTTAGGAACACTTGACCCAACTCCCTGTATGCCGCCAATAAATTTTCTAGGAATTTCATCAGGCTTTTCATAATCAACATAATCAGGAACCCAAGTTGCTATAATATGAGGATTACTACTACTGTCAAGAAGAATTAGCATTTGATTGTCATCTTTATTGATGTGTCTCAATGCTCCCCAGCCTGATCTGCCACAATTCTTCATCTTCTCTCTAACATACTCAGACAATCCTGTTCCTGCATTTACCCAACGGAAACCGTCAAGTTCTAATACGACTGGCATGTTTCTAACTTTCACTTCTTCTAAATACTCTTTCATTGCTTCGCCAAAGTTTAGATTCTTACACTGTTGTTTGTTAAAAGTTTGATTGGCCATCAACTCTCTAAAGAAGTCAGTTGCGATAAATCTGTCAAACTTTTCAATAAAATCTTCTGTTGCTTCCATCAAGGCATGTGGTAAAAGCTCATCATCAAGAGCATATTCTAATTTATTGTTTTTAAAATCTTCAAAATTTGAATCTGGCCATAAATCATCATACTTTCTAAAATAATAGTACAAAAACATTTCATTTTGCCGAGCCATTTTAACTCTTTTGTCTAATGGCATATTTACTATTTTAGTCATTACTCCAATGCTCTCCATAAGAGCTAGGCTATGCTCTGATGAGTATGGAGAATATGGAAAGTCATAATCTTCTGCTAGACTGGATACACCAGAATAGTTCAGGAACCATCTTGCCACGATGAAGTCCCATTTATCTCCAACCTTTTGATTGATTATTTTAGCTACTGGAATGGGTATTCTCAGCTTGGCAAAGATGTTGTTGGCAGAAGCAAATTTTTGTGATTTATACCAGTTCATAGGTTTAAATTGCACATTTTTATGATAAATCCTTTAAAGCTCCAGGTGGGACTTGCACCCACTACCTCAATCTTACCAAGATCGTGTTCAGCTATATGAACTTCAGGAGCATAAGGAAGCTCTTGGTGAGAAATCGGATAAAGCTCTGTCCAATTAAGCTATCTGCACACAATTTTTTAAAGTGCAGAGTGGGATTCGAACCCACACCCTTCTAGTAGTAATAGATAACGATTTATCATTCAGTCTTCGTAAAAGTTCTCTGCCATAAATGTTTTGTTGGCATGAAAAGCCTGAGAAGAGATTCGAACTCTTAACCTGCACTTTACAAGAGTGCTGCACTGCCAATTGTGCTACTCAGGCATAAAAAACAGACAAGTTATTGAACAATCGGGTTTAGTATGCTGCCATTACATTATACTTGTCGTAGACAAGCAGTAGGATTCGAACCTACACAACTCTATTAACAGTAGATAACGATTCTTCATTCGGCCTGTTAAAGCTCGGTGCGAGAATTGAACTCGCGTAAACGGGGTTGCAATCCGCTGTATTTGCCATTCTACCAACCGAGCATCGTACTGTTTGTGATCCTTTTAGCGGTTAGAAAATATGAGCAATCGCTCTTAACGATTGTTTATAGTTTTCTTTAGGACAAAACATACAAAACAAAACCACCGTCATTTAGTAATCATATATGATATATTAATGCATTGTTATGCCACTAAAACATCATATATGATTACTTGTAAGTGGGGCCGACAGGACTCGAACCTGCATAGAGTTTCCTCACAGCTTATCAGGCTGCTGCATAACCAATTCTGCACACGACCCCATAGAATCGCGGTGACAGGTAACGCTCCTGCTCATTCCTGTTCCCAAAACAGGCCTCGTATCTTACTGAGTCCACCACGAATATAAGTTTGAAGTAGTCCTGGTCGGTCACGATCCGACGACCTTTTGTATGTAACACAAATGCTCTGCCAACTGAGCTACAGGACTATATTATTTTGTAGGCTTTAGCCCACTTTCTTACAGCGTTATCGCTAACACCATACTTTTTCCCAATGGCCAACCAACTCATTTCTTCAATATCTTTTTCTAGTTCTTCCTTGGTAGGCCTTTTGGCTCTTCTTGAATTCATATTAGAACATTTTGAAGAGCAAAATTTTCTTCTTTTCTTATCTCTTTTGCCGCTTACAAAAAATTCTTTACCACATTCTAGGCAAGTTCTTTTTTCTTTTTCTGCCTTTGGTCTACCCTTTGGTTTTTTAAACCAAAGTTCTTTCAATCTTTCTGACCAATCTTCATCAAAGTGGGCGATCTCAGACTCGAACTGAGGATCTCTTCCATGTAACGGAAGCGGATTGGCCAACTTTCCTAATCGCCCAATTAAATTTTCTCTATTCCATTTTATTTCACTTTCCCAAACATCAATAACTTCAAAACCTTTACTTTCTAAATATATCTTTTTGTTTTTGTCTCTTGATACATTAAATTTCTGTATCTTAGTTAAATTGTCTTTATCGTACAACAATGGATTAGCATGCCAAAAGTCGCCATTTACCCTAAAGACAATTTTGTTTTTCAAATCAACATAATCACAAACATATCTTTGTAAAGGATATTGAAAGTAAATTGTTGGGTTATCATCATCTTCTAGGCCAAAAATTTCTTTAATATAGTCTGGAAATTTTACGCCTAGTCCTATCTCATTAAGCACTTCTTTAAACTGCCTTTCTGGCTCAGTCCATGCTTTGCCTGTTTTTTGGCAAGACTTTTTGCCAGATTCACTTAGTTTTCTTCTTCCTTCATCTGTTAATTGATACTTGCCTTTGTCTCTAGCAATTTTAATAGATTCTTTTAAACTTCTTATCCCTTTTACTAAGGGAGCAATGGTATTATTGGCTGCACCAGTTTTTTCGTTAATCTCTCTGTAAGTTAAGCCTTCTTTATAAAGCTTTATTATATAGTCTTTCTCATCTTGTGTTAAATTTCTAGCCATATATAATATTCGAACCTTTAGCATAAAAACCTTTATAGTTTTATGCCATTTTTTAAAAATAAGTTCGAATTCAAACACATAAGGTCAAAATTAATTGACCTTATGCAATTAAACTTACTTCAAAAATCTCTTCACTTTTCAAAGAACAAAACAATTATGGAATTAGCAATTAAGCTAAATACATATTAAAAAAACCGCTTTTTTGTCATTCTGCGGCCTTGTAATGTTCTTTTATATGAACTTTTTTAGGCCAGCAGGACTCCCGTATCCTCTGACCTTATGAGTCAGAGGGGTTTAGGTTGTAATAAACACGGGATGTTGACACTGTTGCATTTTATTTCCTTTTTTGGGAATTTGCACTTCGGTTATTTTCTGCCCCACCACGGGGCTGTCACTAGTATTATAGCCAGTCTAACTCAAAAGTCAAGAGGTTTCTTCAAAATTTTTCCCCATGAAGAATCGCTCTCACCCTATTGATCCTGGCCCATAATTTTCAAAACCATATACGTTTACTTTATTTACTCTCAAATTAGGATATTCTTGATCGTTTTGTGAAGCTTCTTTCCATGCAGTAAGGTGTTGTTCAATTTCTGCCTGATACTTTTTCTGAATTTCAAATAACGCATCGCCATCTTTAGGATCATGAAAAGAAGAGCCGTCTGGCAGGTAGGCGTTATTAACATCCATGCCAGTATCCATGTCCAATGTTCCATCGGGAAGATACCCGTATGTTGTTAACCCTTCCAACTCCGTGCCGTCATTTAAGTATACTTCTATATTAGCAAAAATACTCATTTTTTTAACTATATCAGCAAATTCTCTTTGGAACAATTGTGCATCAATTTTGGATGCATGCTCTAGTGGGTAGACTGTACTATAATAAGACTGAGGATTAGCTACGTATTGAGATAAATCAATAGGCTTCTTTTTGTCAACTCTTTGAATCATTCCCTTGGCTAGTTTTTCATGCCATATATAGTTTTCTTCGTCGTATTCCTGCTGAGATACACCTTCTGGAAGACTTTCCATATTTTTTGAATATATTCTTTTCATATTATTTATCCATTGTTTATATTGATTGTCCCACTGTTGTTAATAGTAACTGTTTGCTGAGGATATCTATTGCCATAGATGTTCTGTCTCCAATCTCCATTGTCGGATTCTCTCTTAGACGCCTCAAGAGATACGTTGTTAGTTTCTTTCTTGCGGTCGATATCAACGAATCTAAGCTCTTCTCTGGCCATGCCTTGAATAGTTGGAGTTGGAGTGTCATCGTCCTCTACATCAAGCTTTAGGTCTTCTAACACATTGACAATTCTATTGTAGGTTTTTATTGATCTTTTTATCTCATCCTTTGGATAGACCCACTTATCCTCAAAAAGAGGGAAAGAGTAAACTTTAGTAAGTAGCTGAGCCTCAATAATGATGCTATTTTTTGATTCAGTTAATTCTATGTGGGCATGGCATCCATCGCCCACAGATTGTTTAGCAAAGCTGACTTTATGATCTTTATTAGTATAAGCTGTTTTAATAACTTTTTTCTCTTCCTTTACAAGTTGAAGGAAGAGATTTTTTGACATTAAAACCTTGGGGGTATCATCAATTATCTCTTTTTTATTATACCAAGTCATTATTAGCCTATAAATAAAGTTACTATAATATTCCCTTTTTGCGATAAATTTCCTCTTATTTTATTACAATGTGCCAGGGATTAGCTTGGTATTAGCATCAACTCTGTTAAGCTGCTCGCCTCTTGTTCCAGGTGTTGTATTTTCGCTTGTAGCCTTGTCCAGTATGGCATCTGCTCCTTCTTCTGGGTTTTGTAGGTGGGTTGTTTTTAATTGGAAACCGCTTCCCACGCCCTGATCAATAACCTGACCAACACCAGTAAAATCAAATACTCCATCTGTATTGGTCTCATCAAATCTGAGATGCCCAGATTCAAGACCTATATTTCCACTATTACCCTGAGTAATATTCTGGAATACCATGTCTCCCCCTTGTCCGACTACAACGATATTCCCATCACTGTCATTAAAGTCGATGACAGGGCCGTTTCCTGAGTTATTAATACAAGAGCATCCTGTCAAGTAAAGATTCGTTGTTCCGTGGGAAATATCGTTTCTCAATTGCAAAGCAGGAGATACAGAAGTTAAGAATGCACATTGAGAAAATGTTGTTCCAAGGCTTGTGTCGCCTATATTGGTGACACCAGTTACTCCACATCTTCTCGCAATGAAGTCTCCATCGCAAGCTCCAGTTATAGTCAAGTCTTCAAATTGGCTACCATCTGTGCTACATCCTGAAGTCATAACAATAATTGATGTAGCTGCTGTTATGCCCTTAAATAATAATCCGTCAATATTATCCGTTGGACCCAGAACAAGAGTTCCCGAAAGAAGTATGTTGTTGATATTTCTGGCAGCAGCAATGGTTTTAGCATCAGCTAGATTTTGCACTGGATCGCTTGCTGTTCCCTGAGGATATTTAGTACCAGCAGTGCCATTAACAGTATCAAGATAAACAAAACTGTTGAATGACGAAAGCTGAATAGCGTCAGGGAATACAAGGCCGCTTGTATTGACTGTTGTTCCGTTGGTATTGTCTGTAAGAAGCGATGTCCCTCTTATGGTGATTGCGCCAGTGGTACATGAACTGTCTAATATAACGTTACCAGAGTTCATGTCAATGCTCATGACATTGTTGGATACATTGCTAAAATTATGTATTTCCATGCCTCCTGCATAGTTTCTAACAATAGCATCTACATTTGCTCCGTTCATATCAAAAGTAGGAGTTGCGGTTCCAGCTACTCCTGATATGCAATTGATTAAGTCAATCTGGCCTTCGAGAGCTGGAGAAAGAGTGATCGTTCCCGTGAACAAACAATCTGATACTTCAATTGTTCCTACTGCTCCAATTGTTGCTCCTGTTATATCTTTAATTATACATTTTCTAAAAGCAGAAGGAGATACAAGTATTCCCTCAACGGTGCAATCTTCAAATTCAGAACCAGCACAGACAGAACCAGCGTTAAAAGTTAGCGTAGTCTTTGTTTCTGCTGTTCCTACAATTTCATACAAGCTAACATCGTCTCCAGATTCAAAAGTAAAATCAGACTCAAAGATAAGCCTGTCAAAACCTCTTTCAACCGCAATTTCCAATGCATCCTCAAGATTGTTCACGGGTTGTTGAGGTGTGCCTGCTGGATATGTCGTTCCAGCAGTTCCGCTTGTGCTTACATGAACTTCCCCACCAAACGAAGAATACTGAATCGCTTCAAGTTCTTG
>Ga0181585_10004748_pt1 | contig 11818 bp, 16 predicted proteins | sample 071ome_29_FD_132469 | JGI IMG/M metagenome (GOLD analysis project Ga0181585, IMG submission 132469) | Coastal salt marsh microbial communities from the Groves Creek Marsh, Skidaway Island, Georgia - 071407BT metaG (megahit assembly) | ecosystem: Environmental > Aquatic > Marine > Intertidal... | reverse complement strand
TACTTCTACCACCAAATGATGCATAGACTATTTTACTCAGATCGATTTGCTTGGTTAGATGAAGAGGAAATCAGAGAGGGTGACTTTGTACTCATCTCAGTACCTTTTGGAGATACTGGTTGTGTTCCTGATGGCTTAGAGCAAATGCTATGCCAATGCGACGAGCTACAAGTGCCAGTAATGCTTGATTTAGCCTATATCAATCTTGCCGTAAATTTATCAATTGATTTAACACATCCATGCATTGAATATGTAGTTTCGTCTCTCTCAAAAGTGTTCCCAGTAGAGCATCATCGAATTGGAATTAGACTTCAAAAACAAATGTGGGAAGACCAACTGTATGTGATGAATGAAGATTTGCATGACTATATAAACTTTTTAAGCATTCACATTGGATCACAACTGATGAATACATTCTCAGCTAATTGGCTTTATAATAAGTATCAACCACTTCAAAATGAATGGTGCAATCGCTTAAACTTAACCCCTTCTTCTTGTGTGACGTTGGGTATTGACTACAACAATCAGTACCCAGAATACTCACGAGGAGGTACAACCAACAGACTATGCTTTTCTCGTATTTGGGATGGCAGAATGCAGGAGACTTAAATGACTAAAAGAACACTAAGAGAACAAATGATTCAAGCTGCAAAACAGCACGCAGAAGCGCACATTGAAAAACATCGCATGAATATTGAAATCTATCTCACCAACCCAGTGGGAGTGGGCGAACACTCTGAAGTGATGGAAGAAATTGAAAAGCAACTTGATGAGATGGCTCGTTATCAAGATCATGTAGATATTTTAGACGAATACTTCTAATGCAGTGCCCAGAATCATACCGTGAGGGACCGTACTGGTATATGCGAGTTAAAGTGATCGAAGAGTATGTTTGCCCAAAGTGTGACGAAGTTCACCAGATTGAGCGGCAACATAACGATGAACGAACTCGTGACCCAGTTACCTGTCCCTCTTGTGGATTTACTAAAAATTGTTAATTGACGGTGCTCAAAATGTATGCTAATTTATGTTCAGTAGATGTGTTCGATTGAAACGCTGGCGAACAGCGGAGACACAACTATTCGATCACTGTGCGACCGTAGGGAGCTATTGGGGCAACGTAGTTGCACAACTGTTACGCCACACTTGCGTCTTCTTCTTGTAATTTTCCCATACATATGATATTCTAATACTCTAACTAATGGAGATTTAAATGATACTTATAGCAATTGCACTATTATTTGGTGTAGATAATGCTGAATTTTTGAATACAGCAAAAGAACAAAGAGAACAAGGCTATGTTTGGGAATATGTAGGTAAGCAAGAAGCTTCTGGTACTCCTGCTATTCTTGTAGACGATAAATACATTTATTATCGGCTATCTAAAAATGACTAATAATGAAATTACCTTTGAGTATTTTCACTGGGGTCCTTTGGTTTGTAAGTATGGTACTGATGTAAGTGCTTGTGATAAAATTACTGACATTGGACGAACTCGTAAAGAATACGATTATAGAGCAGAACTTGCAGGTCACATAGATCATGAGTTTGGTTTTACAGAGAGTGATAGAGAAAAGTTTTTAGAATGGTTTGGTAGATTTTTTGATTCTTACACAGAACAGTATAAGAACCGTTTTTCTACTAATCATGGTGGTTTAGAGCTTACTTCTCTCTGGATTAACTTCATGAAAGCTGGGGATTTTAATCCACCTCACATGCATACTGGCCATATTAGTTTTGTTTTATTTACCTCTGATACTTCTGAGCTAATAAAAGAAATTGATGATTTCAAGGGAACTGGTCCTGCTCCAGGTCAAATCATTTTCACTTACGGTGAAAACTCTTATACTTATGCTCCAGACTGGAATATAAGAAATCACTACCAAACACCTAAAAAAGGTGATCTTTACATTTTTCCAGCTTTGTTAAAACATTGGGTAGCACCTTATAAAACTGACATAGAACGAATTTCAATTTCTGGTAACTTAAAATTTAGGGAGATGATGAGTAATGTCTGATAAAGAATATGATCATAAATCTTGGTATTTACACCAAAAAGTAAGAGACTTTTCACATAATATGGAAAATAAAGAGTACGACCCACTTGAAATCGCTGCTGCTCAAATGGTACACGCAATGCGTATTTATCGTACTATTATGCCAGAAGATCAATACGATTCAATGATTAAAACGGTCTATGAAAATCGTAAAAATGTTCAACCATTTTCACCTGCTGTTCTTAATTAATGAAACTTCTGATTGCAGGTGATTCTTTTGCAGCGGATTGGACTGTAAAATATAAAGATGTGATAGGTTGGCCTAATATGCTATCAAGTATGTTTGATACAACCAATGTCGCTGAATCAGGAGTAAGTGAGTATAAAATATTAAAACAGATTGAATCTGTAGATATAAACTCATTTGATGCCCTTATAATATCTCATACTTCTTTTAGTCGAGTTCATACAAAACAGCACCCTTTTTATAAAAATGATTTATTACATTATAACTGCGACTTAATTCTATCTGATTTAGAGGCTAAAAGAGATTTAACTCCTTCTGCAAAGGCTGCATGGGGTTATTATAAGTATCATTTTGATGAGTCTTATTATAAAGACATCTATAACTTATTAAGAGAAAAAATTAACTTTTTATCAAAAAATATAAATATTTGTGTATCAATTAATAATTTTGATCCAAATGATACTGATATCTCTTTCAGAGAGTTACTATTCTCTCATAGAGGAAATATTAATCATTTTAATAAAAAAGGTAATGAAATAGTATTTAAAAATGTACTTAATCACTTGTGGAGCTAGTTGGGTAAATGGAGACTTTTCTTGGGTTAGAAGTAGTTCTAAACTCTCAAAAAAAGCAATTAATGATATAGGACCTTTTTTACTCTCAGATTTCTCAGACCCAACTGCATTTCGAAATATATTAAATTTTTATTTTAAATGTGATAATTATAACAACCTTGCTTATGGTGGCTCATCAAACCAACACCAAATTGAATTACTTAAATATACTATTAAAAAAGACTACCGAAGAGATATTTTAGTACTTTTTGGCCTTAAACCTTTTGAACATGAAGATCAGCTTTCTGAAATTCTATCTATTCCTTGTAAAAATCTTTTCCTTTTCAATACTATATCAACTCAACTTATTGATAATGCTTTGTTAAATTCAAAAGATTTACTTTCAATTATGTCTGACGACTTTACTCCTGTTATTAAAGAGGGAGATGAGGCTTGGCAAAGAAAGATTTTTAAATGTTATAAAAAAGGTTTAGTAGATATTCATAGAGCACACCCAACTGCTGAAGGACATCAACTTATTGCAACCCTATTAATTAATGAAATTAAAAAACAAACTTTAAATAGATGATATTTAACATTCAACTTGCCTATCGCTTTAATATTTGATATATTTAATCATATTTTAGCGACAGGAGACTTTATTATGCCAAACTGGTGTACAAATTCACTTCAACTTACAGCAGCCTCTAAAGAAGAAGCTGACGAACTCTCAATTCATCTCAAAAAACTCAACGAACCTATTAAAGAGGGTGAAAAAGAACCAACCTTTTTTGGATTTTTTGTGCCAGAAACTTGGAATGACGACAACTGGTACTGGTCTCGTGTGGAGGCTTGGGGTACTAAGTGGGATGCGTCTATGCATGATTGGGCTTGGGTTGATGATACAACAGTAATACTAACCTTTGATACTGCTTGGTCGCCTCCGATTGCAGCTTATGAAGCCATGGCGGAACAAGGTTGGGGAGTATCAGCTACTTACTATGAGCCTGGTATGTGCTTTGTTGGATCGTGGGTAGATGGTGATGAAGAACATTATGACTATGCCGACTGTGATACTCCAGAAGCTGTACGCGACTTGATTGGCAACGACCTTGACGATGAGTACGGTATTTCTGAATGGCTGGAACAGATGCTTGAAGAAGAAGCAGAAATGGATGCGGAGGAATCGTCAAATGGCTAAACATAGTTTTGGTGAAGTTGTAGGTAAGTGTGAAATTTGCACTATCAACCTTTGGGATTCTTGTCAAGGAGAACCAGCAATCTTTCCTTGTGGTGTTGAAGGTTGTCCCTATGAGCAAAAAGAAGAACAGAATCAACATCTTAAAATAGCACACGCAGGAGGAATGGGAAGTGGCCTTGGACAAATTGACTTTTAATAATCTTGATCCGTTCGAGAAAGAGCTGGGTAATCTTCGCAACCACTATCGGAAACACATTAGCAATGTAATGATTTTAATTGATTTACATTCAGAAGAGTATATTAAAACAGGCTGTACATTTCATAAGCGTAGTTATGACACTCTTGTCAAGTATGTGAGTGACTTGAAACAATATATTATTGACCAAGAAACAAAGGTTAATGTTTGATTTAAAATATTTTGTTGACGGTATCACTTATAAATTAAAATTAGATGCTTTTGTAGCTGCTAATGGCAACATCAATAGAATCACTGCATCTATTTATAACGATAGACTTTATAGTTTTAATTGGCAAATAGAGCCTTCAGAATCTTTTGAAACCTTACTAAAAGAAAGAGCGCAACAACTTCGTGATAAATATTCAGAATTAACTTTAAGTTTCAGTGGTGGACGAGATTCTTTTACGATTTTAGAAACTTTTCGCAAAAATAATATTCATCTTGATAATGTTCAAGTTGGTGTTCCCCAGTTTATTAAACCTTGGTATGAAGATCAAGGTAACTGGGAATACATAAAAACAAAACCTTTAGTTGATGAGTACCAAAAACTAATGCCTAAAACAAAATTTTCTTTTGCTTCTTTTAATAATTTACAATTCTTAAAAGATTTTGAGAAAAGTTTATCAATAGTAGGCTTAAATGCAAATGTAAGATCAACCCTTCCTCAACACCATTCAGAGTATTATAAATCAGCAAACCATTGTTATATTACTGGTGATTTAGAGCCAAAAATTATCTATCAAGATAATTCTTTTTTTATTGAAATTTGGGATACAGAAAATCAAGAAAATTATAGTAAAGCATACGGTACTGAGGCTTTCTATACTCATCCTGATTTTCCTAAACTACACTCTAAGCAATGTCATATTTGTAAAAAATACTTAGAAGAAAAACTTAGAAACAATGAAATTACTCAAGAATCTTTAATACATTCAGATCATAGTGATCTAAAAAATTTATTATGTAGATATTCTCACCCTATAATAGTCGCATCGAACATTACAAAAGGAGATTATCGTACAAATTTTATTAAAGGAGGTTCACTTTCGACATTATCTCCAGAATATAAAAATAAATGGAAAGATTTACACAATCTAACTATCTCAGGAGTTACCATAAAACAAATAAAGTTTGGTATTAAAACTTTTTCAGTGCGTATCAGCTGATGATTGAGTCTATTTTAGTATTTATTTGTGCAGCACTTTTAGGTATTTTTACAGGGCTAATGCCAGGATTTGGGGGATTAGCTGCAATGGCGTTAGCTTATCCTCTTTTAATTACTCTTGAACCTCATAATGTACTTATTTTTTACGTAGTTCTTATTAGTATTGATCAATACTATAATGGTCTTACTGCAATAATTTTTGGAGTACCTGGAGCAAGTTATAATATACCCTCTGTTATTGAAGGACATGCTCTTTTCAAAGAAGGAAAAGGAGGAGAAAGTGTTGTATTTAGTGCAATTTCCAGTTGGATTTGTAGTTTATTTGCTATTGTGTTTATAATACTTCTTTTACCCTTTATGTATTATGTATATAAGATATGGACTACAGAGGCTCAAATTGTAATATTCATACTTATGTTTTTAAGTTTGATCGTTGTATCAAATAATAACATATTTATTAATGCACTCTTATTTTTAGGCGGTATTACTTTAGGATTAATTGGTTATGATGTTACTTCAGGAAATCAAATATTAACTTTTAACTTACCTATGTTATTTGATGGGTTACCAATTATGTGTGTAGTAATTTCTATTTTAGTATTTCCTACATTACTAAAAAATTATTTTAAACAGTCTGCTATAATAAAATGGCCTTTTTTGGATACTAATTTATATAAAAAAACTTTTATTAAACTTTTTAAGACTAAAAAGTTACCTATATTAAGAAGTGGAATAATTGGAAGTGTTGGTGGTTTTATTCCAGGATTATCGTATACTGCAAGCTCTCTACTTGCTTATTCTACAGAAAAAGCAGTTCAAATAAAAAATAAAACATACCGTAGAGGTAATATAAATTGCTTAATTGCTTCTGAGGGAAGTAACAATGCAGGAGCAGTTACTCAGTTAGTACCTTTATTATTTCTTGGTATTCCTATTACTGCTTCAGAAGCCTTAATTTATAATATACTTGAGCAAAAAGGAGTGATTATTTCTTTTGATTGGTTTGTTTCTATTTTCTGGTTAGTTTTACTATCATTCGTTCTGAGTTCTACTTTAGGATTGCTTATTGCTGGGAAGTATGTTAACATTCTCAGAATACTTGATGGACTTAGTATAAGAGCCTTATATACAGGAGTTTTTTTACTCTTACTTTTTGCTCTTTACTTTGTCGGTTCTCAAACAAATAGTAGTATAGAATTTTTAATAATAACTTTATTTTTATTACCAGTTGGGTTTATTTTAAGAAATTTTGATACTTCCCCTTTGTTATATGGGTTTTTTCTACACGACACTATTTTTTACACTGTAGACACTTTTTCTGTCTTATACAATTTGAGGTTTTAAACATGAAAAAAATATTTTTACTTACAACTTTTATTTCTGCGATTACTTTTAACGCTGTAGCAGAAGATAAAATTAATACTATTCTTCACGCTCGTCCAGGAGGGCTTTTAGGTAGATCAACTGAACTTGTTGAATTAGCTCTTGGAGATAGACATGGGGAGAGAATTATTGTTCAAAACTGCGCTGCTGCAGTTGCTTACCTTGCTTCTACTGATGTTCCGACTATTGCTGTAGGATATTCTGATATGATGGTAGATGTAGACAAAAATCCCTGTGCAGTTACTGAAGATAGATTCTATGGATATTTAGCAGCTGCTCCTATGTCTCTCTGTACTCGGACTGAGAATGTAGATAAAGCACTTGCTTTAATAAACTCTGGAGATCAGTTTAAGATTGCATACGCAAACTATCCCTGGATTAATTTGATGATTAATAACTTAATCAATGAATCTGGGGTTAATGCTTTAGCTGTTCCTTATAAAAATAGTAAAGCCTATAGAGCTGCATTAGCCATTGGAGAAGTAGATTTTATGCTTAGTTCTTTTCAAGGAGATGGAGAGTCTTGTCCTGTAGTATTTGACAATGTTCTTTCGGGTGATGCAATAGTATTAGGTAAAGATCTATTTCTAAATTCTCCTACATCTTCAGATTTTTCTTATAGTACTTACTTGTTTGGCACAAATATTGACTTAAATAAAGACTTAGTAAATATGATTCACAGCTCTGAGGCTTTTGATAACAGAACAGATCAAAAGTATACTCCTCATATGACTGATAGTTCTCTTACAGAACAATTTAAGCATATTTCTCAATAAGTTAGAATAGTGTTTAATTTAATATATCTTGTACAAGGTATTCACTATAAAACAAAATTAGACGCTCTTTATGCTGCTAATGGGGATGCTACTAAAATTAATGGTTCTATTTTTAATGATAGGCTATTATTTAGTTATCCATGGAAAATGGAACCTCCAGAGTCTTTTAAAGAACTTTGTAGACAACGTGCTCAACAACTAAGAGATAACCATAAACATATTACTTTGCTATTTGGAGGCGGAGTTGATTGTTATACTGTCTTAAAAACTTTTTATGAAAATAACATACTATTAGATAAGGTATTAGTAAATTTACCTACCTTTTTTAATGATTCATGGAATGATCCTGCTAATATTGAGTATAAGTTTGTTGCAAAACCTTTAATGAATCGTTTTGAAAAGTTAATGCCTAAAACAGAATTTGACTACCACACCGACACTCAAAATAGAAATTATATATTTGATTTTGAATCAATGTTTCAAAAGAGTGGTTTACACCCTTTCGTAAGACATCGTTTTTCAGATTTTTTCTCAAATGATAATAAAACTACTTATTTAGTTGGAGATTTAGATCCTGATGTTTCATATAGAAAAGGTAAATTCTATATTGAAATATGGGATTCAGCTAATGTCGAATTATTTAAAGACCTCAACGCAATTTCTTTTTTTACTGATCCTAACTTTCCCCAACTTCATGCTAAACAATGCCACATAATTAAAAACTATTTTTCTTCACTTGATAACCCTGAAAGTATTAATGATTTTAAAACTAAACGTAAAGCCAAAATAGAACTCTTACGAGATGTTGACCCTCTTATTATTGCTTATGATAAAGGTAAACCACAGTTTGCACCTTCTCAATTAGGTTATAAACATGAGCTTTTATATAAAAATTTACCTGATGAAGAACAGAATAGACTATTAGACCTTTTTTCCTATAAAATTTATGGTAAGCCTGTTTATCAACTTAAATTAGGGGTTAAATTATTTGAAGTCGAAATATGATTGAATTTCTTTTAGTTTTCTGTTGTGCACTACTCTTAGGAGTTTTATCTGGGCTGTTACCAGGAATAGGTGGGTTTGCTATCATGGTAGCATCTTATCCATTTTTAATTCATCTTGATCCTGTTAACATTATTATTTTTTATATAACTTTGGTTAGTATAGATCAGTTTTTTGGTGGAATTACCTCTATAGTATTTGGTATTCCTGGGTTTGCAGCAAGTGCTCCAACTATTTATGAAGGTCATGAACTTTTTCTTAAAGGTAGAGGGAGTGATGCTATAATTTATTCGGCTTTTGCCAGTTATTTTGCAAGTATCTTTAGTGTAATTTTAATATTCTTATTTTTACCATATATGTGGGTTTTATATAAAATGTGGAATACTAATGTTCAAGCTATCATTTTATTATTTGCTTCTACTGCTTTAGTCTTATTTTCTCGAAATAATATCTTGATAAGTATACTTCTTTTTATAGTTGGAAATTTTTTAGCTCATGTAGGCTGGGATGAGTTTAATAATTCAGAATTCTATACCTTTGGGTTTGTTTATCTATACTCTGGTATTCCTTTATTTCCTCTTTTAATAATGCTTTTTGTATTACCTAATTTAGTAAATAGCTACATATCATATGGTAGCTCTAAGATCAACTTTATTCCTTTTTATTTTGAGTCTTATTTTACTTATATAAAAAATATGAAACAATATTTTGGTACTTTAGTACGAAGTAGTCTTTTAGGTTCTTTTGGTGGATTAGTTCCTGGACTAACTTATGGAATGAGTACTTTGTTAGCTTATAGTATAGAGCGATACTACCAAATAAAGAAAAAAGTTTATACAAAAGGTAATATGAGTTGTTTGATTGCTGCTGAAGGTTCTAATAATGCAGGAGCATTAACACAATTGATTCCTTTATTATTTTTAGGCATACCAATAACTGGATCAGAAGCGTTAATATATAATATTCTTGAGACTAGAGGCATGCCTGTTTCGATTGAGTGGTTTCAGAGTACTTTTTCATTGGTAATATTTACCTTTATTTTAAGCGCAACTATTGGTGTTTTTATAGCAGGTAAATATATAAATTTTTTAAAATTTTTAAACGGGATGTCTCTTGTAAAAGTTTATATTTTTCTTGGTTTTTTGTTATTTATCATGATAGGATACACAGGTTATGTAAATTTTTCTCTTGAGAAATATTTAATAATTTCTTTTTTACTTTTACCTATTGGTTTATTGCTGTATAGGTTTGATACTATGCCGTTGATTTACGGGTTTGTACTACATGATTTAATTTATCAAACCTTTATCAGAATCAATGCTTTTTACTTTTAAAGGATATTTTTATGATAAAAAAACTTTTTGCAACTTCTGCTTTTAGCCTTTTTTCTTTTGCCGCTTTAGCTGAAACAGATACTATACTTTTTTCAAAACCTGGTGGATTGGATGATAGGTTATTAACTATTATTGAAGAATCATTAGGTACTAATTTTGGTAATAGAATTACTGTTGAAAATTGTGCGGCAGCAGCTCAATATTTATCAAATACTGATAAGCCTACAGTGTCACTTTGGGGTCCAGCTTTTCAATTCTCTGAGAATGGTAGTTCAAATCCGTGCGCATTACCAGATGAACAATTTATTGGATTTTTTGCAGCAGCACCTTTTCATATTTGTTATAAAGAAGGGAATAAGCAAGCAGCTAATATTAATTATTTAAGAACTGGTGATGTAACTATCGGTGCATGGAGTAATAAATACGCTCTAACTCCGCTTACTTCACTTATCGCTACTTTAAATCCCAATGCAAAAGTTATTCCATATAAAAGTTCCAAAAATTATCGTCCAGCTTTACAAGCAGGAGAAATTGATTATACAGTTCCAACATCTGTTAAAGATGGTGAAAAATGCCTTGCCACTCTCGGTGAAACTTCTGTTGATAATCTACCAACCGTAAGTAGTATGATCGATCACCCTTTTAGTATTTTGACTTATTCTTATACTATTGTTGGTGCTAATGTTGATAATCCTGATACTTTTGTTTCCAGCGTTCATGCAAGTGAAGAATGGATTAATCGTAAAGATCAAACTTATACTTCATTCTTATCAGACCTCTCTCGTGCCGAACAACTTGACTGGCAAACCTCTATTAACGAAAATATTGCTGAAAAAATAGCTGAAATTAACTAATTAAAAGTATTTTCAAAATTGCTAAATGCTCTTTTTTAAGATATATTTATATCTCTTAACGGATAAAGGAGCATTTAGCATGATCCATAAGTTTTTCACTCTGCGTGTAGTTCATCCCAATGGGATAACAGAACGAGCAACTTGGAAACAACGCTTTCAATGGTTGTTTGGAGGGTGTCATTTGAGAGACGAACGAGTAGTATCCCGCTACTGTCAAATGAAGAGAAACCAAGAGCACCAGTCTTAAAACTTTGATTTTTTGATTGCTCTTTGGAAAAATTCTTGATATATTTATTATAGAAAATGAGATGAGGGATCATCCTCCGAGCAAAATCAGGCTGTCTAACAGGTTGAACTGCGTAAGGTAAATTCGGTAAATGATCCAACGGAGTCACGGAATGCGTCTCACCCTGTATCACATTTTCCCCAACTATCGGGTTAAATAGTCGTATTGCTACGATACAGCACGCAAGGCACGGTGTCAAGATTCCCAAGCCCTCGTCATGTAGAAGCTTGTAAAATTTGGAACATGATACAAGGTGTCGGGTAGCTTGGTTAATTCTATCGAAGTCGGCTCTGTGAGGGGCAGGGGAGCGACTATAAAACTCTCCCCACCTTATTTCATTGGGGTGTGCTCCTAGTGCCTGTCGCCTACCTTGCACATAGTCGTAGCACCCCCATTCGGCAAGGATCGTAATGATGCTTGCGTACAACCAGACCTTGGGATACCGCGTTAAGCGATACCAAACATGGGAAGTATGGCAAGTGTGGTGACGATTCACTCAACAGGCGGGCGTTCGGGGGCTGTGTTGGGACTTTAATTTACTACTGAGTAAATTAATAATTTCATTTTTTCCTTCAAAATCAATCTTATAAGCCTTTGTCATTCTCATATCAAATTTACTTATTAATTGGTGAACAGCATGGTTAACTGTTACCCATTTTTTGTCTAAAAAAATACCCCACACATATCTTCCTGTTTTAGTGTAGTTTTTTTCAATCTGTTGTTCTGCTGTTAAAGATAACTTATAAAAAACGTCTATGTAATTACCTAATTTACTTAAATC
>Ga0181585_10004743_pt1 | contig 11827 bp, 10 predicted proteins | sample 071ome_29_FD_132469 | JGI IMG/M metagenome (GOLD analysis project Ga0181585, IMG submission 132469) | Coastal salt marsh microbial communities from the Groves Creek Marsh, Skidaway Island, Georgia - 071407BT metaG (megahit assembly) | ecosystem: Environmental > Aquatic > Marine > Intertidal... | reverse complement strand
GCTGTGGTGCCATTACTGAACCTGGCCAGGAGAGCAGGGTATTGGTCTGTTCAGAGTGCAAGACACAGTTTTTCCCGCGTATTAATCCCTGCGCCATTGTGCTGGTTACGCGCGGCGAACAGGTATTACTGGCCCGTCACTCTCGTTATGCTTCCGATTTTTACAGCTGTCTGGCTGGATTCATTGAAGTTGGCGAGACGCCAGAGCAGACGGTCCAGCGCGAGGTTTTTGAAGAAGTCGGACTGACTGTGAACAATGTTCGCTACCACAAGAGTCAGGCCTGGCCGTTCCCATCTCAGCTAATGTTGGGTTTCTATGCAGACTATGTCAGCGGGGATATCACGCCAGATGGAGTGGAAATCGATGATGCGCGCTGGTTTAAACCCGGAGAATTGCCCAAGATCCCATCCAGCAACATCAGCGTGGCAGGAGAGCTGATTCGCGACTTTGCCCCTGCATCTGGCTAGTGGTTGGGCAGTCAGCCCGGCATGATTTTGATAAACGCTGCTAAAAACGGCAAAATGCCCTACTTTTTCATTAAATTCAGGAGTTAATCGCTTGGAGTACCTCATTGAGTACGGCTTGTTTCTGGCCAAGGCGGTAACGATAGTCGTTGCTATTATTCTCGTTATTGGCGCTGTGGCTTCCACAAGCAATCGAGACAAAGGTAAAGAAAAGAAGGGGCGTATTCGCGTTACTCGCCTGAACGAACATTTCGAAGATATGAAGAAAAGCCTGCGCGAGGCTGTACTGCAAAAACCGCAACTGAAGCAACTTGATAAGGAAGAGAAGAAGCAGGCGAAGGCTGAAGCAAAGCAAGCCAAGGCGGATGCACAGCAGAAAGAAGCCGACGCTGAACGCAAAAGCGCGTTTATGTTGTTAACTTCAAAGGCGACATTGCTGCGCACGCTGTGACTTCACTCCGAGAAGAAATCACTGCAATCCTCGCGCTGGCTGAACCCAGTGATGAGGTAATTTGCCGTCTTGAAAGCCCGGGTGGGATGGTGCATGCCTACGGTCTGGCGTCATCACAATTGTTACGTATCAAGAGCCAGGGCATTCCTCTTACTATTTGTGTGGACAAAGTGGCCGCCAGCGGTGGTTACATGATGGCCTGCCTCGCTGATAAGTTAGTCGCAGCACCATTTTCTGTCATCGGTTCTATCGGCGTGCTGGTTCAGGTGCCAAATTTTCATCGCGTGCTACAAAAGCATGACGTTGATTTCGAGATGATCAGCGCAGGTGAATACAAGCGCACGCTGACTACTTTCGGCGAGATTACGCAAAAGGGCCGGGACAAGGTCAAAGAAGATGTCGAGACCATTCACGGTATATTCAAACAGTGGGTAAAGGAGCACAGGCCCAGTGTTGATATCGACAAGATTGCCACTGGTGAAACCTGGTTGGGGACTCAAGCTAAAGAGCGTTACATGGTTGATGATCTTCGCACCAGTGATGAATGCATTGTCAAAGCCTGTGATGATGCTGACGTATTTGAAGTGGAATATGAAATCAAAAAATCCATTCAGGACAAGTTAGGTAAGGTTCTGCAGGATACCGTAGAAAAAGCCTACGGCCTGGTTTTCGAAAAGAATCAACCAACTAATTTTCAGTAGTCACGGGGTTAGCAATCAACATGAAGTTCAAGGCCTTTCAAGTTTCCGAAGTCGCGGAGAAAAAATTCGAATCCAGTGTGATAGAACGGAACGTTGCAGACCTTCCCGCAGGTGACGTGCTGATTGAAGTCTGTTTTTCTTCCTTGAACTACAAGGATGCGCTGTCTGCTGCGGGTAATCGCGGAGTTACTCGAGAGTTTCCGCATACACCAGGAATAGATGCAGCAGGAATAGTCGTCGAAGACAAATCCGGCACTCTGGCTGCTGGTACTGAAGTAATTGTGACTGGTTTTGACCTCGGCATGAATACAGCTGGTGGCTTCGCCGAGTACATCCGCGTACCGTCTGACTGGGTGGTTAACTGTCCCGATGGACTGAGCCTTGAAGAGAGCATGGTGCTGGGTACAGCGGGACTTACTGCAGCACTTTGCGTCGATAAACTATTGCAGCAGGGATTACAATCTACAGACGGCCCAGTACTCGTCACCGGTGCAACCGGCGGAGTTGGCATTCTGGCGGTAAGCCTGCTCGCCAAACTCGGCTATGAAGTTGTTGCGAGTACCGGTAAAGCTGATGCCCATGAACTGCTCAAGGAATCAGGTGCCCAATCTGTAATTGATCGCAATGAATTATCCGAAGCAAATTCGCGGCCGCTCTTGAAAGAACAGTGGGCTTCAGCAGTTGATGTGGTCGGCGGGGCAACGCTGTTTAATGTCATCAAGGCGCTAAAACGTGGTGGTAGTGTGGCTGCCTGCGGACTGGTGCAGTCACCTGTGTTTGAGGCATCGGTGCTACCGTTCATCTTGCGAGGCGTAAACTTGCTTGGTGTTGACTCAGTTGAAATTCCACTGGTTAAAAAGTCCGCCATGTGGAGCAAACTGGCCAATGAGTGGCGGCTTGAGGATGCGAGTAATATTAGTCGACAAATTGGCTTTGGTGAATTACAGGAGAGCCTCGACGCCATACTCAAAGGCAGTGCCAGAGGCCGTCTCGTTCTGAACCCCAAAGCTTAGTTTTAGTCCCGCCGCAATTTCGGATTGAGGCCAATCGGCGTGGGGCAATAGAAAACCACGATATAAGACGATACCAGGAAGGTGAGGATCGCAGCCCCCTGTATCGTTAGCGAAGCCAATTCGGAAATCATGCCTGATTGGGTCGCTACAAAAGCAATCAGCAACGAAAACTCGCTAATTTGCCCCAGTCTTAGTCCTGCATCCCAGGCCAGGCGATTCCTTTCGCTGAAGCGCCGCAGCAGGTAATGAAACACGACGGGTTTAATGCTCAGTGCCACGATGCCAAGCATCAGCGCAGGGGCCAAAATTTCCGGCAATAGGGAAATATTGAACTGCGCGCCTAGCGAAAAGAAAAACAGAATCAGAAAGAAATCCCTTAACGGTTTCAAGTTATCTGCCATATACAAAGAGATAGGGCTGGTGGCTAGTGCTACGCCGGCAATGAAGGCGCCAATTTCTGCACTCAACCCCATGGCTGAGGCCAGAGCGGCCAAGCCAAGACACCACCCGATCGCCAGTAAAAATATATATTCCTTGAAGTGATCGAACCGGGCGACTAGGCGGATAAGTAAATATCGAGTGGTGAGGTATGCGAATGCCAGAAGTGCCGGAAAGGCCAGTAACACACGCAAGGCATCGGCTTCATCTGCGCTGCCAGAATCCAGGAATACCAGAAGGAAGATGGCTATAAAATCCTGTAGCAACAGGATGCCTACCATCAATTCACCCATGTGTTTTTGATGTAATACCGTGGTAGGCAGTAGTTTGATACCGATGATAGTGCTGGAAAAAATAAGGCTGAAACCTATCACCATGCTGTCGGTTTGGCTGAAGCCAAAGAGCATGCCTGTACCGAAACCCAGGCTGAGGAAAATAGTGGAACTGGCCAGCGTAATAAGAAAGGTTTTCTTCAGGGTACTTACCAGCTTGCTGGGCTGCATATCCAGGCCAAGCAGGAACAACAAAAACAGAATACCGAACTCCGCAATATCAGCCAGCAGAGATTCCTCAGAGACGAGCCCGAAGCCATGAGAGCCAAGCAGAATTCCGAGGAAAATATAGGCAACCAGTAATGGTTGGCGGAGAAATAGCGCCAGCGTTGAGAGCAGGGCGGCTCCACTGAAGATCAGGAAAAACGAAAACAGTAGCGTATCTGGTTCCATAGCTGCCAGATTATGCGGCCAGCATTAAAATAGCCAGCTTGAATTAGCGTCGGCGAAACAGCGGAGTTGGCTCCAGCACAGTTGAAGCATAAGTGTTGTGGAAATCATTAAAAGCGCCGATGCAGGCTTCTGCATCCTGGTCATGGCGTATTTCGAAAGCATCGAAGCCGCAGCGAGACATATAGAAAATCTGGTCCCTCAGTACATCACCAATGGCGCGGACTTCACCTTTGAATCCCAGATGTTCGCGGAGTTCGCGGGCATTGGTATATGAACGGCCATCGGAAAATACCGGGAAGTTGAGCGCGACCAGTGGCAACTCATGCAGGCCCGGACCTATATCATTCACGTTCTGTGAGCTATCCAGCCAGATTGCGATCTCGCCTGCATAGTCCTGCAGCTCTGACTGATAATCACGCCAGAATTGCATGGGTACGATCAGATTCTTGCCGGGAATCACCTTTAATACTTCAGGATCAGTGGCTTCTTTCAGCACTGTCCAGCGGTCCGATTCCAGTTGTCCGTTCTTAATCAGCCTTGACATAAACTGCTTCCTTGAATGGATCCATACCAATACGTCGATAGGTGTCGATAAACGTTTCGTCGGTGGCACGTTGCGATTTGTACACAGACACTATCTTACTGACTACTTCGGGTATTTCTTCCTGAGCAAACGCCGGGCCAATGATCTTGCCCAGACTGGCAGAGTTTTTCGAAGATCCGCCAAGCGAGACTTGATAGAATTCCTCACCTTTTTTGTCGACGCCGAGAATGCCGATATTACCCACGTGATGATGCCCACAGGCATTCATGCAGCCGGAAATATTAACAGCCAGGTCGCCAATATCGTCCAGTTCAGCCTGATCCGTGAAGCGGCGCTGTATCGATTCGGCTATCGGGATCGATTTGGCATTGGCCAGGGCGCAAAAATCGCCGCCTGGACAGCAGATGACATCAGTTAGCTGACTGAGATTGTGACTGTGCAGTGATTGAGACTTGAGTTGTTGATATAGCGCGTGCAATTGATTCTGTTGCACATCGGCAAGAATGACATTCTGTCGATGGCTGATACGAATCTCGCCAAAACTGAACTCTTCAGCAAGATCCGCGAGTTTCTCCAGTTGCACATCGGTAACATCACCCGGTGCCACTCCAGTTTCTTTGAAGGCAACACTGACGATCGCATATCCAGCCTGCTTGTGCGGGCTTACATTGCGTTCATACCAACTGGCAAATAGCGCATCCTGCTGTAATCTGGATATTAGTTCGGCGGGCTCATCTTGTAATGCCACATAAGCAGGATCGTGAAAGAAGCCTTTACACCGGGCGATTTCCGCATCGGTGAGTATCAGGTCTGTCTCTTTTAGCTGCTCCCACTCCTTAAGTACCTTGCGCTGGAATTCTTCAACGCCGGTTTCCTTAACCAGTATCTTGATGCGGGCCTTGTATTTATTGTCGCGTCTGCCTTCGCGGTTATACACCCGGAGAATTGCCTCGAGAGCAGTCAAAAGTTGCGGCGTTTCAATAAACGGGAAGATTTCCTCACCGATCACCGGAGTGCGACCGAGTCCACCGCCGGCGAGAATCCGGAATCCGGTCTCACCGCTGGCATTTTTTACAATGTAAATGCCGATATCGTGAACCTGGGTTGCGGCCTGATCGATTGCTGTGCCACACACCGCAATCTTGAACTTGCGCGGCAGGTAAGCAAACTCAGGGTGGAATGTTGACCACTGACGTATGATTTCGCACCAGGCACGGCTGTCTTCAGTTTCATCCCTGGCGACACCGGCAAACTGATCAGTCGTGGTATTACGAATGCAATTACCGCTGGTCTGAATGGCATGCATTTCCACCTCTGCCAGGTGGGCAAGTATGTCAGGCACATCTTCAAGCTCTGGCCAGTTGAACTGAATGTTCTGGCGCGTAGTGAAATGCCCATAGCCTTTGTCATAATTCCTCGCTATAAATGCGAGCTTGCGTAACTGGGTGGACGAGAGCATTCCGTAAGGCACGGCAATTCGTAGCATTGGAGCCAGGCGCTGGATGTATAAACCATTTTGCAGACGCAGAGGCAAGAACTCGGTGTCGGAGAGTTTTCCATCAATAAAGCGATCCGTCTGATCGCGAAATTGTTGTACGCGGTCAGCCAGCATTTGATGATCATATTCGTCGTATCTGTACATATCCTGCTCTAAATCCCATCAGGGATTTATCTGATTGGATAGTCCCCTGAGGTTACTTAAATTTCGAGGTCGGCCATTGTAAACAAAGACCGGCAAATTGTCCGCACCATTACGCGAGGTTGGGAGATAGCAGTTTGGAAAGATCTGCCACTGCCCATCCTTTACGTGCCGCAAGGTCTTCCACCTGCTCAGTGGTGATTTTGCCCACGGAAAAATAGCGCGAGTCAGGATGGGAGAAATACAGACCGCTAACACTGGCGGCCGGTGTCATGGCATAGCTTTCTGTAAGCTGCACTCCGATAGCATCTCTGGTGTCCAGTAACTGGAACAAGGTCTCTTTTTCGGAGTGGTCGGGGCAAGCCGGATACCCGGGCGCAGGGCGGATGCCTTGATATTTCTCGCGTATCATCGCTTCGGTATCCAGGTTCTCATCAGCTTGATAACCCCAGAATTCCTTTCTCACTCTTTCATGTAGATGCTCGGCGAATGCTTCAGCCAACCTGTCGGCCAGGGCTTTTAACATGAGCGCAGAGTAGTCATTATTGTCATCGACATATTTTTTCGCCAACTCTTCAGTGCCGAACCCGGTGCTGACAGTAAAGCCACCGATATAGTCATGCACGCCGCAGCTTTCCGGCGCAATAAAATCTGCCAGACATAATTGATGCAAGCCATTTTCCTTGGCGATTTGCTGCCGCAGGAAATGTAGCGTAGCAATCGGCTTCGAGGAACCATTGGTCTGGTATAACTCGACGTCGTTGGCACCTTTGCGATTAGCCGGCCAGAAACCCAGAACGGCTTTGGCGGTTAGCAACTTGTTCTCGATTATATCTTTGAGCTGCGCTTGCGCATCTTCAAACACGTCTCTCGCTGCTTCACCTACTTTTTCATCCTGCAGGATCGCTGGATACTTGCCAGACAGCCCCCAGGTGACAAAGAACGGCGTCCAGTCTATATAGTCCACCAGATCTTCAAGTGGATAGTCATCGAACACTTTAGTGCCAGTGAACTGCGGCTTGGTAGCAGTAAAGCCATCCCAGTTGCCAACCTGCGCATTGGCATTGGCAGTCGTAAAATCCAGAAGCTTGAGCTTGTCACCACGTTTGGCAGTGCGCTCGCGTATAGCCTCATATTCCTCGCGCACACCGGACACAAATGCTGTTTTGTTGTCGGAATTAAGCAGAGTACTGACGACAGATACGCTGCGCGAAGCATCAGGCACGTACACAGTGGTGTCGTTGCTGTAGTTCTGTTCGATCTTCACTGCAGTATGAGCCTTTGATGTAGTTGCGCCACCAATCAGCAATGGAATCTTGAAATTCAGACGCTGCATTTCGCTGGCCACATGCACCATCTCATCCAGTGATGGAGTGATCAGTCCGCTCAAGCCAATAATATCGACATTCTCATCGCGGGCGGTTTGCAGAATCTTGTCACAAGGCACCATTACTCCGAGATCAATAACGTCGTAGTTATTGCAGCCCAGTACGACGCCCACGATGTTCTTGCCGATATCGTGTACATCGCCCTTGACTGTGGCCAACAGAATTTTGCCTTTGCTGCTAACGTCGCTGGGGTCTTTTTCTGCCTCAATATAAGGCAGCAGGTAAGCTACTGCCTGTTTCATCACGCGGGCGCTTTTTACCACCTGAGGGAGGAACATCTTGCCACTACCAAACAGGTCGCCAACTTCATTCATACCATTCATCAACGGCCCTTCGATTACTTCGATAGGGCGAGTTGCTTCTTTTCTGGCAGCTTCGGTATCTTCCTCGATGAACTTGTTAATGCCTTTAACAAGAGAGTAGGTAAGCCGTTCCTGGGTATTTTTGGAGCGCCATTCCTGGTCTTGTTTGGCTGCTCCGGTTGAATCAGAGCTGACAGACTGTGCTACTTCCATCAAGCGCTCGGTGGCTTCCGGATTGCGATTGAGCACAACATCTTCTACAGCAGTTTTCAGATCTGCAGGAATATCGTCATAAACTGTTAGCTGGCCGGCATTGACAATGCCCATGGAGAGGCCGGCTTCGATGGCGTGGTACAGGAAAACGGAGTGTATAGCTTCTCTGACATTGTTATTGCCGCGAAATGAAAAGGACACATTACTGACACCACCCGAAATCAGGGCGTGGGGTAACTCTGCCTTGATATAACGACAGGCATTAATAAAGTCCACAGCATAGTTATTATGCTCTTCAATGCCAGTAGCAATGGCGAAGATATTGGGATCGAAAATAATGTCCTGTGGCGGGAACCCAACCACATCAACCAGCAGGTCGTAGCTGCGCTTGCAGATTTCTTTTTTGCGCTCGAAAGAATCAGCCTGACCTTGTTCGTCGAAAGCCATAACGATGACAGCGGCGCCATATCGTCGGCACAGATTGGCCCGCTCGATAAATTCGTCCTCTCCTTCTTTAAGACTTATCGAGTTAACTATACTTTTACCTTGCGCGCACTTGAGCCCGGTTTCTATGATCTCCCACTTGGAAGAGTCGATCATCAACGGTACACGGCTGATGTCGGGCTCCGATGCCAGCAGTTTGAGGAATTTCTCCATCGCTGCTTCGGAGTCCAGCATGCCTTCGTCCATGTTGACATCAATTACCTGCGCGCCAGCTTCCACTTGTTCCAGTGCTACTTCGAGCGCCTCATCGTAGTTTTCTTCCTTAATGAGGCGGGCGAAGCGGGCAGACCCAGTGACGTTTGTGCGCTCGCCCACATTAACGAACAGCGAATCAGCAGTGATATTGAAAGCTTCCAGTCCGCTCAGTCGGCAGGCCTTGTCCAGTTGCGGAGGTACGCGTGGTTTGATGCCCGCCACGGCATCCACAATTGCCGCAATATGTTCGGGTGTGGTACCGCAGCAGCCGCCGACAATATTTACATAACCATCTCGAGCAAACTCTTTAATGATGGCTGACATCTCTTCCGGAGTCTGGTCGTATTCGCCAAATTCGTTGGGTAATCCACAGTTGGGGTGAGTCGAAGTCAGGCATTCGACGATACCGGACATTTCCGCAACATGGGGGCGCAACTGTTCCGCACCCAATGCGCAGTTGAATCCGATTGAAAGTGGGTTGGAATGGATAACTGAATTGCAAAACGCTTCGACAGTCTGGCCGGATAATGTGCGACCGCTGCCGTCCGTAATAGTGCCCGACACCATGATCGGAAGACGAAAACCGATTTCATCAAACACATTCTCTATCGCAAACAATGCTGCTTTGGCATTGAGAGTGTCGAATGCTGTCTCGACCATGATCAAGTCGACTTCGCCCTCTATCAAAGCACGGGTTGAGTTTTCGTAGTCATCGACGAGTTCATCAAAACTGGTATTTCTGAAACTCGGATCATTAACCTTGGGTGATATGGAGGCTGAACGCGTGGTAGGCCCCAGTACGCCGGCAACGTAACGAGGCTTGTCAGGAGTCAGTGCAGTGACTTCGTCACAAGCCTTCCGCGCAATACGAGCCGATTCCAGGTTTATCTCATAACTCAGTTCTTCCAGCTTGTAGTCAGACTGCGACGCGCGTGTCGCGCTGAAAGTATTGGTTTCAATAATGTCTGAGCCCGCATCGAGGTAGGCTCTGTGTATGGTTTTGAGTTTTTCCGGCTGAGCGAGGGCCAGCAGGTCGTTATTGCCCGACAAATCATGTGGGTAGTCTTTAAACCGCGTGCCACGAAACTCCGCGTCAGAAAGCCTGAGCGACTGAACCATCGTCCCCATAGCACCATCAAGGACCAGAATTCGTTCCTTCAGTGCCTGTCGGATTAGTTTTTCAGAATCGCGTTGCTTCATCATTGCTTGCCTTGAAATGTCTGTGGCGGCCAAAAGGGCCGCAATTCTATCAAAACCTCGGGTGGAGGCCATATCTGCTGTATATCTGACTATTTCACTCAGGTATTCTCAATATGGCCTGAATGCAGTATCATTGGGACAAATACCACGATTGAGAGTACACAATGGTCACTATTACCGAACCCGCACAGGAATACCTGAATCAGTTGCTTGAAAAGCAGAACGTTGAAGGTATATCAGTGCGAATTTTCATTCTGGATGCAGGTACCCCGCGTGCTGAAACCTGCATTTCATTTTGTCGGCCGGGGGAAGAAAAAGCCGACGACGAAGTGAAAGAGTACGAAGGCTTCAAGGCCTTCATTGACCAGCATAGTATACCGTTTCTGGAGGATGCGGTAGTCGATTTTGCCAAGGATTCCATGGGAGGCCAGCTCACAATCAAGGCACCCAATTCGCGACTGCCCAAGCTTACTGACGAAAGTTCACTGGCAGATCGGGTGAATTATGTGCTCTATAACGAAGTCAATCCAGGGCTCGCCGCACACGGAGGTAATGTCACATTGGAAGAAATCCATAACGAGAACATTGCAGTATTGCGTTTTGGTGGTGGGTGCCAGGGCTGTGGCATGGTAGATGTCACACTAAAGGACGGCGTTGAGAAAACCCTGCTATCCCAGATCCCCGAACTCAAAGAAGTGCGCGATGTCACCGACCATACGGTAACGGAAAACGCTTACTATCAGTAATTGTTGGCCCGATTTGGGCATCAGGTGCTGGCAGGGTAGTGTGAAGCCAATGCCTGGTAGATTTTTTCCTGATAATCGGGTTCGTTTGCATCCAGGTTATTGATAATTTCCACCAGATATTCATTGTCTTCCCGACCATCCCAGGTCTTGAGGTATGTGCCTTCTTTGTAGCCATAATCCTGGCGAAAGAAATTCAACACATTTTTGCCCACATACTGCCGGTACAATTCCAGCCAGCTTAATTGGCAGTCAATCATGATAGTGGCGAACACATTGAGTGCCAGTTTGCGTCGGGCTGAGACTGCAATCAGCAACTCCAGCTTGTCTACAAGATGCAATTCGTCAAGAGCAATGTCTGTACCGTCGAACTGGTAAATATTGTTCGAGCTGTTTTGCAATGCAGTCTGCAAATCTGTTTGTGCCAATTCCTGATTGCCGTTGCGGCGTAGCAATATCTCGGACAGCAGGAAGTGCCATATATCAATGAGTTCCATTTGCAGCTGAGGCAGGTCCATATCCTGCTTCTTCCACCATTTCCAACCGTGATGTTCGATGGCTTCAGAGCCTTCTATAACCACTGCACGCAAGTAGGGGTACCGCGCCTCCACCCATGCCGGGTCAACTTTGCTGTTCATTCCGGCTTGTAGCTGGAGCATGGTATTGAGTTGGATTTCTGAAAGCATATAAACGACGTGCCTCTGGTCCTTGCAATTCGCAGGGAGGATTATTGATCAGGTATTGCAGACTGGGTTGGTTACTGGAGTTTGGCCTGCTTCGCAAGGGTGCTCAGCATTTCCCTGCGGCTACGCAGCATGTCATTATATGACTTGCGCGCAGCCGTGACCTCTGCATCATCCTTGCCAGATGATTCCAGCTCTGCCAGCCAGTTTTCGAGAACTTCGATTTCGCTGGTGAGTTGGGCAGTGCCTTCCTCTATTAGTTTCTGATCGATGCTGATACTACCGGCTTGAGCCGAATTTTGCTGTTCGGTCATCACTAGATCCCGCTTGTTCCTAGGCCATTTTTTAATTTTTTGTATCTGGGCGGTGTTTTTATTGTTGTCGTACGCCCAACACCAAACTCTGAGCACCTCCAAGGTTCCCCCAGAGCAGCAGTTCAGCATGTCATAGAGCGACCAATCTGGTCAAGATTCAATCAATCCAGGCTGTTAACTACCGTATTCCACCATTCCCGGTGGAATTGGCGTGGCTTGCTGTGGCCGTTGGGGCGCCCCCACATTTCTTGCATCAGCTTGATATCGCCTTTGCGTATCAGGCGCAGGTGGGCATAGCCAAGCTCTCTGT